>OGRD01000653.1_pt1 | contig 16771 bp, 16 predicted proteins | sample 1553441 | NCBI WGS metagenome assembly OGRD01 (sample SAMEA2580106, study PRJEB22360) | human gut metagenome | biome: human gut; feature: human-associated habitat; material: faeces | place: Denmark | collected 2008/2010
ATCAGGTGAAAAAGGGCAATACTTGGCACTTCGGTTATAAGGCACATATCGGCGTTGACAGGGACAGCGGACTGGTTCATACCGTGGAGGCAACAGCAGCAAATGTCCATGACGCCACAGAAACATCCAAGCTGCTGACCGGAGATGAAGATGAAGTATATGGCGACAGCGGTTACCTCGGAGCAGAAAAGCGCGGCGATGCGATCATCCGCAACAAGGCTGGTCGCAAGATCAAATACCGAATCAACCGCCGTCCATCCCAAGTGAAAAAGCTGAGCAAAAGCGGTCAGTATGCCGCAAAGAAAGCAGAACACGCAAAGTCCTCTGTCCGCGCAAAAGTGGAGCACGCATTCGGTGTCGTCAAGAAACAGCTGCGTTTCCGAAAAACACGATACCGAGGGCTCGAAAAGCAGAGAGCCAAATTCAATATCATGTTCGCGTTAGCGAATCTGATCCTGGCTGACAGACCCTGCCTAGCAGCTTGAATCAGTGCGCTCCTGCGAGCAAAAGCACGGGCGACCTAATTGATTCTTACAAAATGGCCGCCCGGTAATGCGTATCGTAGCAGTTGTGCGGTATTGCCCTTGATTTTATAGTTTGGTCTACGGCGAAGGCCTTGGCGGAGGGTTCCAATATAGATCGGGTTGGTGAGTATCTGGGCAACTGCCTGCGCTGTCCATTCGCACCGTTCCTTCACTTTGAAGCTGGAGAATAACGGCTCTCCCTTTTGGCGCTTATACTCCAGCGGCGCAAGAATTCCGCTCTCTGCAAGCCGAATTGCTATGCCATTGTTCGTCATGCCTTGAATTTTCCAGTTGAAAATATCCTGGACAACTGTGGCAGCATAGGGATCTGGCTCAATTCGATTGTGGTTTCCCTCGCACTTCTGGTACCCATACGGTGCAAACGGACAAATAAAGTCACCATGTTTCCGCTTCACCTGCAGCTGGCTTCTGACCTTCACTGAAATGTCACGGCTGTAGTTGTCATTCATCAAGTTCTTGAGCGCGATGCTAAACTCGCTACTCTCGTCACGGGTAATCGTGTCGATGTTGTCATTGATAGCGATTAAGCGCACCCCTAAAACAGGAAATAGACGGTGGATATACTTTCCGGAATTGATATACTCTCTTCCGAAACGGGACAGGTCTTCTTGTGTCAAGTAGGGACTAAAAAAATTTTGAGAATTTACAAGCCGTTCATAGGTGGACAACCACCCGTGAACGGCTTGCGTTTTCTCTATGCTCTTTTGCCGTTCTTTGTGCGACGTTTCTTATACGCCGTCTCAAACGCCTCCATCATCGGAGTAAGGCCCACAAAGTCGTGACCGGCCTGAGCATGGTTTAGCCGGGGAAGGCGAGTAAGTCTCTTCAAACCCGTTGAAAATACTGGCTTTTCGGCAGTTTTCGTGCTATAATAAGGCCATGAAAAATGATGCGGTTTTGACAACAAGCACCACAGGAAAAGCAGAAGAAGCCTTCGTTTCCCGTGCGGAATATGACGCGCTTAAGCGTGAGAATGCCGAGCTGAACCAGAAGCTGGACTTTCTTATGGGGCAGCTGCACCTTGCGAAGAAAAAGATGTTTGGCGCATCCTTCGAGCAGGCTGCGGAGCAGCTCCTTGGGCAACTCAGCTTTCTCTTTAACGAAGCGGAAGCGTGGACTCCCAGAGAAGAGAAAGCGTCCGAAGCCACTGCTGTGGCTGCCCATACCCGGCAGAAGCGTTCCAGCGATCTGGACGAGGTTTTGCCCGGAGGGCGTTACCGTTGAGGTTGTGGAGCACGGCATACCAGAAGCTGAACGGGTCTGCGATGCCTGCGGCACGGTGATGGAGCAGATTGGAAAAGAGGTCCAGCGCACCCTCGTGCTGCGCCCTGCCACGGCGACGATCCGCGAGGATGTCTACTACACCTACGCCTGCCGGAAGTGCAGCATTGAGGCAACAGAAACGCCTATCCTGAAAACGGAAAGGATCCCACCTGTGATCTCCGGCAGCTATGCTTCACCAGAGGCCATTGCCCATATCATGGTGCAGAAATTCGTGATGGCGTCTCCGCTATATCGGCAGGAGCAGGAACTAAACCGCTCCGGCATCCAGCTTTCCCGGCAGACCATGTCCAACTGGATCCTCCGTGCTGCCGACGACTGGCTGACGCCGATCTATGAGGAAATGAAAAAGCGACTTGTGAAAGAGCAGATCCTTCACGCCGATGAAACCACGCTTCAGGTGCTGAAGGAGCCGGGCAAGTCCGCACAATCCAAGAGCTACATGTGGCTCTACCGAACAGGGAAATACGCTTCGCAGCCGATGATCCTCTATGAGTACCGGCCCGACCGAAAGGCCAGCAACGCCGAGACTTCTCTCAAGGAGTTCTCCGGCTGGCTCCATGCGGACGGATACCCCGGCTATCACAGGTTGCCGGAGCACATCCGTGTGGTTGGCTGCTGGGCGCATCTGCGCCGCAAGTTTGACGAGGCGGTAAAGTCCCTGCCGTAGAAGGACCAGGCAAATGCTGCGGCTTTGCAGGGACAGGCGTATTGCAGCAGACTGTTTTCTATTGAGCAGGAATTAGCAGAACTGCCACCCGAAGAACGATATACGCAGCATCTGGAACGGTCCAAGCCCGTGATGGACGCTTTGTTGGCATGGGCAGAAACAACCAACGCTGCGCCAAAATCTGCGCTGGGCAAAGCCGTATACTATCTGAAGGAACAGTGCCCGTATCTGATCCGTGTACTGGAGGACGGACGGCTGGAGCTGAGCAACAACCTTGCCGAACGTTCCATAAAACCCTTTGTGATTGGCCGGAAGAATTTTCTCTTCGCCAACACGCCTTGGGGCGCACAGGGCAGCGCCGTGATCTACAGCATGATTGAAACGGCGAAAGAAAGTGGGCTGGATCCGTACCGCTATCTGACGTGGCTGCTGACCAACGTGCCGATTATGGCCGCCAGGGACGACAGCTGGGCGGACAAGTTCCTGCCAGCCAACGCCCCCGGCAGACTGCCATTCTTTACAACAGAACTCCTGATTTGAAATGGACCGCACTCGTTGAGTCGGTCCATTTTTCTACCCATTTGACGCTTACAATGCAGGCTGTGAATTGTCACTTGTTAAGCGGGTGAAAAAATGCTATACTCTATGTGACATCACGATGGAGAGCGGGGATAATAGTGGAGCTGAAACAGTCGCATGTTTTATCGCAGAAGCTTGCGCTGACGCAGACGATGCGCCAGTCGTTGGACTGCCTCCAGCTTTCTGCACCGGAGCTATGTGAGTATGTGCAGGATGTGGCGCTTTCTAATCCATTGTTGGATGTGTGTATGCCGACCTACTATGAAACAGAGCTGCCAAACGAAGATATGCGATCTGAATACGAACAGATTGAACTGCGCAGTGAGGAAACATGGCGTGATATGCCGAGAGGTTCTGGGAATGCACTGGATATTTCTGCCGTGCTGACACGGGAACTGACTTTCCGAGATTACCTCAACGAACAGATTGGGCAAATGCGCCTCGTAGATGATGGGATGCTGCATCTGTGCCGTTTTCTCATTGACTGCCTCGACGGGCGCGGCTATCTTGATTGTCCACTTGAAGAATTATCGAAGGAATTTGGTATTCCGTTTTTCTCCCTTGAGCAGGCACTATATGCCATACAAATGCTCGATCCGCCGGGCATCGGCGCACGCAGCCTCTCTGAGTGTCTGATTCTGCAGCTGGTGCAGAGCCGCTCATTAGACCCCCTGACAATAGGCATCGCTCGCAATGGTCTAGAACAGTTAGGCAGACGAGATTATAAGGGGCTTGCAGCAATGTTGGGTGCCGGCGTAAGCGAGATAAAGCAGGCGAGCGCTAAGATTCTTGCGCTTGAACCGATTCCATCACGTAGCTTTGCCAGCAGCGAGCCGATAGCATACATCGTACCCGATGCGGCATTTTCTGTGGAACAGAGCAGGGTGACAATTGAGCTGAACAGGCGCGTTTTGCCCCGCCTTTCGGTCAACACCGAATACTCTGCGCTGCTTGCTACTTCCGATGACCCCAACGTGCAACAATATGTGCGTGAAAAACTTACAGAGGCAAACGCCATCATCAAGGGGGTTCATATGCGGTGCAATACGATCTTACGGTTGCTTACGCTGATTGCTACGGAGCAGCACGACTTCTTTTGCTCAGGTGGAACTCTTACGCCGATCACTATGCAGCAGATGGCGGAAAAAATGGACATGAGCACATCTACGGTAAGCCGTGCAATACAGAATAAATATATTCAGTATCGGGGCAGAATTGTCCCTCTTCGCAGCTTCTTCACGACTGCTATTCGCTCGGATGCTTCCGTTTCTTCCCAGGCCGTCAGGCAACGCATCCAAGACCTGATCAAGACAGAGAATCCAGAAGCACCACTTTCGGATGAGTCAGTGCGTATAGCGCTATCAGCGCTCGGCATTGAGGTCAGTCGACGTGCTGTTGCAAAATACCGCATGGCGCTGGATATCCCGCCTTCTTCTCAGCGAAAAAAACGTTGAGGCAACAATGGGCATATGCCTCCTTGCCGACGAAGCTTTGCAGGAAGCATACTGCTGAAATGAGTTTTTTATCAAGATAATTCCGCTTATACACCGGGTAATTAACATCTGTATTGCATACGTATTGCAGCAACAATCTGTAACCTTCTCAGCGAAATAGTTAAGGCGGACACAGAGAAGCCCATAGAGGTTAATGCCATATATAGAAAACGGCAGAAGAAATGTTGTGCGAGGGGGGTCCTGTTATGTTATCAAACTACATTGAACAATTATTTAAACTTGATAATTATTATGATGGCCTAATTGTTACAGACAACAAAGGCTATATCGAGTTTTTTATGACATACCGTCCTGATATCAGCGGCGCTAAGCAGGAAGACTTAGTCGGCAAGCATGTTCTTGATATTTATCCGGGGCTGACCGAGGAAACAAGTACGATTATGCGGGTGTTGCGTAGCGGCGAGCCGATTTACAACGAATACCAGACCTTGATTACCTGCCGCGAGGAGGTATTTCAATCCGTTAATACAACTATGCCGATTCGCGCAGGAGGTACAGGCGAGATCATAGGGGCAATTGATGTATCAAGATACGCAAGTCGTTTCTACGAAAAGCAAAGCATCAATCTTCACTCTGCTCACACGAGAAAGGGGCCTTTTTACTGCGTTGATGATATTATAACCTGCTCAGAAGATATGGAGGCGATTAAACGAAAAATCCCATTGATCTCAAAAACAGATTCGACAGTGCTGATCACCGGACGGTCTGGTACAGGAAAGGAGTTGATTGCTCAGTCTATTCACACCTCAAGCAACCGGGCAGATAAGGCATTCGTATCTCAAAATTGTGCCGCAATACCTGCGACGTTGCTGGAGAGCATCCTCTTCGGTACAACCAAGGGAAGCTACACTGGAGCCGAAAACAAGCCGGGACTTTTCGAGATTGCAAATGGGGGAACGTTATTTCTTGATGAGATCAATTCTATGGATATTAGCGTTCAGCCAAAGCTGCTGCGTGCAATTGAGGAAAAGCGTGTCTGCCGTCTGGGCAGCTATAAGCCACTCGAAGTCGATGTTAAAATCGTTGCAGCAATGAATGAAGACCCGCAGGAATGCGTTCGTAAAGGAAAGCTGCGCGAGGACTTGCTCTATCGACTAAGTGTTGTTCGGGTGGATATGCCGACGTTGCAGGAGCGACGCTGCGATATCGAGCTTTTGATGAAATATTTCATAAGCAAGTTCAACAGTAGTATGAAAAAGGACATTTTCGGTGTTGATGAAGAAGTAAAAAAAATGTTTGAGGAATATCCGTGGCCCGGAAATGTCCGAGAGCTTCGCAATACGATAGAGGGCGCCTTTAATGTCGCACAAGGGAAATGTATTCATGCGAGGGATCTGACGGGCTATATTGTACAACAATGCGGGCAACATGAGAAAGATTCATTGCCATGTAGCACTGGCGCTGATGAGGGGCCTTCCGGATTAAATGACCAGATTCATTCCGTGGAAAAGAGAATCATTGAGGATGCGCTGAAAAAAACCTCTACATATGCAGAGGCTGCACGACTAATCGGTATTTCTCGACAGGCTTTTATGTACAAAATGAAGAAATATAAAATTGACGTATGAATCGTTAGTCAAAAAATTTTGACACCTATGTGTCAAAATTTTTTGCGTATATGCAAAAATTTTTGGCAATTAGGAGCTGGAGACGAACTGGCCGACGCTCCTGCTTAGCTTAAATCGGCGGCTCAAAGAGCGGCGGTGTTGCATAAAAACTCGGAATAGCAAAGAATTCTGTAAAAATAGCAAAGAACTCTATAAAATTAATATAATTTTATGTTTGACGTCCTCGTTCTGGCACACATTTTGCTGGTATACAAGTAGCACAACGACGCGGCCTCATCGAAGGCTGAAATCGTTGAATCTGCTTTAAAAACGAGGAGGATAATGCTAATGACAGATGTAAAACATGACATTGATGCTCTTGCTGGTGAGCGGTGGTTCCCACTCGAGACGACAATCACTGAGGATATGAGCAGTATATGGGGCGACTGGGGCGTGTGCTCAGAGGTCGATAAGCTTAAAGCAGTTTTGATGCGCCGTCCCGGAAAAGAAGTAGAGAATTTTGACTGGAAAGCCGCTCGATTCCGGGCTCCAATCGACCCCGAGAAGTTCCGTGCTCAGCATGATGCACTTGCCGATGTATACCGCGCACATGGTGTACAGGTACACTATGTCGATGAGCAGCGCAGTGACCGCCCCAACGCACTCTTCTGCCGCGATTTAGTCTTCATGACACCAGAAGGCGCAATCGTTACCCGTCCTGCAACGGAAGCTCGCAGAGGCGAGGAGCGTTATGCGGCAAAGAAATTGGCCGATCTTGGTGTACCGATTATTCGCACGATTTGTGGCGGCGCGACTTTTGAGGGTGCAATGGGAATGTGGATTGATCGCCATACAGTAATCCTTGCAAGCGGTGTACGTACAAATCGCGAGGGCTATGAAATGGTTCGCTATGAGCTTGAACGTATGGGAGTAACGCAGATTATTCATATGCAGATTCCCTATGGTCATGCGCACATTGACGGATTAGTAAATATGGCAAGTCATGATGTTGCTATGATTCACGCCTCTCAGGTCCCCTATGATGTTTGTGATGCGCTGAAGAAAAAGGGAATTAAGCTACTCGAGTGTCCCTCGAGAAATGAGGCTAAGGAGACCCTTGCAATCAATTATGTTGCTATTGAACCGGGCTTGGTTGTTATGCCAGCTGGTAATCCGCGCTCACAAGAGTTACTGGAGAAAAACGGAATCAAGGTTATTCCCATTCAGTTTGATGAAGTCCTTAAGGGCTTCGGCGCTATGCACTGCTGTACCGCATTCTTAAAACGCGGTTAATATTAGCAAATGGGATATGAAAGGAGCCTCAGCAAAATGAAGACGAAGAAATATATCAGTCTCCTGATGGCTATCATAATGATGCTCAGCCTATTTGCGGGCTGCGGCAGCGAGGGCAATACCCCATCGGTGAGCGATGATAAGGACACGCTTTACCTCCGGCTTTCCTCTGCGCTCCAAAGCACCGACTGGCAACAGACCTCTGCCATGGAAGGCAATAAAATCACTTATGTTCAACTTTTTGAAGGCCTTTATGGCATTGATGAGTCTGCAGGCGGCTACTACAACCTACTGGCAAAGGATATTCAGGTCAGTGAAGATGGTCTTACCTATACCATCGAGCTTGTGGATGCCACCTTCCAGAACGGAGATCCTCTTACGGCAGAGGACGTCGTATTCAGCTATGAGCTGGCAATGCAGAATTCTAAATTCGGTTATGTGACCTCTATGATCGACTCGATCAAGGCAGACGGTGACAAAACTGTAATCATGACGCTCAAATATCCCTATTCTGCCATCTCTCACACCTTTTTTACCATTAAAATTTACAGCAAGAGAGAATATCAGGAAATCATTGATAGCGGGGTTCCCTTTGGGACCAGGCCGCATACAGCGGGAACGGGACCTTATTACGTATCTGAGTATGATGTTTCCGCCGGCGTGAAGCTGAAGGCCTATGAAAATTATTGGCAGGGCGCACCGGCAATCAAAAATGTTGAATACCGTCTTATCACCGAGGACGCTGCGGCAGTCATCGCATATGAGAATGGTGAGCTTGACTATCTCATGGATGCGCCCTTGTCCGAGTGGGAGGACATTGAATCCTCTGCCCAAGGACGTTGCACACTGGCAAAGGCGAACGATATTCAGTTTCTCGGCATCAACTATCAATCCCCGTCTAACAATGGTATTCTTGCCAATCCCAAAGTCCGTGAAGCGATATTCTATGCTATTAATAAGGAAAGCGTTGTTAAGGCTGCGACCAGCGGCTATGGTACAGTAGCATATGAATACATGGTTCCTGACTATGTAGCAACCGCTCCGCGCGCTAGTGATGGAAGGTTTAAAACCTATGACTATAATAAGGATGCCTGCCATCAGGCGTTGCTTGATGCCGGCTTTTCCGAAGAGCAGATTGCTGCGGGTATCAATGTCGGTACCATCCTGACCTACAATGCCGATACGGCACCGAAAGCAAAGGCCGCAGTTGTCATTCAGGCGTGCTTAGCCGAGAATGGTATGATCGCCAATGTTGAAATCGGCGAAACTGGTCCTGTGACAGAGCGTCTCTATGCACTTGACTATGATATGTGCGTATATTCGGACAGTGGTAACTATGATTACAATAACATTCGCCAGCAGGTTGATTCAGAGTCTGTCGGAATGTATGTTGTCTGCTATAAAGATGATAAAAACACATTCGACTGGCAAAAGATTGAGAATCTGGTTGATCAGGGTGTTCTTGCTACCGACACCAAGGAACGATATGATATTTACACTGAGCTGTGGAGCATGATTATGGACACCAAGACAATCCTGCCCCTTTATCATGGAGCCGTCGGCATTGCATGGTCTGACCGCGTAAAGATTGACAGCATTAACCCATTCTACTACCACCTGACCGATATCAGTTGGGCTAAATAAACTCTTTCCTGTAGGATAAGTGGATCAGCTATCGTTGGTCCTTAGGCTGACGATAGCTGATCTCTCAAAAAAGGGGGCAAGTATGCAGAAATACATCGCAAAGCGTATCCTATTTTTAATTCCAACGATTATCGGCGTGACTTTGATTATCTATCTGATTATGAACATAACGCCGGGAGATCCGGGACGTGCTATTCTCGGATCTGGTGTCTCTCAGGCGGATGTGGATGCATATAACCATGCGATCGGATATGACTTGCCGTTTTTTCAGAAATTTGTGAACTATCTCAGCAATATGTTTCTCCACCAGGACTTTGGCATTTCTTATGTTACCAAGCAAAATGTATTCGATGAGATATGGCCGCGGTATATTATGACATTAAAGCTGGCGTTCATTGGAATGATTCTCTCAACAGCCATCGGAATTCCTCTGGGAATCTATGCTGCTGTGAAGCAATATTCACCCATGGATACGATTTCCTCAGTTATCTCCTTCCTGTTGGCTGCTGTACCGACCTTTGTTCTCGGCCTTGTACTACTGTTCTTCTTTGCACTCAAGCTCAAGTGGCTGCCGTCTTACGGCATTCCGAACTGGACAGGCTATATCATGCCAGCACTGGCAATCTCACTTCCCATTGCCGCACAGAATTTCCGCTTTACCAAGTCGTCTATGTTAGATGCGATTCGTCAGGACTATGTCCGAACTGCACGCGCTAAGGGTGCCAGCGAACGTACTGTAATTTGGAAGCATGTGTTGAAGAATGCGCTTCTTCCTGTTATCACACAAGTTGGCATGAGCCTCGGCCTTCTGCTGTGTGGCGCTGTGGTTGCAGAGGAGTTGTTTTCTGTGCAAGGTATCGGCAGCCTGATTGTCGAGCGTATTACTTATAAGGATGAGCCGGTCATCATTGCCGGAACGATTCTGATCTCGATCTGCTTTACCGTTGTTATGCTGGTCGTGGATTTGATTTATGCGATGATCGATCCTCGCATTCGCGCCAAATACACAAAATCTGGGAGGAAGTGAGCAAATGGCGGCCCAAAAAAGCTTGAATGAAGACTACAAAAGTGACGGGAAATGGAAAGAGATATGGCGCAGATTCAAAAAGAATAAGGGAGCCGTGATTGGACTGGTGCTGCTGGTCGTGCTGACGGTGATCTTGGTGGGCGCGCCACTGTTTATCTCCTATGATAAGGCAATTACACAGAATATGGATTTAATGCTTGCAAAGCCCTCCGTAGGGAATCTTTTCGGCAACGACGGATACGGACGTGACATTTTCGCGCGTATTATCTACGGTGGACGTGTTTCCATTGCTATTGCGATTCTTGCGACGATTTCTTCATGCCTGTTTGGCAGCCTTCTCGGTGCAGTCGCTGGCTATTTTGGTGGCAAGGTAGACAGCATTATCATGCGGTCGCTGGATATTTTTATGTCGGTTCCTGACATTCTTTTTACCATGGCGGTCGTATATGCGTTGGGTGCCAGCTTTACCAATTTGATCATTGCGCTGACTTTGGCGTATTTTACCAACTATGTCCGGCTGGTTCGCTCTGAGGTACTTACGCTTTCTGAACAGGACTATGTCGAGGCGGCAAAGGCTGGCGGTTCGAGCGGATTTCGCATCATTCTCTCACATATTATCCCCAATGCAATTGGCGTTATTATTGTCAACACCACGTTGAACATCGCAAAAATTATTATCTATGAATCGACGCTGAGTTTCTTGGGCCTCGGTATGCCGGCCCCCCAGCCGGAGTGGGGGCAGATGCTTTCGGAGGCTCGCGAATTTATGAGAAAAGCGCCTCATTTGATGGCATTTCCCGCACTATCTATCATTGTTACGGCCTGCTCAGTGAATCTTATCGGCGATGGTCTGCGCGATGCGTTGGACCCGCATTTGAAGTCATAAGGTACGCCACGGGAGGGGAGCTATAATGGAAAATGAAAAAAGCCCGATTTTGGAGATTAAGGATCTTCGGGTTACTTATGAAACTGACATAGAGGTTGTGGAGGCTGTCAACGGTATCAGCTTTCAAATCGAAAAGGGAAAAACACTCGGTCTCGTCGGCGAGACCGGCGCTGGCAAGACGACAACAGCGCTGAGTATTCTTCGCCTTTTGCCGGAAACGACAGGTCGTATTAAAGGCGGAGAGATCTGCTTTGAAGGCGAAGACTTGCTCCATGTTGACGAGGAGCAAATGCGGGTCGTGAGAGGAAACCGCATCTCTATGGTATTTCAAGACCCGATGTCTTCGCTGAATCCGGTCTACACAGTCGGCGATCAAATTGGAGAGGCAATTCGACTTCACAGGCCTGAACTATCTAATGATGCCGTAGAGCAGCGAATCGACGAGATCCTCCAGTTGGTCGGCATTATGCCATCGCGAAAGCACGAGTATCCACATCAGTTTTCAGGCGGTATGAAGCAGCGCGTTGTTATCGCTATGGCGTTGTGCTGCGAGCCAGAGCTGCTCATTGCGGATGAACCGACAACTGCATTGGATGTCACGATACAGGCTCAGGTTCTGGCCATGATCGCGGAACTTCGGAGTCGGCTCGGAACCTCAATGCTGATGATTACACATGATTTGGGCATTGTTGCGCGAACCTGTGATGATGTGTGCGTGATGTATGCAGGAAAAATCGTAGAGGCTGGTACCGTAGAGGATATTTTTCTCGCGCCGTCGCACCACCCCTATACAGAGGGTCTCTTTGGTTCCATTCCAAATCTGACAACAAAGGCACGCCGACTTAAACCTATTTTAGGTCTTATGCCGGATCCTACAAATTTACCAAAGGGATGCGAATTCGCACCGCGCTGTGAAAAGTGCATGGAGATTTGTCGAACGGAAAAGCCAAAAATATGCGGTGAGGGGAGTCATAAGCTCTACTGCCATCTATTTGATCCGGATAGGCAAAAAACAGGTGTAGGAGGGAATACGAATGGATGATAAGGGCAACGCACCTCTGTTAGAAACAATAGACCTGAAAAAGTATTTTAAGGTGGGAGGTGGCACACTGCATGCTGTTGATTCAATCAACATTAAGCTCTATCAGGGTGAAACGCTTGGTGTTGTTGGCGAGTCAGGCTGCGGAAAGTCCACATTGGGCCGTACAATCCTCAAGCTTATTGAGCCGACCGCCGGTCATATTATCTACGACGGAAAAGACATTACCAGCCTCAATATCCGTAAGATGCGGCCGTTGCGCCGCGAAATGCAGATCATCTTTCAAGATCCTTACTCAAGCATTGATCCACGAAAATCCGTGATTGAAACGATCTCGGAATATATGTTCATCCATAAGTCTTATCCGACGCGGCGCGAAATTATGAACCGGGCGGTTGAGCTGATGGATATGGTTGGGCTTGCCAGACGTTACGCTGATGCTTACCCTCACGAACTTGACGGAGGGCGCCGTCAACGTATCGGCATTGCGCGTGCGCTGTCGCTGCAGCCACGCTTCATCGTTTGTGATGAGCCTGTTTCTGCACTTGATATGTCAATTCAGGCCCAAATACTAAACCTTTTGATGGACCTTCAGGATGAACTAAATCTGTCCTATATGTTCGTCACGCACGATTTATCCGTTGTCAAGCATATCTCGGACCAAATTATGGTCATGTATCTAGGAACCTGCATTGAGTTTGCAAGCTCTGACGAATTGTTTCAAAAGCCGCTCCACCCTTATACAAAGGCCCTCTTGGCCGCTATCCCGGAGCCTGATTTGGAGAGTCGCAAAAAGGGTTTCCAGCTCATTCGGGGTGAGGTATCCAGCCCGATCGACCCAAAACCAGGCTGCCGATTTGCTGGCCGCTGCGAGCACTGCATGGCGCAGTGCCTTGAAAAGACACCGGAATATGTGGAGACGGAACCGGGTCACTTTGTGGCTTGCCACTTGGTGAACGGGCGATAACAATACAACTCATAGGAGAATACATAACATGATGGACACCTTGAAAATGGACATTGACGCGTTGCTCGGTGAGCGATGGTTCCCAAAGGAAACATCCTTTGAGGAGGATATTACAGAGTATTGGGGTGAATGGGGCGTTTGCTCTGAGGTTGAAACGCTGCGTGCAGTTTTGATGCGTCGCCCCGGGAAGGAAGTTGAAAGCTTTGATCCAAAAGCAGTTCGTTTTTCAGACGAGCCGATCGACGTTGAGCTTATGCGCCGACAACACGATAATGTGGCTAAGGTCTATACGGACTTTGGCGCAAAGGTTTACTATGTAGAGCATCAGCTTGAAGACAGGCCAAATGCTGTTTTCTGCCGTGATTTGATGTTTATGACGCCGGAGGGGGCAATCATTACCCGCCCCGGCATGGCAGCTCGTCGCGGCGAGGAACGCTATGTTGCCGAAGCTCTTGCTAAAATCGGAGTTCCAATCCTCAAAACAATTGCCGGTGATGGTATGTTTGAGGGAGCAAATGCTATGTGGGTCGATCGACATACCTGTGTTGTTTCAACGGGGTCACGCTGCAATCGCAGCGGCTATGAGCAGGTTAAAACTGAGCTTGAGCGTATGGGCGTTACTGTTTATCATATGCAGCAGCCGTATAGCAACATCCACATTGATGGTATTATGAACGCAATTAGTCATGACAAGGTCCTTGTTCATGCAGCGCAGGTGCCTTATGACATCATTGATATGCTCAAGAAAAAGGGCTACGAGATTCTTGAGATTCCCTCCCGCACGGAGCAATTCAGAACATTGGCATGCAACTTTGTTGCGTTGGAGCCTAATCACATTCTTATGGCACAAGGGAATCCCCGTACACAGGAAATGTTGGACAAGCATGGCGTAAATATTGATACCGTGGATATCTCAGAAATTCTCAAGGGTCGTGGTTCTCTACACTGCATCACTGCGTTTTTAAAGAGAGGATAGGGTAAGCAATAATTGGCTTGCTCACCCGTGCGCTGCAGGGATGGATTGGAGCTGCAATACCACACACAAGCACTTGGGTCGTAACCGTCAAGGCTGACGGTGGCTGGATTACGCATGGGACAATAGTGTCGGGAAGCTTCTCAGCTTCCCGACACTATAATGTTCAGGGGCGCGCAATAAACGTAACCGTCTGGAAATGTCAAGGTCCCGTCAAGATTTATGCGCAAAATTATTTGCAGGCTCCGGCTGAATGAAGTCAACCGGCAATAGAGGCGTCGTCCAGAGCCGCCTCCAAGTGCTTCATGTTCATGTATTTCTTGTTGCCCCACTGGGTGCCCGCCACATGGCGGAGCCGGGCGCAGACCAGCATCAGGGCAGAGTTGCCATCGGGGAATGTCCCCACCACACGGGTGCGCCGACGGATCTCACGGTTCAGCCGCTCGATCACGTTGTTTGTACGGATGCGGGTCCAATGCTCACTGGGAAAATCGCAGTAGGTCAGTGTCTCCTCAATGCCGTCCTCGACCTTCTTGGCGGCCTCCTTCAGCTTCATGGCGCGCAGCTCGGCGACCACGGCCTTCGCCTTCTCGCGGGACGCCTTTTTGCTCTCCTGGGCGTGGATCGCCTTGAGCATTTTTGCCACAATTTTGACCTTGGATTTGGGCACAACGGAGAAAACGTTGCGGTAGAAATGCACCGTGCAGCGCTGGTATTTGGCGTCCGGGAACACCTCGCCCACGGCCTCCAGCATCCCCATGCACTTGTCGCCGACGATGAGCTTCACGCCGTCCAAGCCGCGTCCACGGAGCCATTGGAAGAAACTGACCCAGCTGGCCTTATCCTCTTTCATGCCCTCGGCAGCGCCTAAAACCTCACGAAAACCGTCCTCATTTACGGCGATTGCCACCAAAATGGCTACATTTTCGTACTCTCCGCCCCAGTTGCGGTGGAAGTGCCAAGGAAAATGTCTATCGCCCTTTTGGTGTTTCGCCAAACTCAAAACGTGCAGATCGAGCTTCTCGAATCGCCCTAATTAGCAACTTGTCGTCTACACCATCCACTTTCCATATAGCAGGCAAGAATCTCGAATAGTATTCTTCTCCGGTTAAACCCTGTGCTAACAGCAGAGTATCGCTTGGATACATCTGAGATGGCCACTGCCAAGTATACTCACGGATTCCAAGAATACTAAAATCTTCTTCCTCTAACATTAACGGCTTCGGTGCCCCAATCAATATAGAAAACTTGATATTCTCATTATCTTTGCGCCGACAGAATTGCTCACACTTTTGAACTTCAGAAACTGTTAGTGGCTGGCCTTTGATCTCAAACCATCTGTCAATAGATGGGATATAGAAGTCAGGCAAGTAGGAGCATTCTTTCATATCAAAGCCTTCCATTTCATACTCATACTCAAGGCCAATGTTATTAAAGAAGACAGCCCACCTTGCTTCAAGGCGACTTCTGAATCTATAGCCATCATAATATGTTTCTTTTGCTTTTATGTTTTGCCTCATCCCATGCCCACCTCCAATATGTCAAATTGCAGCGGCGAGTTCCTTTTCTTGAGAATCTACCACGCTTGTGATGCTGGCATTTTTAATTGCAGTCTCAGATAGAGATTCATTCCACCTAACCGTGCACTCTGTCTCGTAATGATGTTCAGCAAAATCAATCTTACCCTTAAGCAAGACTCTCGCTCCATCTTTGTTAAGCTTTAACATCTCGTAATAGAACCATGTAAACTTTGCTTCTTCATCGGTAGGCCAGTCAATATCAGGAGGCGGTTCACGATTGTAATCTTCCTCTGCCGCTGCTTGGCTTGCTGACGGAAGAAGTTTCAGTTGCTTTAAACGCCAAATATTTTGGTCCACAACCTGCTTTAGCACATGATAGGAATTTTTGAAAATCACCTGCCACTCATCATTCAGTGGATCAATGATCTCATGAAATAATGCGTTTCTCAATCGATATACAAAGCTGATAAACCAGAGATAGGCCTTTTCTTTATCGGCTAAGGTCATCTCTTTTCCACCTTCTATACTTTGAAGGAAGTTGGTTATCGGCATCTGGGAAAGCAGTTTGTGTTCTGCACCAAATTCGGAGTTTAAACAGCTTGCTTTTATAGCATTTAATGCTCGTGCGCAGAATGCTAACATTGCATCAAACACTTTCAAAAATCGCTTGTTACCTTTTTCCGGTATGCTGGATTTAGCGTTATTGATTTCAGAAAAGAAAGCATCGGATATCGCATTAAACAGTTTTTCGTAAAAACGTTCAATTAAGCTTGCTTCGGTAAGTACAAACTGCCAATCCTTGGAGTAGTACCCTGTAAGTGCAGTCGCAAAATCCCCCAAAATCTGCTAAACTGAAAGAACAGAGATGGAGGGAATCGCAATGAAACGTTACAGCAAAGAATTTAAGGAAGAAGCACTGAAGCTGTCAGACGAGATCGGCGTGAAGAAGGCTGCACAGCAGCTCGGTGTTGCGTACTACACGCTGGCGGATTGGCGCAGCATACGCCGAAATACACCGCCCGCGAAGACACCGAGCGCAGAGGAGCAGACGATCCGCATCCGTGAGCTTGAGCGAGAAAATGCCGGGCTGCGGACCGCAAACAATATTCTCAAGGACGCACTCGGTTTTTTCGCGCAAGACCGCAAGAAGTAAAAGCGTGTGAGCGGCACCTGTTCGTAGTCGAACGCAAGGGCGTCTACACGGCAAAGGATATGTGCCGTGTTCTGCACTTGAGCGAGTCCGGTTATTACCGGTGGCTTCGAAACAGGGGCAGGCACAGCAGCCG
>OGRD01000680.1_pt1 | contig 16459 bp, 13 predicted proteins | sample 1553441 | NCBI WGS metagenome assembly OGRD01 (sample SAMEA2580106, study PRJEB22360) | human gut metagenome | biome: human gut; feature: human-associated habitat; material: faeces | place: Denmark | collected 2008/2010
TGCGCGGTCAGGGCGGCAGGTTTTTATATAAAACCTGCCGCTTTGCTGTTTCAATGTTTCACGTGAAACATCGCTGTATAATATTCCGATTGACCTTTTCGGGGCGTTGTGGTATAATTTTTGCAGTATTTTTGGCCGAAAAAGGCAAAGGAGTCTTCGTTTTGGGAAAGGTTATTGCAATAGTCAATCAGAAGGGCGGCGTCGGCAAGACGACCTCGGCGGTCAACCTCGCGGCTGCCGTCGGCGATAAGGGGTATAAGGTTCTCCTTGCAGACATTGACCCGCAGGGCAACGCAACAAGCGGACTGGGCATAAACAAGCGCGCGCTCGATCAGTCGGCTTACGATGTGATGATAAACTCCGTCCCTGCCAAAGATGTTATCATAGAGAGCGAATACGATAACGTCTGGGTGCTGCCGTCAAACATGGCGCTCGCCGGCGCGGAGCTTGAGCTCGTTGACATGGATCGCCGCGAGAGCAGACTCAAAACGGCAATAGCTCCCGTTAAGGCGGATTTCGACTTTATTTTCTTCGACTGCCCGCCCTCGCTCGGGCTTATTACCCTCAATGCCCTGTGCGCGTCGGACACCGTCATGGTGCCTATCCAGTGCGAATACTACGCGCTCGAGGGTCTGTCACAGCTTATGTCGACGGTCAGGCAGGTAAAGAGATTGTATAACCCGATGATAGAGATAGAGGGCGTTCTGCTCACGATGTACGACGGCAGACTCAATCTCACTCAGCAGGTCGTGGACGAGGTCAAGCGCTTCTTCCCCAAGAAGGTCTATTCCTCTGTCATTCCGAGAAACGTCAGACTCTCAGAGGCTCCGAGCTTCGGGCAGCCGATAATGTACTATGACAGGAGCTCCAAGGGCACGAGCGCATATAACGACTTTGCCGACGAGTTCCTGAGACTCAACGGAAAGAATGCTGACTGAGCGAAAGGGGAGGACACAAATGGCAGCAAAAAAAGGCGGACTCGGTCGCGGGCTTGACGCCCTGTTTGCCGACAACTCAATTGAAGAGATATCTTCGACCGGAGCGGTCAAGCTCAAGACTATGGATATCGAGCCCAACCGCGACCAGCCGAGAAAAACATTTGACGAGGATGCGCTCGCCGAGCTTGCGGACAGCATAGCGAAGCACGGAGTAATTCAGCCGCTTCTTGTGCGCCCGATGCCCGACGGCAGCTATCAGCTCGTCGCCGGCGAACGCCGCTGGCGTGCCTCGCGCATGGGGCTGACGGAGGTTCCCGTCGTTATAAAAGAGCTCAGCGACGACGAGGCCATGGCTCTCGCCCTGATTGAAAATCTCCAGCGCGAGGACCTCAACGCGATTGAAGAGGCGCAGGGCATAAAAGCGCTCATGGACACGCTCTCCTTAACTCAGGATGAGGCGGCGGAGCGCGTAGGCAAGTCCCGCCCCGCGATAGCGAACGCGCTGAGACTTTTAAAGCTTCCGGACAGCGTCATTGCGCTCGTCTCGGACGGCAAGCTCTCGCCCGGTCACGCCCGCGCCCTGCTCGGCTTCAGGGATGAGCAGGACATAATCGAGACGGCGGATATAGTCATCGAAAAGGGACTGACCGTCCGCGATGTTGAAAAATTGGTCAAGAAAAGAAATAAAGAGCCCAAGGCGGAGAAGCCCGCCGCCCGCCGTGCGAGCTACTACGATGAAGTAGAGCTCGCCCTGACCGACTTCCTCGGCAGAAAGGTCAAGGTCGGCACGAAGCCCGGCAAGGAGAGCGGAGTGCTCGAGATAGATTTCTTCGACAAAGAGGATCTGTCCCGCCTGGCGGACGCGCTCAAGAGCCTGGGCGACTGATAAAAAATCCCTCCGCACCGCGGGGGGATAAATTTTATCGGCGTGCATAAAATTCAGTGAGGTGATCGCATGACAGAGGTTCTGATAACCGCACCGTGCAGCGACGAAGTTAAACGGCGGCTAAGGGAGTTTGAAAACAGCTGCGTATTTTCTTTTGGAGATAGAAAAAGCGATATAGGCGACGCCGAAGCGGTTATAGGCGAGCCGCGCACGGAAAAAATACGACAGGCGAAAAGCCTGAATTTTATTCAGATGACCTGGGCGGGCGCGGATATATACACCTGCGACGACGCTTTCCCGCAGGAGATAAGGCTCGCGACTGCGTCCGGTGCATTCGGCGGAGTCATTTCCGAATATGTTGTCGGCGCTGTGCTTTGCCTGTACAGGCGGTTTCCCGAATATATCGAAAATCAGCGCTCGGCGCTCTGGCGCGATGCGGGAGCGGAGCGCACTCTCGAGGGCAAGACTGCGCTCATTCTCGGCACGGGCGACATAGGCTCGAACGTCGCAAAGCGCTTATCCGCGTTTGGGACAAAAAATATCGGCGTTCGCAGAACAGGCGTTCCCGCGCAATATTTTGAAGAGATACACACCCTCTCGAACCTCGACAGCCTGCTGCCGCAAGCGGATTTGATAATAGGCTGCCTGCCGAACACGAAAGAGACGGGACATATTTTGGACGGCAAAAAATTCGCCCTGATGAAAAGTGACGCGCTGCTTATAAACGTCGGCAGAGGAAGCCTCATCGACACTCCCGCGCTCACGCGAGCACTCGAGGAGAGGAGGATAGCGGGCGCGGTATTGGACGTGCTCGAAAAAGAGCCGCTCGCGGCGGACTCCCCGCTGTGGAGTATGCCGAATGTGCTGATAACGCCGCACATATCAGGGCGCGGCTTCGGTCACGACCCGGCGACCGAGAGAAAGATATGGGACATCTGTCTCGAAAACCTGCGTCGCTACCTCTCGGGCGAGGAGATAATCAATGAAATAAATTTCGCCCGAGGCTACTGAAAGAGAACCTGCCCCGTGGTTTCGGAAGAACAGAATCCTGTCTGCGGCGTTGTCGGGCAGGATTTTTATGTGCGGTGCGGGAAAGAGGGGAACAAATCGGAAGATACAGCGCAGCTGCAAGAGGTATACCGCAAGGGGTGAACTTTGTTCGGCCACAGAAAATACAGAGGCTGATGTATATTTAACCGTGTAGGGAAAATATTATCCGCCCGCGGTTTATGCGGGATTTTTTGGCGATTCTAAATCCGTAGAACACGAAAAATACTAATGAGGAGATTCGCAAAAGGTAACGCAAGCGACTTGATAAATTATGAGGAACAAGCCACCAATAGCCGCGTCGCAGTGGAACAAGCTAACTGAGGACGCGAGGGGACGGCTTGCAACGCAAGCCGCACGAGCCCGCACTCGTTCAAGCTCCAGCGCGTTTGCGGGCGAATGTGCCGAGCTGCCTACTGAGAAGAGCAACCTATGTACTGCGGCGCGGCGTTCGCGGGGTCTCGGGGCGAAGCCCTGAGTTTGCTTTTCTTTTGCAGGCGTTTTCTTTTTCAAATAAAAAGAAAATGCCGAAACGCTGTGAAAGATAAAATATTTCGTTAAGGTAGGTAGCGAAGGTAGTGGGTATAAATTTTATATTATAATATCGTGCCGCCTACGGCGTCAGCGGTGCGTCGAGTCGCCGCACCCTACAAGGAGGACATTGATAAACAAAACAGTCTATGCAAGGAGGCAAATCCGAATATATAGCAAACAACTATAGTGAACAGTAAAAGCCAAGCAGAAAAATGCTGCTTGGCTTTCTTTATATTCTTTAACTGTTTTACGAGCGCCGCCGACGGGCGGATATTTTTTTACAGCAGGCAGATGCCCTGCGCTCTGAACGCATCCACTGTCTCCTGCGACCAGGTGGAGGCCTGAACCTCGCCGATATGCGCCTTTCTCAGGAAGAACATACACATACGCGACTGGCCTATGCCGCCGCCCATGGTCAGCGGAAGATTGCCGTTGAGCAGGTCGCGCTGGAACGGGAGCTTTGCGCGTTCGGGGCAGCCTCTCTCCTCGAGCTGAGCGGCCAACGACTCGGCATTGACGCGAATGCCCATGCTCGACAGCTCATATGCCATATCGAGCAGAGGATAATATACGACGATATCGCCGTTGAGACTCCAGTCGTCATAGTCGGGCGCACGTCCGTCGTGGATTTCGCCGGAGCGGAGCTTGCCGCCTATCTGCATGATAAATACCGCACCCTTGTCGCGGGCGATTTCATTCTCACGCTGCTTGGGGGTGAGGTCGGGATACATATCCTCGAGCTCCTGCGTGGTGATAAAATATATCTCGTCGGGCAGGAACTTGCCGACAATGTCATATTCCTCGGCTATATACGTCTCCGTATGGCGCAGGCTTCTGTAAATGGCGCGGACGGCTCTCTTGAGGGAATCGACGTTGCGCTGCTCGGGAGTTATTATCTTCTCCCAATCCCACTGGTCAACAAAGACGGAATGGATATTATCCGTATCCTCGTCGCGGCGTATGGCGTTCATGTCGGCATAGAGACCCTCACCGGGCTTGAAGCCGTAGTCCTTGAGGGCGCGGCGCTTCCACTTTGCGAGCGACTGGACTATTTCAACATCGCAGTCCATATCCTTTATATCGAACGCCACAGGGCGCTCAACGCCGTTCAATGTATCGTTGAGTCCGGAATCCGAGCGCACGAAAAGCGGCGCGGAGACGCGGGTCAGGTTGAGCTGAATTGCGAGATCCCTCTCAAAGAAATCCTTGACCTTCTTGATAGCCACCTGAGTCTGCCTGATATCAAGCAGGGGCTTATATCCTGCCGGAAGATAGCTTGAATCCATGTCATCACATCCCAAAAATAAAACTAATATATATAATATCATTATATCGCGCCTTGTGCAATAAAAATTTTGCACATTAAAGTTAAAAAGGGCGGATACGGCCGCGCGGCAGTCTTTGACAGGGTGAATTTCATTGAAAAAACGCCTGCATCGCAAGTGCTTTTGTATTTGAAAACGACGATTTCAAATACAAAAGAGAAGAACGATGAGCGAAAAGTGAAAAAAACAAAGAAACGGCAACCTTCTTTCGAAAATTGCCGTTTCTTCTTGGCGCAGAAGGAGAGACTCGAACTCTCGCGCCGGTTTCCCGACCTACGCCCTTAGCAGGGGCGCCTCGTCACCAACTTGAGTACTTCTGCATTGGTAGCGTCTATGACACTATTCGATTGTTAAAAGAGAGAGCGGAAAATCCGCTTCCTCTTTTAAGTGGCGGAGAGAGTGGGATTCGAACCCACGGTACGTTGCCGTACGACGGTTTTCAAGACCGTTCCGTTATAACCGCTTCGGTATCTCTCCATAAAGCGTAAGTTATTCTAACACAAATCAAATGCCTTGTCAACGCTTTTTGTGTGAATTTTATTTTCCGATATCCTGTCTGAGCAAGGCTTCAAGGCTCACTCCGAGGGTGTCGGCTATCACGATAACCTCGATGTCCGTCACAAAGCGTTTACCGCACTCGATGCGCTGAACGGCGTTTTTGTCTATATCGAGCCCCGCGAGCTGAAATGCATCGGCGAGCTGCCGCTGCGAAAGCTCCATATTTTTGCGCAGAACGGCTATATTTTTTCCGCAGACATTGTTAAGCCCGTCTTTTGCTTTGTTGATAAACATAAAAAAGCCTCCGAGACATTCAGTGCTTGTCAATAAAGCTATTATATGTTATGATTAGATAAATATTGACATTCACTAAATGTCACAGTTGAGAGGCAAAATTATATGTTCAAAAAAACAAATCCAAAAAGTACAACAACAAGAAATCTCGCCAGAGGAAACTAAAAGCCTTTGAGATCTCAGCGTTTGTAATGATGCTTCTGTCTCTCTTTGCGGGCATGGCTATTCTTGCTTCGGGTTGTTTTTCTTTTCTTCGCTCGGGAAATTCATCCTCTTTCCTTTTCTGCTCGGTATTCGCTCTTGCATTTTTTATATTTGCCGTCTTTTTTCTTGTTATTTTCACCAATTTGATCAATAAACAACTTCCCTAATGTAGCAATTTGTGATATGATTATCGCATACCGAACGACGGAGGGAATATATGAACGCAAAAGAACTGCTCGGCAGGCTCTGCGAAAATGCAATATGCGGCGAAAGTTCCGTTTACGACTGCGGCGACGGCGCGTATATGCGGCTTATAAAAGGCGCGGAGGAATCGGATTTTTCAAAAATCTGCGGCGAGTGCGAAAAGCTCGGCTATACGATTTTTCAGCGCAACGACCTCGAAGAAAACAGACACGCATCATATAACGGGGATATGCTCATCCACATATATTTCTGCCCGTCGGAAAAAAGCCTGCGCGTCATATGCGACCCGTTCTCGGCTCGGTTCGAGTGCGAGGAGCCGAAACATGAGAGAAGGTGCGGCAGCGCTCTGTGGCAGTTTGAAAACGACCACTCGTATATTGACTGCGGGATGTGCTATATCCTGCGCTGCGCGGACAACAGCTTTTTTATTATAGACAGCGGGCACTTTCTTCAGCCCAATGACCACAAGAGGATATACCGCTTTCTGCGCGAGCGCACGCCCGACGGCGAGCGGACGGTTATTGCGGGCTGGTTTTTCAGCCACGCGCACGACGACCATGTGAGCCAATTTGTCGATTTTATCCGCGAATACGGCTCGGCGGTCGAAATCGAAAGGCTCTATTACAACGACGCGCCCATAGACCACCGCGACAGCATGAGCTGGGGCGAGTCCAACAAAAAATATATAAGGCGGTTTGAGGACTGCGCCCGTTCCTGCAATATTCCCGCCGTGAAGCTCCACACGGGGCAGCGGTTCTTCGTGCGCAATCTTCGCTTTGACGTGCTCTGCACTCAGGAGGACGTTTGGCCTCAAAGTCTCGAAAACTTCAACAACACCTCGTGCGTGCTCGCGCTCGAGGCAGACGGGACGAGGATAATATTCCCCGGCGACGCCGCAGATGTCGAGAGCGACATAATGACGGCGCGCTACACAGAAAAAACGCTCGGCTGCGACATTATGCAGCAGTCCCACCACGGGCACAGCGGCGCTTCGCCCGAGTTCTACCGCAGAGCTGACGCAAAGACAGTAATGTTTCCGATAACAAAAATAAAATTCGACGAGGAATATCCGAAGCAGGAGGCGAACAGAGTCGCCTGCTCTATAGCCGAGGAATATTTCATAGCCTCCGACGGCACGGTTGAATTCTCCCTGCCCTACTCGGTCGGCAGCGCGAAAGTTTATCCCGACGAAACCTTTGAAAACTTCGCCGCGATAAAAATGCTCTGGGGCTACGACTACCCCGAAGAATACAAGAAACAGCTCTTCGAGGAGTTTTTAAGGCGCGGAGGCCTGCCCTCTCTCGGAGAGGCAGAGGCATAACACGAAGCTCTCGAACGCTTTGACGAAAAATAAAACCGCAACGGAGGATAATATACAATGATAAATTTTGACAGCAAGAACAGGATATTCAAGCTTGACACTCCCCATTCGAGCTATGTTATCGGAGTCGTCGACTCCGACCAGCTCGTCAATTTATATTACGGCAGCAAGATAGCCGACGCCGAGGGGCTTGAGGCACGTTCGTTTCGTCCGCGCTGCGCGTCGTTCAGTCCGCTGACCAATGAGCACTATACCGACTCGCACGATTTTTCGCCCGACTGCGCGCCCATGGAATACGGCTGCAACGGCTGCGGAGATTTCAGGGTTAGCGCGTTATCAATAAAAAATGCGGACGGCAACACCGTCACCGATATGCGCTACGAGGGGCACAGAATATACGCGGGCAAGCCGTCCGCCGAGCCCCTGCCGTCTGTTTACCTCAACAGCGACAGCGAGGCGGACACGCTCGAAATCTATATGGCGGACAGAGTGACCGATATTCGCGTCACGCTCATATATACCGTATTCAACGCGCTCGATGCAATCATACGCAGCGCAAAAATCGAGAACGCGTCGCAGAAGCCTGCGGATATCGAACGCGCGATGAGCCTGTGCGTCGACCTGCCGAGCATGGATTACGACCTCATAACTCTCTACGGCAGACACGCCAAGGAGCGCTCCGAGGAGCGCCGCCCGCTCGCCCACGGACTTCAGGGAATTGCGAGCAAGCGCGGAGTTTCGAGTCACTGTCAAAACCCGTTTGCGGCTCTCGTCTCCGAAAATGCCGACGAGGACAGCGGCGAGGCCTACGGCTTCAATCTCGTTTACAGCGGCAACTTCGAGTTCTGCGCCGAATGCGACTTCTCGGGCACCTCGCGCATAGTCATGGGCATAAACCCCAATGACTTCTCCTGGCGCCTTGAGCCCGGCGAGAGCTTTATGACTCCCGAGGCGGTTATCGTATATTCGAACGCGGGCATAGGCGAGATGAGCCGCACATATCACAAGCTCTATAACAACAATCTCGTCTGCGGCAAATGGAAAACCGCAAAGCGTCCCCTGCTGATAAACAGCTGGGAGGCGGCATATTTTGATTTTGATACGGAAAAGCTCGTCTCCTTCGCCGAGCGTGCAAAGGAGCTCGGCATGGATATGCTCGTCATGGACGATGGCTGGTTCGGCGAGCGCAACGACGACCGCAGCTCCCTGGGAGACTGGTTCGTAAACGAGAGCAAGCTCAAGGGCGGCCTGGGCGAGCTTATAGACAGAGTAAACGCTCTCGGGCTGAAATTCGGAATATGGTACGAGCCGGAGATGATCTCCCCCGACTCGGAGCTGTTCCGCGCCCACCCCGACTGGTGCGTCCATGTTCCGAACCGCAAGCCCTGCATAGGCAGGCATCAGTATGTTATCGATATGTCCCGAAAAGATGTGCGCGACAACATTTTCGACCAGATGTACTCCGTGCTCTCGAAATATAAAATAGACTATATCAAATGGGACTTCAACCGCAATATTTCCGACGCGGGCTCCGCTCTGCTGCCCGCGGACAGGCAGGGCGAGTTCTTCCACCGCTTCATTCTCGGCACATACGAGCTCATGGGCAGGATACGCGACGCGTTCCCCGATATGCTCTTTGAAAACTGCTCGGGCGGCGGCGGGCGCTTCGACCCCGCCATGCTCGCATTCTCTCAGCAGATCTGGGCGAGCGACAACACCGACCCAATAGAGCGGCTGACGATTCAGTTCGGCACCTCGATGTGCTACCCCGCCTCGACTATGGGCGCTCACGTCTCCGCCTGCGACAGGACGGATTACAAAGTAAAGGGCGACGTCGCGCTCTGGGGCACGTTCGGCTACGAGCTTGACCCGAATGAGCTGAGCGCAGAGGAGCGCGAGCAGGTAAAAAAGCAGGTTGACGAATACCGCAAATACTATGACCTCATTCACTCGGGCGACCTCTATCGGCTCAAAAGCCCCTACGAGGACGGATATCGCTGCGCGTGGAGCTTTGTCGCGCAGGACAAGAGCGAGGCTCTTGCGACGGTCGTAACCATGCGCGCGCCCGAAGTGCCGTTCTTCATTCTCAAGTTCAAGGGTCTCGACCCCGAAAAGCGCTACATCTGCGACTTCGACGGGAGAGTTTACTCCGGCTCCAATCTCATGAACGCCGGACTCAATCTGACCCGCTCCACCGCAAAAACTTATTCGAGCGTCAAGATATATCTCAAGGAGGAAGAATAGCATGAAAAAGAAGCTTCTCAGATTCGTTTCGCTCGCGCTCGCTTCATTTGTGCTCGGCGGCATAAGCACCTGCGCCTTTGCCGAAGAATCGGAGAGTGAAATCGACGGATCGAACTGGATGAGCGCGATAAAGCCGGATGTGCCGATAACAGCCATAAATATGCCCGGCACGCATGACAGCTCGACGAAGTATGTTGACATCAGTCCGATATTCAAGACACAGGACGGTTCCGTCTCGGAGCAGCTCTACCGCGGCGCACGCTACTTTGATATGCGCTTTGAGCTTCAAAAGGATAAAAGGCTGGTTGCCGTTCACTCGGCGGCCTCCTGCCGAAAGGCTTACGGCGTAAAAGCCGAGAAGCTCACGGCAGCGGACGCCGTTAAGATGTGCGCCGACTTTTTGAAGAAGAATCCCGGCGAGACCGTGCTTTTCCAGCTCAAGGAGGGTAACGGCAAGACGGGCACGGTGTTCTTCGACGCCTTCTACGAGCAGTGCATAAAGGGTCAAGAGGATATATGGTTTCTCGAAAACCGTATCCCGACCCTCGGCGAGGTGCGCGGCAAGATAGTTCTCCTGCGCGTTGTCAAAGCCGACCGCTCGAAGTTCGACGATCAGAACAGCGGCCTCGATTTCGGCGCATATCCGCACGTCCCCGTAAAAGAGGTCATAAACTTCATATCGGGCAGCATGAAAAAAGCCTCAACGGGCAAAACCTATTCGCACCTCTATGTTCAGGATTCGTATAAGCTCGGCGGCAGCAAAAAATGGCAGGCAGTCACAACATTCCTCGAATCCGAGTTAGACCCCGAGAACTTCAACATATGCCTGTCAAGCTGCGTCGGACTGGGTCTGCCGCTGATGAACTCGCGGATAATCAATCACAGACTCAAAAAGTACGACTTCAAGGACGGCAAGACATACGGAATAATTGCTATGGACTTTCTCCCCGAGGACGTTTGCAGGAACATATACATGACAAATTCCGCAATAATGACCGAGACACCGAACGCCGCCACCGAATATTCGGAGCGAACTTCGTTCACCTTTCTCGGGCGCACGTTCTTCGTTCTTCGCAGCCTGCTGTTCGGCATCGTCCATGCCGTGAGCTTTATTGCGAACTTGTTCTACCGTTAAAATTCAATATTGACACTTCTCGCTATACCGCGGCAAAAGCTTGTGTTTTTTGCCGCGGTATTTTTGACAGATTTTTTATATGTGAAAATATAAAATAATAATTGTGTCAAAACAGCCCGCACAGGTTTTCGTCGCGGCGCAATATCTAAAAGAGAAGTGAAAAAAATGGAGAAATCAAGGATAAACTCGGACAAGCTCAAATTCATAGATGAAGAAAAGCGCGGGAAGCTCATTCACGCGTTTAAATGCGTTTTTTCGTGCGCCGCCGGGCTGCTGCTCGCGCACGCAAAAATTTTCGGCAGACTGTCCCCGCTCGCGCTCGCGTTTTCCGCCGCGGCTGTTCAGCCCTACGCCCTTGCGGCGGCGGTCGGCTCGCTCTCGGGCTATCTGCTGTCCTTTTCGGGCACGGAGGGAATAAGATACATGGCGTGCGTCGCGGGAACAGCGCTGATAAATTTTTCCGTCAACCGTCTGCGCGGCGAGGACTGCGTGCGGCGCACGGCTCCCGTCTCCGCCGCGCTGTGCTGTGCGTCTACGGGCATGGCCGTGCTGCTCGTCGAGGGCTTCACGCTAAACGGCGTTGTTAGCTTTCTCTCCGACTGCATTCTCGCGGGCGGGATGACATATTTTTTCTCGCGTTCCCTCCGTCTTACGGAGCGCAAAAATAAATCAAACGCTCTCGGCAGGCACGATATAATCTGCATCGCCGTCTCCTGCTGCGCGGCGCTGACCGCCTTCGCCCGGCTCAATATACTGAACTTCCGTCCCGCCGGGACTGCGGCGGCTCTCGCCGTCATGCTGCTGTGCTTCGCCCTGCGTGAATCGGGCGGCGCAATAGGCGGAATCTGCTCGGGCGCGGCACTCGCGGCGGCTTGCGGTGAGCCCGCTTTGGGTGCCGTATACGCGGCTGCGGGTCTCTGTGCCGGGCTGTTCTCGAAATTCGGTCAGTTCGGTATTTCGGCGGCGTTTATCTGCATCTGCGGAATAAGCGCGGTCATCTCCCCGAGCCCGCAGGCGGTGGCGGCTATCGCCGAGAGCGCGGCGGCGGCTCTGATTTTCGTGCTCATACCGCGTGCAAGGCTCGAAAAGCTGCGGGAAAAGCTGAGTCCCGTGCAGGAATATGCGCCCGACGGCGAGCGAGGGGCGCTGTGCCGCCGCCTCAACGACGCGGAGAGTGCGCTCGAGGGCGTAGGGCGATGCATCGAACGGGCGGGCAAGAGAATAGACTCCGTGCGCCCGGACGGGGCGGAGATAATGACCGCGAGGGTCAAGCAGAGCGTCTGCGCCGGGTGCGGGAAGTGCGCCGGAAAGAGAGAAAAGCTCCGAGAGCGAGCTTTTTCGGACGCGATAAAAATACTGCGCGAGGAAAATCATATAACCTCGGAGGAATTGGGCGCGGAGTTCTGCGCCGAATGTACGAAGTCTTACGCTGTAGCCGAAAGCTTCAACCGAATTTTTGCGGGCAGCGTCGCATCGGCTTGCGCGGCGCAAAAGACAAACCAGCTCCGCCGTGCCGTTGCGGACAGCTTCGGCGCGATGGCCGATATCATAGGCGAAATCGCCGCGCAGACGGCAAGGAGTGAAATGTTCCTCCCCGCGCAGACCTCCTGCGCCGTTGACGTGCTCGGCGAACTCGGATTGAATATTATCTCCGCCTGCTGCAAAAGAGACTGCGAGGGGCATATTAAGCTCACGGCGAAAGCTGCGGAGCTGCCGGGGGAGTCCATCCGGGAAGAGGCCGAGCAGGCCCTGGCGGACGCCCGGCGGGAGCTGTCTGACGGGGAGGCGGAGGTGTCTCAGGAGCTCTCCGAGGGGGAGGCGGAGCTGACGGATGCCCGGCGGGGGCTGGGGGGCGGCTTTGGCTCTCCCCGCCATACGCGACACAGAGGGCGGAGTCGAGCTGACCTTCGGCGAAAAGCCGCGCTTTTGCTTTGAAATAGGCTCCGATCAGCGCCCCGCCTCGGACGACGGGGACTGCGGCGACTGCTGCGACTGCGTGGGACTCGAGGACGGTCGGAATGTGATAATTTTGAGCGACGGCATGGGGACGGGCAGGCGCGCCGCCGTCGATTCCGCTATGGCGACAGACCTTTTCGCTTCGCTCATCTGCTCGGGGCTCTCCTGCGAGGCGGCGCTCAGAACCGTCAACACCGCGCTCATAGCAAAGAGCGAGGACGAGAGCCTTGCAACGCTCGACATAGCATCGCTCGACCCCTACTCGGGCGAGATAAGCTTCTTCAAGGCCGGCGCCGCGCCGTGCTTCATAAAACGCGCGGGGCGCACGGCGATACTCGAGTTGCCGTCGCTCCCGGCGGGAATACTCAGCCGCATAGGTTTTTCAACGGCGGGCACCGAGCTGCGCGAGGGCGACACGGTGGTTATGATATCGGACGGCGTGGCTGCGGACGGCAGCGAGTGGATATTGAAGCTCCTTCGCTCCTGGCGTGGGGACGCTCAGGGGCTCGCCGAGGAGCTGACCGCCGCCGCCTTGAGCCGCCGCAAAGGAAAAAAATCCGACGATATGACCGCGATATGCGTGCGGGTTCACGGCGCCGACCGAATCGGGAATTGACAAAGCCTGCGGCATAATATATAATATTTGCGAAAACAAATTGGAGGTATAAATTATGATTTTAGCAGCTGTCGGTAAGAACGGCACAGGCAAGGATTTCTTCCTTGATTATGTTGCTCAGAAGTACGGCTTCCCGATGATTTCCATCGGCGACGTTGTCCGCGAGCTCGCAACCAAGGACGGCCTTGAGCTGACCCGCGACAATCTTCACGCCACCAGCAAGAAGTACATGGGCGAATTCGGCCAGACCTTCTTCCCCGAGATGATAGTCAAGAAGATAAAGGAGTCGGACGCTCCGAACTACCTTGTTTCCGGCATTCGTCCGCCCTCGGATATAGAGATTTTCCGCAAGGCCTTCGGCGAGGATTTCATCCTTGTTGACGTTGTTATCAGCGACGACGAGGTTCGTTATCAGAGAATGATAGCCCGCGGCTCCGAGCGCGACGGCAAGAGCGTTGAAAAGCTCCGCGAGAACGATCTCCACGAGGAGGAGATTTTCCACACCAGCGAGAGCGAGAAGATGGCGAACTATGTCATCAAGAACGACGGCGGCGTCGAGGATTTCTACGCGGCAGTCGACAATTTCTATGAGACCGTTCTCAAGCCGAAGCTCGGCTGATCAGCTGATTCAAAAGCATAAAACGTCCTCCGTATGGCACCATACGGAGGATGATTTTTTATATATAAAAGTAAAAAGTCCGCACAGCATAAGCTGTACAGACTTTTCCGATGTAAAGATTGATTACTGCTGGGGAGCTCCAACAGGGCAAGCATCTGCGCAGGAACCGCACTCGGTGCAGAGATCCGCGTTGATCTCATACTTGCCGTCGCCCTCGGAAATAGCTCCTACGGGGCACTCAGCCTCGCAAGCGCCGCAGGAAATGCAATCGTCGCTGATATGATAAGCCATTAGTCAATCCTCCTTAATCAATTTATCTGTCAGCAATCGGCGGAGAATCTCCGCATATGCTGTATAATCATTGTAACACATTATATTGAAAAATCAAGAGTAAATTATGCCCGTATTTATTCTATTCCCTTGAGAGCCTCAAGCTCGGAGCGTTCAACCTTGATTTTGCCGTCCTTTATGGTCTTTACCTCGCGGCGGCCGAACGCATGCGGCGCGGCATCGGGACAGCGGTCGAGCCTGACCTTGAGCTGGCCGGAGAGGAGGTTCACCTCGACTACCGTTCCCCTGCCCTCGGGAGTCTCGACGAGAGCGCCCTGCTTCGGGGTTATCTTCAGAAGATACTCGTAGTTGTCCTGCTCGTATTTCAGGCAGCACATCAGCCGTCCGCAGGTGCCGGAGATCTTGGTGGGGTTCAGACTCAGGTTCTGGGTTTTGGCCATCTTGATGGACACGGGGACGAACTCGTCCATGTAGGACGCGCAGCAGAAGGGCCGTCCGCAGATGCCCAGACCGCCCAGCATCTTGGCCTCGTCCCGCACGCCGATCTGCCGCAGCTCGATACGGGAGCGGAACACACCGGCCAGATCCTTCACCAGCTCACGGAAGTCCACGCGGCCGTCGGCGGTGAAGAAGAACAGGATCTTGCTGCCGTCAAAGCTGCATTCCACCCGCACCAGCTTCATCTCCAGTCCGTGCTGGAGGATCTTCTTCTGGCAGATATCAAAGGCGTCCTTTTCCCGGCTGCGGTTATAGGCCGCCGTGTGGCGGTCGTTGTCGGTGGCGATGCGCAGCACGGGACGCAGCGGCTTCACCACCGCCTCGTCGGCCACGTCGTGGTTACCCTCCACGCACTGGGCGAATTCCGCGCCCTGTGCGGTCTCCACCACCACATCGTCGCCGGGGTGTACCGTCAGCTCGCGGGGGTCGAAATAGTAGGTTTTGCTGCCGCTGCGAAAGCGGACAGAGATCACAGTTGCCATATCAGGTATACCTTCCTTTCTGAAGGGAAAAAATCACAGTGTCAGAATATCGGTCAGCTCCGCGTTCAGCGCGCCCAGCACATGGCCCACGCCTACGTTGTACTGGCACTCGCTGCAGTAGCGGCGAAAGAGGTCGGTCAGCGCCTGAAGCTGCCGCCGGTCAAAGACGCTCCGCAGGGCTTCCGCGCCTTCGCCGCAGCTGCCGCTCCGTCCGCAGACGGCCAGCAGCGCGTCGGCGGACGCCTGCCACGCGCCCTCCATCATGGCCAGCAGCTGCTCCCGCTTCATGCGGCGGTTCTCCAGCCCTGTCAGGTGGGCGGCCAGCGCCAGGCCCAGGTCGCTCAGGCCACCAGTGACGAGGTAGGCCGCCTCCCGGCGGATGCCTTCGTGCCTGGGGGCAAAGTCGTTGCGTACGACGACCTTGCCGATATGGCGTCCTTCGAGCATGTAGCGGAAGGCGTCCCTGGCGGCATCCATGGGGAAGACGCGCCGGGCTATGGGGGGGGAGTGCCCGGCGGCAAAACCTTCCATGACGGCGGCGAAGATGCCGCGCATCTGCGCTTCGTCCTCCTTGCCCAGTTTTTCAAGGTCGACGATGTGGTATTCGATATCGTCACGGATGGCCGCCACCTGTGCGGGCGTGCGCAGATCGGTCTTGCCGATCTCGATGAAACGGCCGCCTTCCGTCAGGCAGCGCATGCTGCTGCCGGCCAGCTCGCCGGTAAGGAAGTTGAGGACCACGTGCACGCCCTGTCCGCCCGTGGCCTTGAGGACCCGGGATTCGAAGGCCGTGGAGCGCGAGGAGAAGACGTGCTCTATACCCATGGAGCGCAGCAGGGCGCGTTTGCGCTCCGTGCCCGCCGTGGCAAGCATGACCGCGCCGCGTGCCCTGGCGATCTGGATGGCGGCAAGGCCCACGCCCCCTGTGGCCGCGTGCAGCAACACCCGTTCGCCGGGCTGGAGGCGTGCCGCATGGACGAGCGCCTGCCAGGCGGTCATGAAGACGGTGGGGATCACCGCAGCGTCGGTGAACGGTATGCCTTCCGGTATGGAGGCCGCAAAGGCTTCCCGGGCATAGACGTGGGAAGCGAAGGGGCCGTACACGGTGGGGAAGACCCGGTCGCCGGGGCTGAAGCGGGTCACGCCTTCACCAACGGCGGAGACAGTGCCCGCGCAGTCGAGCACCAGGGTCCTGATCTTGTCGGCCACGCCCATGGCTACCATGACGTTCTGGAAGTTCATGCCGTAGGCTTCGGCTGCGATCTCGATCTCGCCGGGCCCGGGAAGGCGCCGCTGCAGCGGGGCGACCCGGATGTTCTCGATGCCCGCGCCGCCGAGATCCAGATGGTAGGCCTGCGTTTCGGGAC
>OGRD01000682.1_pt1 | contig 16433 bp, 32 predicted proteins | sample 1553441 | NCBI WGS metagenome assembly OGRD01 (sample SAMEA2580106, study PRJEB22360) | human gut metagenome | biome: human gut; feature: human-associated habitat; material: faeces | place: Denmark | collected 2008/2010
ACATTTATATATCCGAAGATGGGTCTCTCTTCCTGCGCGTGGGCCTGCGCGTGTCCATCGGGGTGGCGGGAAGTCCCCCTCCCCCAGCAATATCGAATTTCAATTTCAATGCTACTAATAATCATTACTATTAACCTTAATGGTAATAGTTCTTATTAGTATTGAAACTGAATTTCAAACTCAATGGTAATGATATTCATTCCTGATAGTCCAGCGGGAACCGGGAAAGAACTGTAGTTCTACTGCAATTTGACTGCATAATGACTGCTATTTGATTGTTATTGTACTGATATAAGACTGTATGATGACTGTATATGTTCTTTTGTGTTTATAGTGTAAAAAATGACCCAAAAAATGCCACGATAAAAACTTTTATCATTTAATTGCAAAGCGCAATGATAACAATGAGTTACATAAATAACAGTTATGCAACTCACAAATAACAGTCATTCACAAGTACTTGAAATAATTGAAGAAAAATTTTTCAAAAAAGGGCTTGCCAACGGAAGAAAAAAGTAGTCTAATCCATATCAGGCAATGGCTATTAGATAGTAACTCTTAAACCCAAGGAACTGACAATGGAACGCACTTTTGACCGCTATGAAATGCTTGTGACTATAATTGCAAACAATGCTAAAACAACTGTCACCTTTTATTGCTGGAATGATGAACTTGACAAACGTATCGATGAAATATGCAGCAAACGGGGCTACTACTTTGACGCTATTATGAAAATGGTAGATTAAGTCTTTATCTTTTACCGTAGCGCCCCTGAAGATGTCTTTTGTGGGCGCAATCGGCAAAGGATATTATAGTCAAAAACAATGTAACTTTGACAACTGTAGAGAGGAACAGACTATGGAAAAGACCATTTTACGCCCGCGCAAGGCTGAAAAGCCCCGCAAGTTCACCGATGAAGAACGGTTCGGGTTATGTGACTACCGCAAAGAACCGGGCTTATATCGTTCCAAAGCCGAAGCACAAAGGGCTTATAAAGGCCACAAGGCGCGGCTGGCAAGGGAAAGCAAGGAAAGTTACATCCTGCCTACTGTGACAGACTATGTAAACGGCTTCGGTGAAACTGTTATCTTGTCCGAATCCGCGTCCAGACGGATTGCAGAAAGACAGGAAAAGGCAACACAACTTGACCGCGATGCAGTTCTTACAAAAGAACAGCGTGCTGCCTTTATCAAGGAAAAAGCTGCGTACATCATGCAAAAGCATCCGGGCATGAGCAAGCGCAAAGCAAAAGACACTGCTAGTGCAATACTTGACCAATACATTGCCGAACAGATGGACAATGTTAGGTTGCAGGAACAGCAAAAGCGCATCGATGAAAAGGCGCGTACAATTGCACAACTGCCTGTCGTAAACGGCATTACACAATGCCCGGACTATATGGGCGGGAAGTTTGCAAAGAAAAAGACAGTTGCACAAAAGCAACGCAGCAAGGCCAAGGCGTCCAAAGATACGCGCAATGCGAATGAGCGCGGCGAAAAGCCCGCCCAAAAGACTACGGAACAGCATCTCAAAGATGCACAAGCCCGCTTGCGGAAAGCGAAAAAGAGACTTGAGAGCTGCATTACTGCGGAAACAAAAGCGGCAGTAAAGAGACTTGAGAGGGAAGTCCAGTTGTGGCAAGACCGTTTCACAACAGAACAGCAAGAAAAAACGCAGGAACAAAAGACTTTTATCAAAATCAAGCGCAAAAACGCTAGTTAAAACAAGTAACTAGCAAAACAAAGCCCCTTGTGAGCAATCGCAAGGGGCTTTTTTGTTACCCTGCGAAAAGCCCCACATGCTCCAAAATGGAACAGAATGGGGCTTATAAGCCACGAAAAGGGAAAAGCTAGGCAACGATATGGAAAAAGCCCTTTCAGCGATTCTAGGGCTATTTCTGGGCTATTTTGAGGCATATAGCACGACAGGGAAAGCGTAACTAGCTAGAATCATTGAACTTTTAAAAAAGATTCTAGGCATGTAGGTAAGTACCTAAAATCATTAAAGATAAAAATGTGAGAAAAATTTAAAAAATCGCTTGACACGCAAGGGTATTTCCGGCACAAAGGACTTGCGGATGGAATCCATCCCAAGCTGGTAGGGCACTATGCCCTGCCTAGGTTCCGAAAAATTTTTCGGAATGCTCACAAAAGGGCTTGACAGGGCATACCAAAATGCCCTAGCCTGAATCTGCCTAGCGGGGGCACCCCCTCACAAGGCAAGGCCATGCGGAAGCCACGAAAAATTTTTCAGATTTCCGCAAAAGGGGCTTGACAGGCTGGCGCAATGCTGGCAAGGTGAGCTTAACGGAACGGCAAAAGCCGTTCCACCTCTAAAATCCTTGGCATCCAAGGTACGGGGCAAAGCATAGACTTTGCTTCGGTGAAGGGCTGGCAAGATACTGCCCAAAGGACGCGCAAGCGTACCGGCGGGCCGCCTTATAACAACGGGTGCAAAGTACAATAGCCATCTCACGTGGGGCGAAGTGTTTCCCTAGTGTGCAACGCAAGGTGACGGATACCTGATAGTCGTATGCCAAGTGTGGCAATAGCACTACGGAACGTGAGGCAGTCCAGACGGTACGGAACCCACGATGTCCATAGACATAAAGTAGCAAGCGTGTGCTTGTGTACGTCCCTGTCGTGTGGTATGGATATTTGTGTAGTGAAGTCCCATTCAAAAGGTAGGAACGGTGCAAACTGGAGTAACTAAAAAGGGTATCGTCAAACAAAAGACCTAGATTGAGTCCTCTTGGCTAGGCTAGTCACAGGTAATTGCTAGACAACTTGCTTGTGTATGATTTTTACAAACCATGGCTTAGGCACCCAAGTGGTGGGGTCATGCAAGAGGGTGTTGCTACAATACCACAAGTCCCAAGGCTAGAGGCAGAGTAGGCTATCCGCTGAAAACCTGTAGTCTTGGGGCTTTTCTTTGTTGTGGCAAAAAGAAAAATTAAAGGGGTATTTCATGAAAAAAATCACTGCTAAAGAATGCAGGCAAATCGCTAGAGTTCTCCTGAAAGACTGGAGATATTGGCAGCGTTGCTACGCCGATGAAAAGGTGCGTGTGGTGCGACAGTATTATGAGTCTTTTGGTAGAACGTGCACGACCGCCTACGCCAGTGCTGCGGATTATCGGACGGACTACTTGGATGAAACATGGGCTTGGTTCGACAATCCCCAAAGTGCCCGACGTTTCTGTATCAAGTATCTTGGCTTGCCAGCCGTTGAACAGGCTGAATCCACGCACACTTACTAGCTACATAGGGGCCGCATTGGTGTACAACGAAGGTGGCCTTCATTGTATCTGGTAACCTTTAACCTATGGAGTTGTGAAGTATGCAGAACTTTACTTTCACCATGAGCAAGGATGACTTGAGCAAGGGTATCGTCACCTTGCCGGAAAAGCGTGCGGAGTTCGTGAAGTTGGTTCACGAGCTGCTCACGTCAGCCATGGAGTACGCCATCATCGAACAGGATGGCAGTTACTTGAACGGTGTGCTTGACGCACTCAAGGGTGAAATGCGCCGTACTGCTGGGGAGTACATGAGCGGAGAGGGCTTTCCGTTTGTGTACAAGGATGGCAAGCTCAGCTTCAAGCTGACCCGTGCCAAGAAGATTCTGGAGCTGCTGAAAGTGGACGTGTCCAATGTGAAGGACACGCTGGATGAACAGCAAGCAGCGACGTTGGCCACCGGTGTGCGTGCTGTGATGGTGCGTACCTCGTGGGATGATGAAGCTGTCAAGAAGAAGCGTGAAGCCAGAGCCCAAGCGCAGGAAGAAAAGTCTGCGGAAGACAAGCTGGCCAAACTGCAGAAGGCCTTCAAAAATCTGGTCAAGAAGGCCGGTGAAGCTGACGTGGCGATGGCGGACATCATCGACCCGGTGTACCAGACACGCACCGTGGTTGAAGTCCGGGATACTACCCCGGATAATGCCCGCATCTTGGGCAAGGAAATGAAAAAGATTGTGGACATGTTGACCCCCTACGGTGACACTGACCTTGCCAAAGTCACGGCGGCCCTCGCTGTGATGCTGGGCAAAATGAACCTGATGGTCAAGGAACAGCAGGACGACAAACAGGCTGCCTAGCGTGCTTCAAGCATCACAAGGCCCATCACTTCACAAAGGTAGTGGGCCTCATTGATTCTTGAAATTACATTGGAGGTGTAACATGTGGAGACTTCGTGTTGCTCGCAGATTCATGCATAAACTTGGCAATGGTGATAACTGGCAGGATTACCCGGCGTGGTTCTTTGTCAGGATGCAGGAAGTCCTTGACTACAATCACTGGTGTGAAGAACGCCACGCATAACAGGTTCAAGACATCATAGGGGCCATCACTTCTTCCGAGGTGGTGGCCCTTGTTGGTCTCTTGAATTTAACGGAGGTTTGTGTCGTGAATGACATTATGCAACGTATGCGAGAGATGAGGCTTGCGAAGGACTTGCCCAACGCTCTCAACATTGAAGGTAAGCGCTGGGTTAAAGACGTGCAGCTTACCCCCGAGCTTGAACAGCGTACCATAGCTGCACTCCTTCAGATTACGGAATTTGTGAATCAGCACTGCCCGCCTGAAACTCTTGATGACACTTTCATCATGAAACGTTTTACGAAAAGGATGTAACCTATGAAGTTGCAAGCCAACTGGAAAGTCTTTGGTGTGCTCGCTTGTCTGCACACCACATTGGCTCTGGCTGTGTTTGGCCCCACGATGGTGAAACTTTTTATGGAGGTACACTAGCATGGGTGACAGTAAACTGTGGGTGTACATCGAGATTCAAGGTAAACGTCATTGGGGGAACCTCGTTGACTTCGAAGAAGCGCTTGATGTTGCTGAGGCTGTGGCTACGCTGGCTCGACATGGGCTCAACACTGTGGATTTCAAAGTCGGCTTTGCCGATAAGCGAAGCGACCTCAATGGCTAGTCTTCTTGGTCTCACTCTAGGGGCACGACTGTACACAGTCATCTGTCCCAAGTATCTGTGGCGTGGTCATCGAATCAAAGAAACTCTCAGAACAATCAAAGCTTGCTTGGAGGAATCCACTAAGCAAATGTATAGGATACACACACTATGAACAAACGAGGCATGGCACTCATTGCTCTTATGAGCATGGTGCCTATTGATGAGGCTGAGGAACTGTTGTCCAGAAACTTTTCTTTCGAACAGGAGGATACCTACAATGAAAGGTACCCGCTTCACCATGAAGGCAACAATTGTCGATGTGCTTCTTGCGCTGACCTGTATCCCCGTTGGGTGGGTGGCACTGATGGTTTTTTCGGCTTGGTATAAGGGATAACCGTCATGTCTGAACCTAAGCTGGGATATATCACTCTGTTCGACAAGCAAGGCAAGGCTCAGTGCCGTGCCTGTAATGCTGTAGACAGAGTGGATTACTTAAAGTCTATGGCTACCCGCAAGATGAAACGGCTGAAATTGTACTCAGCCATCATCGAGTGGGATGGGTACGTGTACTTTAAACCGGGTGGCAGGTCTGTTATGTCTGCCCCAAAGTGGGAGAGAGTTCCGGCAAATAAATTCACCGGAGACTTTCCCGGCAAATGTGAGGTGTAGTCATGCTGCAACAGACTATCGAACTGATACGTCTTGATGCCAAGACTGGGGAAGAGAGAGTCTTTCTTCGCAGAGTGGTGCGAGAGCACATTACTTTGGATGCTCTTAAGAAGAGGGCCATTCGACACGGATTGAAGTATAACATCTCAATGATTCGTATTATCTACAACGGTCATGTATACCGTAGGGGTATCTTCTATACGGATGGTACTCACTATCTGAGCGCCTGCTGGCACAAGGATTGTACTGAATGACAAGACGAAGTTTCAATGAAGCTGTGTTGGGAAACTTTCACGTGCAAGTATTGGTAGGCAGATGGAAAATCAATAAATACTATTCCTGTTCTCTGCCTCAGGCAAAAGCGCGAGCTACCATTGCGCTTCGGCAACTGAAAGGGTACAAGGTTTACCTACGAGACCACGAAACCCATACTATGTGGACTCGTACATCCAACTCCAACTGGACGAGGGAGGTCTGGTATGGATAGGTGGATATTGCGTCTGAGGCTACATAGGTACAGTGAGCATAGCGAAGAGGTCACCTATACCACTGTAAAAGTTTCTAACTTTTCGTCTGCTTGTAGGGTTGAAGCAAAAATGATGCAAGATGTGCAAAAGGAACGCTTGCTTATCAAAGAAGCGTTCCTTCAAGCCACTCTCTACAAGAATAACGAAGTCGTGTACAAGCACAGCTACCAACTCATCTAAAGGAGTTTATCATGGGAAAGACTTTTCGTTTCACCAAGTACGGCGTGGTCACCAAGGAAAGGCGCAACCCTCGCTTCAATGAACAGGGCACCACTGGCACTGTGGTGTACGCTACCCGCAAAGCTGCCATTGCTGCGGCCAAAGCCTGCGGTCAGCGCCGTGCTCTCAAACTGAAGCAGCAGATGCCTGAACTCCCGGTCCCTGCTGACCCGGAAGACGACATCTACATGATGAACTAGGCAATACAATAACCACCACTAGTTAACCAACAAACAAAACACACATTACAAAAGGAGAACACATCATGTCCGGTATCATCTCTGCCATTCTGAATCCCGAGTTCCGCGCCCTCATCACCGACACCGCCACGTCCACCACTGAACGCGCCGTGTCCCAGTCTGTCATCGCCAACATCGTGGACCGCCTGCCTGAAACCAAAATCGAAAAATACTCCACCATCATCGGCATGGGTATGCTGATGTGTGTCTTCGATTCGGAAGGCAAGGTCGTGCCCACCGCTCTGGCTCGTGCCACCATCCGGGGTGCCATGGCCAGCCTGCTCGACGAAGCCAAGGAACTGTTCAACTCGTATGAAATCCAACGGATGATGAAAGAAGGTGGTGCTCTGTACAACGTCACGGATGAAGACACCATTCTTCGCACCGTGGCTGACTACTACGCCGAAGTTTCGGCCAAGGAACGTGAATGCTACTATCGCTTCAACACGCAGGGCAATGAAGCGAACGTCATGACCATCAACATCAACGTCCTCAACGACGCCACGGGCAAGAAGGAAAAGGAAGACATTCAGGTGTTCAGCCGTGCCGCTGAGCCCGTGCTGAGCAAGGCCCTCGGCGATATCTTCCCGCCCCAGCCTGAAGGTTGGACCATGCTTGACCGTCCCATGTCGTGGCCGCTGACCATGTACTGCGACGCCAAGGACATCAACCCGACCATCCTGCACAACAAGCGTCGTGGTCGTATCAACAATCGTCCCGTGGTTATTGACCGCTATGAACTGCACACTCGTTTGACCAATACGCTTGACCAGATGATTCCTCCGACCCTGATGATGAAGGACATCAACAGCACCCCGCACACTGGTTCCGTGTATCAGGGTAACTACACCGTGCACTACGATGGTTACTCCGGCCCTGTGTGCAACAGCCCTCGCTACAACAGTCAGGCTGCTGCCGGTGCCACGGTGACCGTGCCCGAGGGTACCGTTACCACGGATACCAAGACCGAAACCCCTGCCACCGAGACCAAGACCGAAGAACCGAAGGTCGAAGCCAAAGCCGAAGAAACCAAAACCGAGCCTGCCATGCCGTCTTTCCCCATTACCAAAGACCAGTGCATGTTGGCTCCCGGTAACTACAAGTGCTTCCGCTGCGGCAAGACGGGCCTGAAAAAGAATGGCCTCGGCACCTACGGTATGCCCAAGATTCCTGACGGTACCAACAAAGACCTTTTCGAAGAGTCCATCAAGTGGGCGCAGTCCAGCATCTGCGGTGCTTGCCGTGAGGAACTGAAGAACAACCATGAAGCTGTGGTCAAGAAGTACACCGACTACAATAAGGCCGTGGATGAATGGGTGGAAAACGACAAGGCCGTGGAAGAAAGCAAGCGTGCGCTGGCTGAGCTGGAAGAAAGCCGCAAGACTCTGGACAACAATCCCACTGCGGCCAAGCTCGTGGACGAGCAGATTGAAAAGGCCCGCTTCAATGTCCAGTCCTGCGAAGCCAAGGCCATCGAACTGGAAGACAAGGTGAATGCCCTCGACCCCAATGGCAAGCTGACCTCCGAGCCCGAAGTCAAGGTGGAAGAACCTAAGGTTGAAGAAGTCAAGGCTGAAGAGCCTGAAGTTCAGGAAAGCGCCGTGGAAAACGCCAAGGCCATGACCACCAACACCACCACCATGAATCGCAAGCAGAGCCGCAAGGCCAAGAAGGCTGCCGCTCGTCGTACCAAGTAACAAATCATGGCAGCGTCCCTTCGACAGAACAAAGGCAAGCGTAAACGACAACAGCAAACTAAGCAGGCAAAGGGTATGACCAACAGGAACACTTCCAACAACACCAACAACTATAAGGAGGAGGGGGCGAAAGCCCTCGCCTCCATGCTGAGGACATTGGCTAAGGAAGGCAAGCTCGTCATCAGTGTGGAGAAGATTGACATTCGCATCGTGGTGACTGACAAGTTCTACTTTGCTGACACCACCAACACCACCAAGTAAAGGAGGTAACATACATGTCGGAAACCCAAGTCAACCCCAACGTCATCGACCCTGAAACCATCACGATGGACAACCTGGACCCCAGCCTCCGTGCCAAAATGGAGGAAGACCTTAAGAGGATGGCCAAAGAAGAGCAGGTCCCCGTACCCTCTTTCATGGAAAAGGTGAAAGGGTTCATGTACTCCGCCAGTTCGGGCATGAAAAGCACTGTGATGGCCGCTGTGGAAAGCCCGGCCATGCGAAACTTCGGCAACACTGTGAAGAATGTGGGTCTTCAGGAAGCGGAAGACCGGCTGGCTGGCATCCTGAAAGACCAGTTCTGGCTGCTGTGTGAAAACTTCTTCAGCCCGTACAAAGACAGCAGCAAGCTGGTCAACTACTTCTTCTTCACCAACACTGGCCGTCTGGTTACCCTCGCCGTGGTGTCCTTCCCGACCAGCGCCTTCCTGCACATGCAGGCTGAGCGGTTCAAGGAGCAGGACGACGAGACCAGCGCCAAGCTGTGCATCGTTCTGTCCCGTATCCTTATCCGCATGGCCACACAGGAAGGTATCCGTGCGCTGGACATCGACAATAAGGTTCGCATGGGCCTGAACTGGATGCTTGGTGCCATCAAGAAGGAAGGTATCAATCCTGCCATGCTGCTTGACAGTGAAGACGCTGACCTGTCCGAGCTGGACAAGCTGAAGGAACAGCAAGCCAAGCGTGCCAAGGTGACTCCGCCTCCCCTGTTCCCTGCCCGTAACAACGGGTACAACAAAGGCAAGCGCAAGTAATAACAAGTAATTTCCAACTGGGCAGGAGGTACTTCTACTTCCTGCCCACGAAGGAAGATGCTTGTACTCCCAACCGAGTTCGGTGGGACATAAGTCTACGGTAAGTTGGGAGGCTTCCCCATCTTCCAGTGGCAATGATGATACTTGTAACTGTGCAAGTGGAAAGTAACTTACGATGAACACAGGAGACACCTAGTAAGCTGGTCAAGGCTACGACATAGGCTGAACACTGTCGAAAAGTTCAAAGGTAAGAAGCACGTGACAACTGACATGAGCGAAACACATCATGGAATGCCAAGTGCAGGGACACACTTATGCTAGAGTGTGACATCCTAGTTGTCCGACCTTTCAGTCCCCCAATATAGCTGATTGGCAAGGGGCTTCAAATGCCAGACCTTTGAAAAGTACTGCGTGAAGTATCTGTGAAATCTGCGAAACACTGGCAACAGCATAACATATTACAAGCAAGTACCAAAGGTGAGACTCCTGAAGTGATTGCTTCCTTCAGTGGAAGAGCTTCAAGTAAAGTAATGGGTACGAAATTAAAACTGACAAGCAAGATGAGCCAAGTACTGGATGCTAGTGAGTGCAAAGGAAGGTACTTGAAGGACTCCTATATCTTAGTCTTGAAGGTTTTACAATCAATGTTTAGGGAGGACAACATGTGGAAGGCTAGTGCAGATGTTGAAGAACCACCTTAATAAATAATGTGATTCACAAAACTTTCACGAAGCTACATTAAGTACAAAATTTCAAGGAGGTGTTTCGATGGAGACACTGAGTTCTGCTTTTATCGGTACTGGAATCGGTTTGTGTGTTGGGTGTGCCTTCATTGCTTGCATGAGACAGGTAAAGAAAGCCATCGAAAACAATCCCTTCTCTCGTGCCTTGTACAAGGTTAATCCGTGGTACGTTCACACATGGCTTGCTGCCCAACCTACTGAGGGCATGACTCTTAAGGAAAGGCTGAAGCACAAGGCTAAGGTCATTGCCCTGTGTGTGTACATCAAACTGGGTTTCAAAGTAAACTAACTTTCTAACAAAGTTCGTCGCCCTAGTAGCAAGCACGTCTGGGTTCATTGGAGAAACAGTGAGTCTATCTTGAGCGCCTGCCGTGAGACGTCCGGATGTGTGCAGCCAGTTCTAAGACTCCTCTCCTAGAACCTTGTGCTTGCGAACGGGTGGCGACATCTTATACAAATTTCTTCATCAACTTTAACGGGAGGTCACTTCATGTGCCTGTAAAAACAGGAATTTGTAGTGTGGTGATTGAAGAGGATGTCCTTGGATTCCCCACTACTCCCGATTCTTTTCTGGCCCAGTTGGAAAGTCATGCTGTCAACATCGCCATCAACAATAATGAAAAGGAGAACACCATGTCTGATGTCAAGAAGGAAGTCGAAGTGAAGGAAGCCGAAGTCGTGTCCGAAGCCACTGAATGCCCCAACCCCAAGCTGCACATCATCATGGACTGGGTGAAGGACAAGGCCACCAAGGCCATCGACTGGGCCAAGGCCAATCCCAAAGCCGCTGCCGGTATGGGTGCCGCTCTGGGCATCGTCAGTGTGCTGGCTCTTCGCAAGAAGAACAGCAAGTCCTCTGACGACCAGTCCAAGTAACCTTCAACGCTAGGGGCCTTGCTTCCTTGAGGGGTAAGGCCCCTCTTTATTGGAGGTCACTGTGGAATTTTATGAAGGTCTGGGACGAGTGTTCGGAATCGTTGTCTGTGGCTTCGTCTCGTATGCATTCTTCGAACTGGGCCGAGAGGAATATCGTTACAGGTACATCTTGCTGTTTGAAGCACTGTCTGTAGTGAGTCTGTTCCTCTGTGGCTATGAAGTCTATGACTTCTTTAAATGGCTTTTCATGTAAAGCTACTAAGGAGGTTATATGTACGACGACGATGATGACAGACCGTGGCTCTGCAAGTTCGCAGAGCTGTTGTTCTACATTCTGGCAGCCGTCGCTATCATTGCGACGTACACAGAATAATGAAGTTCGAGGACATTTTACCCTTCATACGCGAAGGCAAGAAAGTTCGTCGTGCCTGCTGGTGTGATGGGGACTACATGCAACTCATCATGAACCAGTTTGGTGGCTACGAATTTGTGTTTAGGTTTGCACCTTTCGAGAAGGTGCTTCACAGAAACCTTACTGCCTATGGCATGATGGCTGAGGATTGGGAAGTTTATGACAACTAAACCTAATTGCAAGCGTGATGGCTTGCTGCAATGGAGTCTCAATTCCCTGATGTTTACCATGTGTCTGGGGTTTGGTGTCTATCAAATCCTATCTGGGGCAGCCTTTCTGAAAAGCTACGGGAAGGCTGCCTTTGAGTATCACATGAGGAAAATTCATGACTAAACAATGTGCACTGTCCGTGGCCAAGACCTTGGGGTTGTGGGCTATCAGTGGTGTGTACCTTGGTGCTGCTGTCGTTTTATTCATCAACGCGACACGACCGTGTATCACTGAACCCAAGTTCAAGTTCGAGATTTCTGACAAATAAACATACAACAAACTAAGGAGGTATCTACCATGGCCGACAACAACAACCAGCAGAAAGGTGGCAACCAGCAGAAAGCTGCTCCCGGCATCGGCGTCAACATGAGCGTGAGCCCCAGTGACCTGACTCCCCGCACCCTGTCCGGTATGTTCTCCATCGGTGTCGCCGCTCTCGGTGGCATCCTGATTCTCAGCAAGGCCCACGGCTTCCTGTCGAAGCACCTCTTCGGTGTGAAGCCTGACGACAAACCTGCCATCGAAATGAACCCCGGCGCTGTGGTGAACTATGTGAAGTCTGGTGCGGTGAATGACAGCTCGCTGAAGTTCATCGTCAAGGAAGCCTTCGGCCAGATGACCGACGACGCCAAGAAGAACGTGGTCGAGTTCGCCCAGAAGCAGCTCCCCGGCGGCAACAACTAGCCAACCCAACCTGTAACGAATAGCTTTGTGAGGAGATGCCAAGTATGAATATCTATCTTGAACAGATGTGTGAACTGGACGGCCCGTTTGGTTCTATGTATGGGGCATCTCCTCACGAAGTTTGGTTCTGGCCTGAGGAAAGTGCACAGTATAATCCTGTACTGCTGCACGTCAATGTCAATAATATGACTATTGGAACTCTTGCTTTCATTCGGGATACGATTGCAAGTGAAGTCCCCTGTCCTGTTCTGTTCACTGACACAGATGATTCCAAGTCCGTGGAAAACTTTCTCGAATGGCTTGAAGCTACTGGTTACGATGAATCGTTTAATGCAGTGTTGAGCATAGCGAATCCCAACATCCCGCAAGGGTATTACGCTACGTTTCACAAGAATCTCCCCACTGACTTGACCGACTATCTTAGCTGGTTCTTTCAGTGGGGAGTTAATGAAAACAAGCAAGCTAGTCGTGCTGCTGAAACGATTAGCCTTGCTCTCAATGTTCCCTGTGTGTCGTTTAACTTTGGTGGTGACACTGAAGACGATTGGGAAATGCTTCTTTCTCTTATTCAGTACATTCCTAAGTATCATGATTGGAGGTACATCGAGTACCAACTTCCCGAGACTACGAAGCAAGGCGTGTGTGCCTGCTGTGAAAAGAAACGTGGTCCTCAGAAATATTTCTATCGCATTCAAGGGAATCTCTGCCCTGTGTGTGAGAAAAAGATTAAAGCAATTGGGGATGTGAACATTCTCACCTTGATTCAAGCACAGCGTAATTTGTGGAAAGAACGTATCACTACCCGTAAAGCGAACATTCGCAAACAGCTTTCTGAACTTTCATTGTCCTGTCCCAAGTGTGGTGGGGGCCTCACTTACGGACCGAACAATGGCCTCGTGTGTAAGGAGTGCAAGTCCGTGTACTTCAGAGACAAACAGCATCTCATTGAAGGCAGGGACAATCACATGTTGTATGTGTACAACAAGACACAGGTAGTTAGCATCAAACCTGCTAGTAGCCAGCAGTTGGTGCAATATTGCTACTCGTGTCGCAAACCTACTACCAATGGAGTGAGGTATGAGCGACCTGATGGAACCGCCGTAATCCTGTGCAAGAGCTGCGACTGGAACTTGAAGCAACAGAAGAAACGTAACACGAATAAGGAGGTAACGTACAATGTTTAAGTGGATGTGGAGCAAGATTTCCTACTTTGGCAAGTGGGTGGTGAATGTCATTCAGCGTATCGTTGGTCGTATCAAACGAGACCTTGAGAAGTGCAAGGGTAGCTGGAAGAACATTACCTATGCCGACATCACTGCCCATCTCAGTGAGGAGGCGGTAAGTTTTTTCGGAGGTGCGGCGAAGGTCAGTCTCTTGAGAAGGTTACCCCCGGGCTCTACGCTCGGGTCTGCTTTGAGCCTCGTAAAAAATCCTTACGAGAACGCTTTCGAGAATGGTGGCAACGTCGTCGCCCCTGTGGTGACATGCCTGAAATCCTTCTGTAGCCGCCGTATCTTTGGCGCCCCTTTGAGTTCCTTTACTTTTGACTTTAAGGGGTTGACTTCTTTGCTTCCGGCCATATAGCTGTGCTATAAATACTAGCACACTTTACCGGAGGTTTAACTTCTATGTCAAACTTTTCTCTTGTTCCTGATGAATACCTTGACACTCATCAACCAGTAGGTCAAGCTGTACGATACGCGCACTGTCCGTTCTGCAACGAAGACGTGGGTCGTAAAGGTTTCATTGTGACACGAACTGAGCGTGGGTTCATCATGTTCTGTCATCGGTGTCACGCAAAGAAGTTTGTCAGAGGAAAGACTCCCGGTATTACCAGATGTTTACGAACAGCCAAGGAAGCCATGAGCAGTCCGAGTACTTGGTGTCTTCGTAAGCGCAAGTCAACCAGTAGTAGTGGTCCTGAAAGCAGGAATTGCGACGTACAATTTGTGACCCTCCCTTATGATGTCACGAGGGAGTTACCCACACGAGCGCAGCTCTGGTTGAATCAGTACAATGTGACAAAGGAGGAGATAAAGAAATACAACTTCATGTGGAGTGAATCTTACGAGCGGTTGATATTGCCAGTCTACCGAGGTGGTAGCCTTGTGTACTGGCAAGGGAGATACTTTGGAAATAACTCTGGCTCTCCCAAGTACATCAACACTCGTAGCAAACGAACCGAAGTTTGGTTTGATACAGGAGGTGCTAATGAAAGCACATTGGTTCTTGTCGAAGACATCCTGAGCGCTATTGCAGTATCGAGGGTACCCGGCTACCGTGCCGTTGCACTCCTCGGTTGCTTTCTAAGTGACGAGATGCTCACGAGGTTACAATCGGAGGGTAAGCAAGTCTGCGTGTGGCTTGACCTAGACAAACAGTGCAAGAGCCGTCGTTACTCAAAGCGTCTCAACGCCTTCGGCATTAAGGCAAAATCCATCATCACCACAAAAGACCCCAAGGAATACACACCAACCAAGATTGAGGAGTTCCTCTCTTGCAATGAAAAGGAGAAAGACCATGAGCTACAGTCGTAAGAACATTCAGAAATATTTCCCTCCTCCCACGCTGTGGGCCAAGCTAGTTTACGCTGGCCGACAGTTCTTCAAGTTCCTGCACAATGCCTTCTTGACCGTGGCCAATGCTCGCAACGGCTGGCGACGCATTCGTGAAATGGTTACGGTCTTCGCTTGCTAACCTCTCCATCTTATGAAGCCTAGTGAAAGTCTGGATTAAGTTTCGGACTAGTAGCTAGGCTTTCAACTTATGATTTAATAATTGCGGAGGTTCCATGCGAGACTTAGGTAAGATGAAAGAGACTCTCGAACAAATGCAGAAAGATAAGTACACTTATAGCAGTAATGCTCATATGTTTGAGATTCTTGAAAAACAGTATATCACATCTTGCGGAGGAGTTATGAATCTTCCTAGTAAAACTTATCCTCTGAACAGCAGCACTATTATTATGGGTTTTACAGGGGATGGCGGACTTAAAATTGCCAAGTGTGGTGACTGCTATAACTCTAGTCTGTACATCCCTAAAGACTTCGTTGAAGATTTTTTCAACTTTGTTGTTGATATTAAATTTCAACGAGAGAGTGTAATGAAAGATATTGAAAATCTTCGGAAAGAAGAAGCCGAGGACTAGTAGCCCCTTCTGAAACAAGAAAGCCCCCTTGAGTTTAAGTACTCTTGGGGGCTTAACCTTTACCTTTAAAGGAGGTAAGTAACATGAGTAAGCACATGACGATTGAGGAGTTCGATAAAATCCGTAGCTCCGGTACTCCTATCGCTGCGATTAAGGAGTACTTCCTGTCTTACGAAGATGCCATCGTGAAATCGAATGGCCCTGCCAGAGACCTTCGACCTCTCAAGGTTCTTTGTGACACCTGCGCCGAGCTGAATGCCGTGGTCATTTCGTATTTCGAAGAGCCTGTCTATAGTGATAAGGCTAAGAGAAAGTATGTCCGCATCGCTCCTGAAGAGCTTCGAGAGCTCGCCAACTCGCTGCTGGCTATTGCGGAAGCTAACGAAAAGCTCTGCAAACATCTCGACATCCAGAACAACTAACCATAACATCAAACACTAGGAGGTAATTATCATGGCTGACATCAATATCTTCAACAAGCTGAACGACAACAAGACTTCCAAGTACATCGAACTGGACTTCCTGTGTGAAGCCTCCAACAAGTATGGCAAGCAGATGGGCGGTGCCATCGTGACGAACACGAATACCCAGACCTGCAAGAGTCAGTTGCTGACGGTGTACGCTGCCACTCCGGGCTATACCAACAATGGTGCGAAGGTGGACAGCAACATTCGCTACTGTGTCCTGAATCAGACCGGCAATAGCTGCCGAGACAGTAACATCTGCATCTCCTTCAATGACATCGAGCCTCTGTGTGAGCAGCTTATGAACATCAAGAAGGAGTACGAAGCTGCCAAGACGCAGTTCGATGAACTGCTTAAGAAGGTTGACCCTGTTGAAATCAAGACTTATGAGGAGGACTAATCATGGCTAAGATTCACAACTTCTCCGTCGCGTCGGTTAATCGTCTGGCTGCTCTGTACCCTGACAATAAGTGCAGGGAATACAAGCGAGCATTTGGTAAATGGCCTCCTATGATACAGTGGTACATCTCTTGGCTCAATACCAAGAGTGACAAAGAACTGGCGGAGCAGTTCGGTGTTGTGCGAAGCCCGGGCAGGGACCC
>OGRD01000688.1_pt1 | contig 16326 bp, 14 predicted proteins | sample 1553441 | NCBI WGS metagenome assembly OGRD01 (sample SAMEA2580106, study PRJEB22360) | human gut metagenome | biome: human gut; feature: human-associated habitat; material: faeces | place: Denmark | collected 2008/2010
TCTCGGCGAGGGCTGGTTTGCCGTGCTTTTCCCCGGAGAGGCTCACAGACCCATGACGGCGCCTGACGGCATTCCGATGCACGTGAAGAAGGCTGTTGCGAAGATTAAGATCAACTGAAAAACTGCGTCCCGCACATTCCGGGGCGCAGTTTTTTCAGTTTTTTCGTGATAGGTATTGCTTTTTATATAACGCTTGTGATATAATAAATCGACATCGGGAAAGGATGTATGTTTTTATGAAAAATCTGAGTAAAATTGTCTGGGGACTGGTTCTTGTTGCGGCGGGCGTGCTGTTCGGACTGGGCGCGGGCTTCCTTTACGCGCTCTACTCCATCTTCGCGCCGTTCGGCCTGCGGCACTATACGCCGTTCACCGTGGTGTACTGGACGTTCGTGTTCGGCGGGCTCGGCTCGCTCTTCCTGCTCGACGCGGGCGAGATGCGCGCGGTGTTCGCGGACGGGAGAATGATCCTCGTCGCGCTGGGGCTGATCGTCATTTCGACGGTGCTGCCGTATCTGCTGTATACGAACGGCCTTGCCAAGGTCGAGAGCGGCAAGGCGAGCATTCTGGCGAGTCTGGAGCCGGTGGTCGCGTCGTTCGTGGGCATTCTCGCCTTCGGCGAGCCGGTGAGCTTGACGGTATTTTTAGGGCTGGGGTGCATCCTCGCCTGCGTGTATGTATTGAGGTGAAGGGATATGGCGAAGGAAAGAAAAAACAAGATGAATGTTTTGACAGGAAGCGCGGGAGAATATTTTGTCGCGGCGGAGCTTTCGCGGCGCGGTGTTGTCGCGGCCCTCACAATGGCAGGGACAGATGCTTTTGACATTTTGGCTGTGAACAAAGCGGGGAAAAGCTGCGCGATCCAAGTCAAGACAACCCAGTATGAAAAGGCATCATGGCTGCTGAGCAGTAAGGATGAGACACCGAAGGCCGATTTTTATGTGTTTGTCCGGCTGAACGGAGAGAGTCTGCCGGACTACTATATCATGCAGGCAGAGGAGGTGGCGGTAACCATTCGGGAGTCGCATGCAAAATGGTTGGCAACACCCAAAAAGGATGGCACGCCGCATACGCCAATCAGTATGCGGGAAATACAAATAAAGTATCACGACGAAAATGCCTATAACCGCTGGGAGCTTATTACGGGAGAAGAGGACGATGGCAAAGAATAAGGAAGAAAAGACAAATGTGATGCGTGTGCTGGAGCAGAAGAAGATCGCCTATACCGCGCACAGCTATCCGCACGAGGAGGGCGTGGCGGTGGACGGCGTGACCGTCGCGAAAAGCATGGGCTTTGATCCCGCGCAGGTCTTTAAGACGCTGGTGGCGCGGGGCGCGAGCGGGCAATACTATGTGTTCGACGTGCCCGTGGCGGAGAGCCTTGACCTCAAGAAGGCGGCGAAGGCCGTGGGCGAGAAGAGCATCGAGATGCTGCACCAAAAGGAGCTGCTGCCGCTCACGGGCTACGTTCACGGCGGCTGCTCGCCGGTGGGCATGAAGAAGCTGTTCCCGACGGTTTTCCACAGCTCGGTGGAAAACCTGCCGACGGTCATCGTGTCCGCGGGGAAGATTGGTTATCAGGTGGAGGTGAAGCCCGCCGACCTGATGGGGCTGGTGCGCGCGGAGACGGCGGACATCATTGTGGAGTAAGAAACGAAAAAGTTTGGGAAAAACAAAATTTTTGCCTATTTATACAAGGATTGACATTAAAAAATGATTTGTGTATGCTATGACCGAAAACCGGTCTCGACACAAATAAACAGGAGCAAAAGGTAAACTATGCAGGAAAATATCATTGTCAAGGGCGCGCGGGAGAACAACCTCAAGAACATTGATGTGAGCATCCCGCGCGACAAGCTGACCGTCATCACGGGACTGTCCGGCAGCGGAAAAAGCTCGCTGGCGTTTGACACCATCTATGCCGAGGGACAGCGGCGGTATGTGGAAAGTCTGTCGTCCTACGCGCGGATGTTTCTCGGGCAGAAGGAAAAGCCCGACGTGGACTACATCGACGGCCTCTCCCCCGCCATCTCCATCGACCAGAAAACGACCTCGCAGAATCCGCGCTCGACGGTGGGCACGGTGACGGAGATCTACGACTATCTGCGCCTTCTCTGGGCGCGGGTCGGCACGCCGCACTGCCCGAACTGCGGAAAAGAGATCAAGCAGCAGACCATCGACCAGATCGTGGATCAGGTGATGGCGCTGGGCGAGGGCACGCGCATTCAGGTGATGGCGCCGGTCATCCGCGGAAAGAAGGGCGAGTACGCCAAAATTTTCGAGGATGCGCGCAAGTCCGGCTATGTCCGCGTGCGCGTGGACGGGAGTATGTACGATCTGAGCGAGGAGATCAAGCTCGAAAAGAACATCAAGCACAGCATCGAGGTCGTGGTGGACCGCCTCATTCTAAAGCCCGATGTGGTGCATCGCCTGAGCGACTCGGCGGAGACCGCCGCGGCGCTCTCGGGCGGACTGGTGCTCATCAACGTGCTCAATCCCGAGCAGGATATTCTGTTCTCGCAGAACTATGCCTGCGAGGACTGCGGCGTGTCCATCGAGGAGCTGACGCCGCGGATGTTCTCGTTCAACAATCCCTTCGGCGCGTGCCCGGCCTGTACGGGCCTCGGCAGCCAGCTCAAGGTCGATCCGGAGCTGGTCATTCCGAATAAGACGCTCTCCATCCTCGACGGGGCTATCTGCGCGTCGGGGTGGAACAATGTGCGCGGCGACGGCATCTCGAGGATGTACTTCGACGCGCTGTCGAAGAAATATCATTTCTCGCTGCGCGAGCCGGTGGAAAAACTCTCGCCGGAGGTCATGGACGTGATCCTCTACGGCACGAAGGGCGAAAAGCTGGAGCTGCACTACGACCAGCCGCGCGGCAAGGGCGTGCTCTACCAGCCGTTTGAGGGCATCGTCAACAACCTCGAACGCCGCTATCAGGAGACGCAGAGCGAGAGCGTGCGCGCGGAGCTGGAGGAGTGCATGAGCGAGTGCCCCTGCCCCGCGTGTCAGGGCCGCAGGCTGCGGCGCGAGTCGCTGGCGGTGACGGTCGGCGGCATGGACATCGACGCGTTCACGCGCATGAGCGTGACGGAGGAGATCGCGTTTGTCGATTCCCTCACGCTCACCGAGCAGCAGCTGCGTATCGGCGAGCGCATTTTGAAGGAGATCAAAAACCGCCTCGGCTTCCTGCGCTCGGTAGGACTCGAATACCTGACGCTCTCGCGCGCGAGCGCAACGCTCTCCGGCGGCGAAGCGCAGCGCATCCGTCTGGCAACGCAGATAGGCAGCGGCCTGACAGGCGTACTGTATATTCTGGACGAACCGAGCATCGGCCTACACCAGCGCGATAACGGTAAGCTGCTGGAAACACTCAAGCATTTGCGCGATTTGGGCAATACGCTGATTGTTGTTGAGCATGACGAGGAAACGATGTATGCTGCCGACCAGATTATCGACATCGGTCCGGGAGCAGGCGAGCATGGCGGTGAAGTAGTAGCTCAGGGTACGGTAGAAGAAATTAAGCAGGTGCCTGCATCTGTTACCGGTACCTATCTTAGCGGCCGCAAATTTATCCCGGTTCCCAAGCATCGCCGCGAGTGCGATGGCAGGATGCTGACGATTTACGGCGCCCGCGCCAACAATCTCAAAAATATTGATGTCAGCATTCCGCTCGGAGTCTTTACCGTGGTGACAGGCGTGAGCGGCAGCGGAAAATCCACTTTGATAAATAATATTCTCTATAACTCCCTGGCTGCCAAGCTCAACGGTGCGCGTTTGCGTGCTTCGGAGCACGACAGCATCGAGGGCATAGAATATACGGATAAGGTAATCAACATCGACCAGTCCCCAATCGGACGCACACCGCGCTCCAATCCCGCAACCTATACCGGCGTCTTTGATTTTATCCGTGAGCTCTTCAGCCAGACCAACGAGGCCAAGCTGCGAGGCTATAAGGCAGGACGCTTCAGCTTTAACGTGAAGGGAGGACGCTGCGAGGCCTGCAAGGGCGATGGTATGAATAAGATAGAAATGAACTTCCTGCCGGACGTTTACGTTCCCTGCGAGGTCTGCCACGGCGCACGCTACAACCGCGATACGCTGGAGGTGCATTATAAGGGCAAATCCATCGCGGAGGTACTGGATATGACGGTGAGCGAGGCCTGCGAGTTCTTCAAGAACCAGCCGCGCATTTACCGCAAGCTGGCAGTGTTGGAGGATGTAGGCCTTGGCTACATTCATCTGGGACAGGCAGCGACGACGCTGAGCGGCGGCGAAGCACAGCGCGTAAAGCTGGCAACGGAGCTTTCGCGCCGCAGTACAGGACGTACCGTGTATATCCTGGACGAGCCTACGACAGGCCTGCATATTGCGGACGTACACAAGCTGCTGGATGTGCTGCAGCGTCTTGTAGAAGGCGGTGACAGCGTTATCGTCATCGAGCATAATCTGGACGTTATCAAGGTGGCGGATTACATTATCGACCTCGGTCCCGAGGGCGGCGACAAGGGCGGTACTTTGGTGGCTAGCGGTACGCCGGAGGAGGTAGCGAAGGTCAAAAAATCTTACACCGGACAGTACATCAAGCAGGAGCTGGCTAAGGCGAAGAAGAACGGGTGGTATGTATGACAGAATTAGCCGCAGGCTTTAGCGATAATATAAAAAATGCCTTGGCCGTACTGCCGGAAAAGCCCGGCGTTTACCTGATGCATGATGCCTCCGGCAAGGTTATCTACGTCGGCAAGGCTGTTGTACTGAAAAACCGCGTGCGCAGCTACTTCCGCAATCTGGCCAGCCATACGCCGAAGGTGAAGGCGATGGTGGCAAAAATCGCGGAGATTGAAACGATTGTAACCTCCAGTGAGGTAGAAGCGCTGATTCTGGAGTGCAACCTGATCAAAAAATATCGTCCGCGTTACAACATCAGCCTGAAGGACGATAAAACATATCCTTATCTTAAGGTTACCATGCAGGAGGATTTCCCGCGTTTATATGTGACGCGCAGGCAGCTGCGTGACGGTGCCCGTTATTACGGACCGTATGCCGACGCCGGTGCTATGCATGCTACGGTAAAGCTGCTGCGCAGCATGTTTCCTCTGCGCACCTGCCGCAAAATGAACCCGGACAGACCATGCTTGAACTATCACATCAAGCGCTGTCTTGCGCCTTGCGCCGGTTACATCAGCAAGGCGGATTATCACAAGATGATTAAATCCATCTGTATGGTGCTGGACGGACGCACCACGGAGCTGGAGCGGGATTTGAAGCAGCAGATGCAGGAGGCGGCAGATAACTACGCCTTTGAGGAGGCTGCCCGACTGCGCGACCAGCTGCAGGCTGTGGCACGTCTGAATGAAGCGCAGAAGGCTGTCACCAATAATGGCGGTGACATGGATATCTTCGGCCTGGGGCAGGATATGACGGGCCTGTGCGTGCAGTTGTTCTTCGTGCGTAAGGGCAAGCTCATCGGCAGAGATAACTTCTTCTTGCCCGACGGCGGCGATACGCCGCAGGAGGTTATGACAGCCTTTGTGAAGCAATATTATAACGAAGCAACCTTTATTCCCAAGGAAGTGGTGCTGCCGTACCTGCCGGAGGAGGATGAAAAGCAGCTTATTGAAACCTGGCTGGCAGACAAGGCACAGCGACGGGTGGAGCTGCTGCTGCCGCAGCGCGGCGTGAAAAAGGACCTGCTGAAGCTGGCGAATGAAAATGCTGTCAAGCTGCTGAATGAACGCCTGCGTAAGGGCAGTTTATCACTCAAAAATGACCTGCAGGCAGCCGAAGAGCTGCAGCAGGCCTTGGGCTTGGAGCATCCCCTGGAGCGCATGGACTGCTTCGATATCAGCCATACGCAGGGCAGCGAAACTGTTGCTTCCATGGTTGTGTTCCGCAACGGCACCAGCAGTAAAAAAGATTACCGCAGATATAAAATTGTCTCGGCAGAAGGCAAGCCTGATGATTTCAAATCCATGCAGGAGGTTGTCTACCGCCGTTACAGAGATTATGAGGACTTGCCAAGCCTAGTGGTTATCGACGGCGGCAAGGGTCAGCTGAGCTCGGCGTTGGAGGTTATTCGCGGCCTTGGTCTTGATGATTTGCCGGTTGTAGGTCTGGCTAAGCGCGAGGAGGAAATCTTCAAGCCGCACCAGAGCGAAAGTATTATGCTGGACCGTGAAGGCGCTGCGCTGCACCTCATTCAACGCATCCGCGATGAGGCGCACCGCTTTGCCATTACCTACCACCGCAAGCTGCGCGGTAAGCGCAATCTCGTTTCTGTGCTCGACCATGTGGAGGGTATCGGGCCTAAGCGCCGGCAGGAGCTGTGGAAGGCTTTCAAAACGCTGGACGCTATGCGGGCAGCCAGCGTTGAAGAGCTGGCTGCGGTAGAAGGCATGAACCATGCGGCGGCGCAGACGCTGTACGATTTCTTCCGTCTGGATTTGCCGGAAAAGCAGCAGGCGCTGCAGTAAAAGGTTCACAGCTATTTTGCAGAATATCCTCGCATACTATGCTATAATAATTACAGGTCAAAAATAATAATTATTTTGTAGCTCGCGCTTAGCTTTCTTAAAAGCGCAGGCTATGGCAAGAGGAGGACGAAGCTAATGGCAAAATGGGTATGTGACGTTTGTGGTTATGTGTATGATCCTGAGGTTGGTGATCCCGATAACGGTGTTGCTGCAGGCACTGCTTGGGAAGATGTACCGGAAGAATGGGTTTGCCCTCTTTGCGGTGTAGGCAAGGATCAATTCTCGGAAATGTAAAATTTAAGAGTAGATAGTAAACAGCCTCACAGGAAAACTGTGAGGCTGTTTTTGTAGTGCGCCCAGCATGGGCGATAACTAGGTGGTGAAAGTCCACTACGCGCTCGGTAGCAGGAAGCGTTAGCCGAAGGCAAGGGTGTCCATCGTGAGGTGGAATCTGAAGGAAGCCGGATGTTGTTGCGGAAAATCGACAGCTGGCAAAGTTCTGAGCCGACGAACAGAAACCTTATATAAGGCTGAATTAGAGTGGATAAGTCTGCTCCACAAGATGAAGTCCAATGCTACCCGAACTCTATACAGTAAATAAGGCGGCTACATGGAATGAAAGTTATCGCTCTTACCTGGGGAGGTCTCACAGACGTAAAGTAGGAAATCCGAAATACGGAGTAAAGCTTGCTGTGAGAAGTCAGCAGAGGTTATAGTACCGTTTTTTTTGACGGGAAGGACTGAACAAATACCAGCCTTGAGTAACTGGAGAAAGGAGTCCAACACAATGAAAGCAGAATACCGAAAGGGCTGCCTGCAAAGGGATAGCGTGGAACGCGAAGGGTATGCAGGAGTGCCGAGTGTTGGAGCTTGGGACAACAGAGAAAGAGACAATGCAACGCAGGATTTACTGCGAGAAATTCTTCGGGGCAGAAATTTACTCGAAGCAATGAAAAGAGTCAAGAGCAACAAGGGAGCCGCGGGAATTGACGGAATGACTGTCGATAAACTGGAATCTTGGTGTACTGAACATGGTCGAGAACTTGTGTCTGACATATGGTTTGGAAGATACAAACCAAACCCAGTAAGACGCAAGGAAACCCCCAAAGCAGACGGAGGAGTGCGAAATCTTGGCATACCAACTGTTATAGATAGAATGGTACAACAGGCGATAGCACAGATTCTACAACCGATGTATGAAGCAACTTTCTACAAAGGAAGCTACGGCTACCGAGTAGGAAGAAGTGCGCAACAGGCAATGGAAAGCGTGAAAGAATATGCGGAAAAGGGCTACCAATACGTAGTAGAAGTAGACTTATCCAAGTATTTCGACACGCTGAACCATGACTTACTGCTCAACATACTTCGCAGGAGAATAAAAGATAATAGGCTGATAGAGCTAATCAAGAAATTCCTCAAAAGCGGAGTCATGGACAACGGAGTAATAGTAAAGACAGAAGAAGGTTCGCCGCAAGGCGGGCCATTGTCGCCACTATTGGCCAATATTTACCTGAATGAGTTTGACCAGGAAATGTCAAGACGAGGAGTAAATATTGTAAGGTATGCAGATGACATTATTGTCGAAGCAAAGAGCAAAAGAGCAGCGGAAAGACTGCTGGAATCCAGCAGAAAATATCTTGAAGATAAGCTCAAGTTAAAGTTGAACATGGAAAAGAGCAAAGTAGTAAGCGTATACTCACAAAAGTTTAAGTTCTTAGGATTCACACTAGGCAAGAATAAAACAGGTGTAATGATAAGAGTACACAAACAATCCTTGAAGAAAGCCAAAGCAAAATTAAAAGAGCTGACAGTTAGAAACCAAGGAAGAAATGTACGTGTAGTGATGAATAAGGTAGAAGTATACGTAAGCGGTTGGCTGAACTATTACTGCATAGCAAGTATAAAACGTAGAATGCAGGAATGGGACGAATGGTTACGAAGGAGATTCCGTCAATATATATGGAAACAATGGAAGAAACCTAAAACAAGGGTTACAAACCTAAAGAAGTTAGGAATACCAGAGGAGTACGCATATATGTGGGGAAACACAAGACTAGGTTATTGGCGAGTAGCAGGAAGTGCAATACTTAATAGGTCAATAACAAAAGAAAAGCTCGTAAAAGCAGGCTATTATGAATTAGCGAGCAATTACGAGCTTAAAAGACTCAAGCATTATGGTATTTGAAACGCCGTGTACCGAACGGTACGCACGGTGGTGTGAGAGGTCGGGGATTTTATTCAAAATTCCCTCCTACTCGATATGCAATAAAGTTTTTTTGAATTATGGTTTTACTTAACGATGTGGCTTAAAGCTATAACAGCATATGTGAAAGAAGTAATAAGGACAAAAGATTTTTGCTTTAACTTTTTCCGGCAAAAACTTGTAAAAATCATGCGTAAACATGATTTGCGGGTATTTTGCTCCCTCAATGCTGGAGAGCACTTTTTGTGTACGTTCAATCATATCACTTTGCATAATAAATGTAGGAGACTTACTGTTATGTTTTAGCTGAATAATATTGCAAATACCAGCTTCCAGAACTACAAGGTAATGTATAGGGCAGTTGGCAAAGCTTTTGTTAGTCTCGTGTAATATTTTATTGATAGTTTTATGCTTTGCCAGGATACTTTCTACATTTGATTCATTAAGATTCCAAAGAATAATAATAGTATTGTCCTGCTGCTTTATTTCCAGAAATGCAGGATGCTCATATAGGTCCATCAATAGTTTATTATAAAAGAATGAAAAGCTGGCAAAGAAATCAGGGTTTCTTCTGAAATTGGAGATGGAGGTTTGCGCGTTAATCTTTAATGCAATAACGGCAATTGGTAGTTCAGTAGTCATAATTATTTATCCTCGTCTGCTTGGCGTGCGTAAATCATAGTACAGTAGTTATCTGGATTAGAAGTGATAAAATTATTAATAACATCTATGATGAAAATATTGCCTTGAATTTTTTTCTTCTCCTTGGCTAAAGTTTGCAGAAAAATATTTACTGCGTTTCGCAATCCCTTTCCACCAACATTAATAAGAAAGCAATAATAGTTTCCGTTAGGTACGAAAACTATCTCGTCAGGGTCGAATTCTTCCGGATGATCTACTTTAAGGCAATAGGTAGGTTTATCAAAGACATTGTTTTTTATATTTGCTTCAGTATACATACAGCCTAACTGGTAATGAGGCCACATACCGTTATGAAATCCTCTGATAAACAGGTTATCCGCGATATTGGATTCTGCACTGCCTGCAACTGTATTTAGGCTTAGACTCGGTGAACAGATAATAAACCATTCAGGAAAGTAATTTATAAATAGTTTTTCTTTGGGATTTTTGATAGTCAAGTCATAATAGTATTTAAGATTTGCAATGGTGCCTTGAATAGCTTTTAGCTCATTTATCATGTGTTGCAGATTGTCGTTTATGTTAATATAATGATTATAAGATTTATCCGGATTGTCATCGAGAATGATATTTTTGATTTCACTTAGAAGTACTTTTGCTTTTACACCAAACAGAATGCGTGTTAATAAAAATGCCTGCTCCGGCAGATAATATCTGTAATTGTTTTCACCTATATAAGCAGGCTTAAGCAAATCGATTCTGTCATAATGCTTTAGAGTATCAATAGGTGTATGGGTAAGTGTACTGAATTCTTTTATGGTGAGGTAATTATTTTTTTTCATTTTTGGAAAAACCTCCTTGACATGTGAGTTACTCACAGCATTATAATAACATTGTTTACTAATGAAAGCAATTACCAATTTGATGAGTAGGATATTTGCTTTTTGAAATCAGATTACTATATTTTACAATGAAGTCAAGAAAGGGTGTATCGTGAATTGAAGAAGAGAAATTTATTAAGTACAGCAGTAACATTATCAGTATTAATGAGTGCTTTCGCTGTAAGCGGAGCATATGCTGCTGAAAAAATGAATCAATACAATTTAAGTGAGGTTGTTGTTGAGGCTGAACGCGGAAATCTTGCCGGCGGCATGATGCAGACAAGACAAAAAGTAGGTATGTTTTTAGGTGAAAAGGATACCTTGGATGTTCCTCTGCATGAGGTTACCTTTACCAAGGAAGCTTTAGATATATATTCTCAGCCTGGAAGAGGTATGCTGGATACCTTGGCTCTTGATCCCGCTGTAAGAGCTTCTCATGGTTCTATGGATACCAGCGTATCTATCAGAGGCTTATCCTCTCATGGCATGAAATGGACCTTGAATGGTGTACCGGGAATGAGCCATCAGATGCAGATGCCTTATAATTTTGTTGATACTGTTTCTGTTATTGCAGGTCCTTCAATCGGTATTACCGGTATGTCTACCAGCATGTCTACCCAGTCCGGCGGTGTAGTTAATATGGTAAGCAAAAAGGCTCAAGCTGAGCCTAATGCAGATTTAAAGCTTGGCTGGAGCACTAATAATTATTTGACACAGAGTATTGATGTAGGCCAACGCTTTGGCAAAAACAAAGAATATGGCATTCGTATCAATGCTATGAATGCATCCGGCGATTTGTCTGTTGAAGGTACCCATGATTTACAGCGCAATGTTTATATTAACCTTGATAGAGTCGGCAAGCACAGCAATACGAATTTACTGGCAGGCTACGATTATGATAATGAAGACGGCCGCTCTAATACCATTAATCTCGCAGGCAATATGAATTCTTTACCGGGAGTACCTAATAATAAAAAGAATTTATCCCCGACATGGTCTAATGATACATATAAGAACTGGACTGCTGTATTGAATCATGAGCAGAAATTTGCCGATAATATGAGTTATTTTGTTAATGCAGGCTGGCATAAAGAAGATTATACAAGTTGGCTGCAGCAATGGTCCGGCCGTGCTCTTATTGACGATAAAGGCAATTATAAAGGCACTTATACCCAAATGCCGGTATATCATTCTACACATTACTTTGGTGCCGGCTTAAAGGGTAATTTCGATATCGGTAACTTCAAAAATGAATATGCGCTTAATATTGACCGCAGCTGGTTCCGCAGAGCACGTGTTAATAATGTTACTGCTGCCAACAAGTATTCTGTCAGTGGCAACATTTATACAGGATGCACTACTCCGAAACCGAATATTACCTGGGATCCGGTTACCAAGCAATATACAACAGTTATGACAGGCTGGAGCCTGATTGATACTTTGACAACTAAGGATGGCAAGCTGGCTATTACAGGCGGTGTTCATCATCATAGCGTTGACACTTCTCATAATGATGACAAATCTGCGAGTGGCAGACGCGATCAAAGCTCTGCAACCTCTCCAATTTGGGGCTTGACCTATAAAGTAAATCCGAATACCACTGTTTATGCTAATCATACGGAAACCTTCAGTGAAGGCGGCGTAGTATCACCTGGTTATTTGAATGAGGGCAGCACTATTCCTCCTTCTAAAACCAAACAGAATGAGATTGGTGTAAAAATGAAGAGCGGTGTTTTCCTGCATACTTTAAGTGCTTTTAAAAATACTCAGCAAAGCAGTATTACTGTTCCTGACAGCAAAGATCCCAGCAAATTCTGGTACACTTTGAATGGCGAAAATGAATATAAAGGACTTGAATATTCTGCAGTAGGTGCTTTAAGTGATAAATGGGATATGATTTTCGGTATTGCTTATATGGATGCAGAAAAAAGCAAAACTCAAGGTGGAGCAAATGATGGACGCAAGGTTTGCGGTATCCCTAAATGGAGTGGGGACCTGGCTTTGACCTATAAACCTGATAAAGCTACTAAATTTATCAGCCGTCTGAATTATACTGGTAAGACACGTATCCGTGATACTAGCAGTTATGCAATGCCAATCGGTATTTCTTCTATCACCTTGTTAGATTTGGGTGCAAGCTATGACACTAAGATTGCCGGTTATGATGCTACTATTACAGCTATGTGCTATAATGTCTTCAACAAGAATTATTGGTACGCTAGCGGTGATAACAGTGTTGGCCTTGGCGCTCCTAGAAACTTTATGGTTACAGCAAACTTTAAATTTTAATTAGCTTTTTAATTCAGGCAGGAGTGTTTTCCTGCCTGGATTTTTCAAAAGAGGATTTGTATCAGTATGAAGCGTAAATATATTTTGATGTTTTTTCTTTGCTGCTTGTTTATTAGTGGCTGTAAATCAATAGAAACTGATAGGCATCCGGCTTCAGATAAAGCTGTGGCTTTTAGCATTGAAAATTATGACAGCTCAATGAAACCACATATATATAAGTTTACGCAGCATCCGCAGAGAATAGTTGCTTTATGGCAGAATTCTATAGAAACGCTTATAGCTTTAGGTGCCGGTGACAAAATTATTGCTGTTGCCGGAGTATATAATGAAAAGCATTTAAATCCGGAATATCTGGAAGCTTATAAAAGGATTCCTGTCAGACAAACGCAGATTTTTTCGCAGGAAAATGTTTTGTTGATGCATCCGGATTTTATAGCAGGCTGGCTTTTCGATTTTACAGGTAAAGGAAAATCGATTGGTACCAGCAGCTTTTGGGAAGAACGAAATGTTAATGTTTATATGAATCTTATGAATGGTGCTGAATTTAAAGCGCATCATACAATAGAAGATGAACTGCAATATATTACAGATTTAGGAAAAATTGTCGGCAATGAGGCTAAGGCAGCAAGTCTGGCAGCAGGCATCAATAATAAAATATTGCGTTACAGGCAGCAGCTTGCTACAAAGAAACGTTTAAAAGTATTGGTAGTCAGCAATTTTGGTAAGACGATAACAATCTATACACCAAGAACATTAGCAGGAGATATTTTAACGAGACTCGGAGCAGATGTGATTGGCAAGCAACAGGAAGCTGTGGGAGAAAATGAATATATCAGCTATGAAGAAATTTTAACTAGCCAGCCTGATGTAATTTTTCTTCAATGTTCACCTGAAAATGAAAATATGCTGCTGAAATCAGTTTATAGAAATCCTGCTCTGCAGAATGTAAAATGTATTAAAAACCGGCAGGTTTACTGCATACCTTTTTATACAATAAGAAGTCCGGGTATACGTATTGATGATGCTATAGACATTTTTGCGAAGGGGTTAATACAAGGTAGTGAATATGACAAAGAATAAATTTATCTTACTTTTTTTATGCCTGATATTGCTTCTTATAGCAAGCTTTTTTCTTGCTTTAAGCTATGGCAATGCGCAAATTCCATTAGACAGCATTGTTGATATAGTAATAAATCATCTTGTTTACGGAATTAAATCTAACGATAAGAATGGGGCGTTATATGATATTATCTGGCTTTTGCGTATGCCAAGGATTGTTTTGGCGATTTGCGTAGGCGCAGGTTTATCTGTTTGCGGTGTTGTTATGCAGGCTATAGTAAAGAATCCATTAGCAGATCCGTATATTCTGGGAATTTCTTCAGGAGCTTCTTTGGGGGCGACAGCAGCAGTTTTGTTAGGGATAGGCAGTACACTTGGCGAAAATTTTGTTGGCATTTCAGCATTTATGGGTGCCTTGGGGATTTCATTCTTAGTATTGTTTATAGCTAATCTTGGCGGACCTGCAAATTCTGTGAAGCTGTTGCTTGCAGGTATGGCTTTAAGCGCTATCTGCTCAGCTTTTTCCAGCTTTATAGTTTATTTTGCTAATAACATGGAAGGAATACAAACAATAACATATTGGCTGATGGGGAGCCTGGCTGGTGCAAGCTGGCCTTTATTATCCAAATTAGTGCCTTTAATTTTAATTTGTATATTCTTATTATGGAGTCAGGCTAAAATACTAAATCTAATGCTTTTGGGTGACGATACGGCTATTACGTTAGGCTATAATCTGCAAATATATCGTCAGTCATATCTGCTGATAACTTCATTGATGATTGGCACTATTGTCTATGCTTCTGGCGTACTGGGATTTGTCGGACTGCTTATACCGCATTTGGTAAGAATGCTTATAGGTACAGATCATAAATATCTTATACCTGTGTCTGCATTAATTGGTGCAATTTTTCTGATTGTATGCGATTTGTCTTGCCGTATTATTTTGCCTAGAGCAGAATTACCTATAGGTTTATTGATTTCATTAATTGGTGCTCCGACGTTTATTTATATGATGATAAGAAAAACTTACAGCTTTGGCAGTAAATAGAGATCTTTGAGGAAGGTAGCCTATATGGAAAAGACTATTTTGGAAAGAATAAAATGCTATTGGGAACAGCGTAGTGATGATTTCAGCAGGCAGAGCTTTGTGGAAATGCAGAATGAAAAATATGATTTGTGGAATAACGAATTAAAACAGATTATCGGTGATAGAACAGCGTTGAAAATTCTTGATGTTGGCACCGGTTCTGGCTATATGGCACTGTTGCTGGCAAGCGCCGGTCATTTGGTTACGGGAATTGATTTATGCGATAACATGATAGCTTCTGCTATAGATTTACGTAATAAATTAAATTTAGATGCCGATTTTTTGGTTAGTGATGCACAGCAGTTGACTTTTGCGGATAACAGTTTTGATTTATTGATAACACGAAATTTGACATGGACGCTGCCAGATTTGGAAAAGGCGTATCATGAATGGTACAGAGTGCTGAAGCCGGAAGGTATTTTAGTTAATTTTGATGCTGATTTTGGCAAAAAAGATTTTACGGTACCTGCTAAGGGGCGTGTATCTAAACATGGTCTGCATGGTGATTTAGACTGTAATCAGATAGAGGAATGTAATGCTATAAAGAATTCTTTGGATATCAGTAATCATAGAAGACCATTATGGGATGCTGATTTACTTATGAAAATAGGCTTCAGTAAAATCACTATGGATTTGGCATTAGGCTCAAGAATAAACCAAGCACAAAAACTGAAAACACAGGGAATGTTTGGTGTATATGCTTATAAGTAAATGAGGCGAAACTTATGGAAATACAAGCACAATCAATAAGCTTTTCAACTGGAGAAAAAAGAATAATTGATTCTATAAGCCTGGATTTAAAGAATAATGAATTTGTAGGCATTATAGGTCCTAATGGCAGTGGTAAAAGTACTTTTTTGAAATGCTTGTACAGAGTATTAAAACCACAATCAGGAACAGTATTGATTGACAATATGCCTTTAGAAAAACTGTCATATAAAGAATCTGCCAGAAAAACTGCCGTTGTTGCCCAACAAAACAATTCCGCCTTTGATTTTAAGGTGTTGGATATGGTTTTAATGGGACGGGCACCATTTAAGGGCTTGATGGAAAGTTATACTGATACTGATATAGCTTTGGCAACTCATAATTTGGAAATTGTAGGCATGAAAACATTTGCAAACGAAAATTTTTCAGTTTTATCAGGTGGTGAGCAGCAGAGAGTAATTCTTGCGCGCGCTCTGACACAGACACCGCAGTGCTTGCTGTTAGATGAACCGACTAATCATTTGGATATAAAATACCAATTGCAGTTGTTGGATATCGTAAAATGGCAGTCTTGTACGGTATGTGCAGTGCTGCATGATTTGAATTTAGCTTGTAAGTATTGTGATAAAATAGCTGTCATTAAAGATGGTAAGTTGTTTACTTACGGTACTCCCAAAGAGGTTATAACAGAAAAGTTTATAAAAGAAGTATATGAAGTAGATAGCAAGATAGTTGATTTTAATGGAAGATTAGTTGTTATTTATAACTGATTTTCTGTTAAGTATACTCATACATCATCTCCTACAAAAAGCAAAATCAGCCTTTGAGCAAAAGCTCATTGGCTGATTTTGTGTTTTATGCAGCTTTTTATCTAATGATTATTTACCTGCTACTTCTCTTCCTTCTTCATCAGCCCCTCGTTATAAATCGGTACTGTCAATAGTTTTGCGCAAATTTCTTCAGACATCCTAGCAGAAGTTTAGT
>OGRD01000692.1_pt1 | contig 16319 bp, 10 predicted proteins | sample 1553441 | NCBI WGS metagenome assembly OGRD01 (sample SAMEA2580106, study PRJEB22360) | human gut metagenome | biome: human gut; feature: human-associated habitat; material: faeces | place: Denmark | collected 2008/2010
CCTCTTCGGCGGCGGCCAGATAGGGGGCGACGGCCCGCTGCGGGTCGTCGGGATATTCGCGCGCATAGGCTTCGGTGTAGAGTTCCACCCGGTCGGCGCCGCAGGCCTTCGCCCCGGCGACCATCTCGGCCACGGGGTCCACGAAAACCGAGACCCGGATGCCCTTCGCGTGGAAGCGCGCCGTCACGTCGGTCAGGAACGCGCGGTTGGCCAGAGGGTCCCACCCGGCGTTCGAGGTGATGGCATCGTGGGCGTCGGGAACCAGCGTCACCTGCGCAGGGACCACCTCCAGCACCAGGTCGATGAAACCCGGAATGGGGTTGCCCTCGATGTTCAGCTCGGTCGTGAGCGCCCGTTTGAGATCGCGCACGTCGTCGTAACGGATATGCCGCGCATCGGGACGCGGATGGACCGTGATGCCCTCGGCGCCGAAACGCTCGATGTCCAGCGCGGCGCGGACCACGTCGGGCAGATTGCCGCCCCGCGAATTGCGCACCACGGCGATCTTATTGATGTTAACGCTTAACTTTGTCATAATTCTACGCTGTTTCACGGAATGCGGAACGCGATCCGGACAAGCTCAAATAAATTTGGCGCATCGCTCTCCTTTCCGTATATTTGCCGGAGATATGCCACATCCCGGCGCCTTGCCGGGCCGAAAAGGCCCCGGATCGTTCCGGCGTGGTAAAGTTACTTATTTTTTCGAAACTCCGCCGATGAAAATCATACTTTTTTCCCGCGCGCAGATCGCCCACACCCCCGAGGAGATCCGCCAGCTGATCGGAACGATCGGAGCTTTCGGCTTCGATTACGCCGTCAACGAGGAGTTCGCCCCCCTGGTGGAGCAGGCCACGGGAACGGCGCTCCCGCCCGAAAGGATCTACGGCCGCTACATCGGCAAACAGCCTACCGAAACCGTCATGGTCTGCTACGGAGGCGACGGAACGCTGCTCGAAGGGGTGCACCGTCTCTGCGGCGCGCCGATTCCCGTAATGGGCATCAACGCCGGGCACCTGGGGTTTCTGACCAGCGCCCCGAGCAACGGGCTGAACCTGATCTTCCGCGAGATAGCCGAAGGCAACATCGCGACCGAGCCGCGCTCGATGCTGCGCGTCACGGGCGAATTCGCCCGACAGCCCGAATCGCAGCTGGCGCTCAACGAATTCACCGTGCAGCGCCACGGCGCAGGGATGATCTCGGTGGAGACCTACGTCGACCGGCAGATGGTGGCCACCTACCACGGAGACGGGGTGATCGTCTCGACGCCCACCGGATCGACAGCCTATTCGCTCAGCGCCGGAGGTCCCGTCGTGGCCCCGACGTGCCAGTGCCTGGTCATCTCGCCCCTGGCCCCCCACAACCTCACGATGCGCCCGGTGGTGATCCCCGACACGGGCGTCATCACGCTCAACGTGGACGCCCGGCGGGCGGACGCCTTCGTCACGCTGGACAACCGGACCTACCCCGTTTCGCACGGCGCGTCGTTCACCGTGGAGCGGGCCGAACAGACGATTTTTTTGGCCGTGCCGCACAATATATCATTTTACGACACGTTACGGAATAAGATGATGTGGGGAATCGACATCCGCAGTTAATCATTTATCGCATTTTTCCACAAGTTAACAGAATTTTTCCCTATATTTGTGCCCTAATATGAGCGATCAGAAACGCATACCGCAACACGTCGCCATCATCATGGACGGCAACGGCCGCTGGGCCGAGTTGCGCGGCAAGGAGCGTTACGAAGGTCACGCAGCGGGTGTCGAACCCGTGCGGGCGTCGTTGCGCGCCGCGGCGCGCTGGGGCGTGAAGTACCTGACGCTCTATGCGTTCTCGACCGAAAACTGGGGACGGCCCGCGGAGGAAGTGGACTCCCTGATGGAGCTTTTCTGCAAAAGCGTCGTCAACGAAACGCCCGAACTGATCCGCCAGGGCGTCGAGGTGCGCATGATCGGCGACCGGAGCCGTTTTTCGGAGAAGGTCCGCAGCTACCTGGCCATGGCCGAGGAGCAGACCGCGGGAGGACGGACGCTGACGCTGATCCTGGCGCTCAACTATTCGTCGCGAAGCGAAATAACGCACGCCGTGCAGCAGATCGCGCAACGCGTGGAGGCCGGCCAGATCGCCCCGTCGGAGATTTCCGAAGAGACGATCAGCACCGCGCTCTACACGGCCCCCTACCCGAACCCCGACCTGATCGTCCGCACCAGCGGCGAACAGCGGTTGAGCAATTTCCTGCTGTGGCAAGCCTCCTACGCCGAACTGTGGTTCCCCGAAGTGCTGTGGCCCGACTTCACGGAGGAGGAGTTCGACCGCGCGATGGAGGAATACGCACGGCGCGATCGCCGCTTCGGACTGGTTAAATAGATGACTTTAGACTATATTTAATAGATGAATTATTCCGGTAAGATATTCACGGCAGCAGCTGCCCTCGTGCTATGCTGCTCGAATATATTCGCCCAGGAGCAGAATCCGCAGGACACGACGGCGGCTCCGAAGCCTGCGATTTCAGAAAACGCCCCGATGTTCCGAAGCGAGGGCGAACCCAGGCTCTATTACATCCGCGACGTCAACGTCCACGGCGTGCAATACCTCAACCCCGAGATCCTCAAGTCGTCTGCCGGACTGATCGCAGGCGACTCGGTCTACTTGCCGAGCAACTTCATCTCCAACGCCATTTCACGGCTCTGGAGCCAGCGGTTTTTCTCGGACGTGAAGATCGGCGCCGAGATCGAAGGCGACAGCCTCGACCTGGAGGTCTTCCTCAAGGAGCGTCCCCGCGTCTACAACTGGGAGTTCGAGGGCATTTCGAAGGGCAAGAAGAAGGACCTGCTGGAAAAGCTCAAACTCAAGCGCGGAAGCGAACTCTCGGACTACGTCATCGACAAGAACAAGAAGCTCATCCATAACTACTGGGCCGAAAAGGGGTTCCGCAATACGGAGGTGGACGTGCGTATCGACAACGACACGCTGCGCCCGGGACAGGCCGTGACGGTGACCTTCCTGATCGACCGCAAGGAGAAAGTGAAGATCGGCAAGATCAACTTCGTCGGCAACGAGCAGTTCAACGACAAGCGCCTGCGCCGTACGTTCAAAAAGACCCATCAGAAGTCGATCAACTTCTTCAAGGGGACCAAACTCAACGAGAACGACTACGAGGCGGACAAGGAGCTGCTGATCGACTTCTACAACTCGCGGGGCTACCGCAATGCCACCATCATACGCGACTCGATCTACCCGATCAACGAAAAACGGCTGGGCATCGACCTCGAAGTGTCGGAAGGCAACAAATACTACATCCGCAACGTCTCGTGGGTGGGCAACTCGGTCTATGAAACCGAAGGGCTGCAACAGATGTTCGGCGTCAAGAAGGGCGACATCTACGATAAGAAGACGATGCACAAGCAGCTGGGCATCGGCAAGGAGACCGATCCCGAAGCGACATCCGTGTCGTCGCTCTATCAGAACGAAGGCTACCTGATGTCGCAGATCGAACCCGCCGAGACGATCATCGCCCCGGACTCGATCGACATCGAAGTCAAGGTCTTCGAAGGCAAGCAGTTCACCATCAACGAAGTCGGCATCACGGGCAATCAGCGCGTCGACGACGAGGTGATCCGCCGCGAGCTGGACACCCGTCCGGGCGAACTCTACAACCGCGCGCTGCTGATGCGCACCATCCGCCTGCTGGGTTCGATGGGACACTTCAACCCCGAGGCCATCATGCCCGACATCAAGCCCGTTTCGAACGAGCTGGTCAACATCAACTGGCCGCTTGAAGAGCAGGCTTCCGACCAGTTCAACATCGCCGGCGGCTGGGGTTCGGGAACCTTCGTGGGTTCGGTCGGCATCACGCTGAACAACCTCTCGATCAAGAACACCTTCAAGAAAGGCGCATGGCGCCCCTACCCGATGGGCCAGAACCAGCGGCTCTCGCTCTCGGCGCAGACCAACGGTACGTATTACAAGGCCTTCGCGTTCAGTTTCACCGACCCCTGGATGGGCGGCAAGAAACCCAACTCGTTCACCCTCTCGGCACACTTCTCGGAGCAGAACAACGCCTATTACGTATGGCAGACCAGTACGCAGTATTTCCGGACCTACGGCGTCGCCGCCGGTCTGGGCAAGCGTCTGAACTGGCCCGATCCCTATTTCACGTTCTACGCCGAAGCCAGCTACGAACGCTACGCGCTGAAAAACTGGTCGTCGTTCGTGATGACGAACGGCGCGGCCAACCTGGCATCGATCAAACTGGTGTTCGGCCGCAATTCGGTCGACCAGCCGATCTACCCGCGCCGCGGTTCGGAGTTCAGCGCCTCGGTGCAGGCCACGCTCCCCTACTCGCTCTGGGACGGCAAGGACTACAAAAAACTGGAGCAGATCGCCAACAGTTCCAACTCGACCTCCGCAGAGGCGGACCGGGCCAACCAGGAGCGCTACCGCTGGGTGGAGTTCCACAAATGGCAGTTCAAGGCGCAGTGGTTCCAGTCGTTCCTGAAAAACTCGAACCTCGTGCTGATGCTCAAGGCCGAAATGGGATACCTCGGCAGCTACAACAAGTATAAGGTTTCGCCTTTCGAACGCTACGAAGTCGGCGGCGACGGCATGTCGGGATACAATATATACGGTATCGACATCATCGCGATGCGCGGTTACGAGGACGGCGCGCTCGACCCCGGCAGCAACTACTCGCGCGGCTACAACAAATACACCGCCGAACTTCGCTACCCGATCATCCTCAAACCCTCGTCGCAGATCTACGTGCTGGGATTCCTCGAAGGCGGTAACGCATTCGACTCGTGGAAGAAGTTCTCGCCCTTCAAGATCAAGCGTTCGGCCGGTTTCGGCGTCCGCCTCTACCTCCCCGTGGTGGGTATGCTCGGTATCGACTGGGGTTACGGATTCGACGCTCCGGCGAACTCCTCAACCAAGAGCGGCAGCCAGTTCCACTTCGTTCTGGGACAACAATTTTAGCATGATCCGAACGGCCGCACCCGCGGACCGGCATTCAAAATCCCCTGAATCCCCCTCACCAAAGGGAGCTCAAATAAAACGGGGCGTGGCAATAAATTTGAAAGAAAAGAGTTATATTTATAGCAGCAATCCGGGAAACCGGCTGAATATTAACTTAAAAACAACAGGATTATGAAACGGCTGATTTTAATTGCGGCATTCATTCTGACGACAGGGACACTCGCGGCGCAGAACTACATAATCGTCAACAGCGAGAAAGTGTTCAAATCAATCGACGCCTACAATACGGCTATTTCCGACCTGGATAAGCTCGCCAAGCAGTACCAGGACCAGGTGGACGCCAAGTTTGCCGAAGTCGAGGCGCTTTACAACAATTACGTGAGCCAGAAAACCTCGCTCTCGGCCGCTGCGCGCCAGACCCGCGAAAACGCCATTCTGAACAAGGAGAAGGAGGCGCAGGAGTATCAGGAAAGCCTGTTCGGACAGGAAGGCACGCTGATGAAAAAACGTATCGAGGTGATCTCCCCGATCCAGAAACAGGTCTTCGACGCCATCGAGACCTACGCCAAGCAGGCGGGCGCCGACCTGGTGCTCGACTCGGCGAACAACCCCACGCTGCTCTACACCAATCCTTCCGTAGAGCGGACGCAGCAGGTGATCGACGCGCTCAAGAAATAACCGACATCAAAACATTAACTGATAAAACTGTATGAAAAAAGCAATCAAACTGACCCTTGCGGTTGTGCTGGTGATGGGCGCCACATCGCTCTTCGCCCAGAAATTCGGACGCATCAACACCCAGGAAATCATCATGGCGATGCCCGAGACCAAGACGATGCAGGAGAACATGGACACCTTCGCCAAGGAGTTGTCGGACAACATCGAGACGATGAACGTCGAATTCAACACCAAGTTGCAGGATTTCCAGAAAAACTACAACACCTTCAGCGACGCCATCAAGGAGGTGAAGGAGAAGGAACTGAACGATATGCAGACCCGCACCCGCGAGTTCCAGGAGCGCGCACAGCAGGATTACCAGAAGAAACAGAACGAACTGCTCGCCCCGATCAAAAGCACCAAGGGCGGCGTGGTGAACATCACGGGCAAGTTCAAGTCCGAAGGTTCGGTGATCGGCCAGATCAAGTCCTTCGAGGACAACGTGACCGTCAAATCCTATCTCTCCTACTCGGTGACGGCCGACCTGCTGGGCCTGATGGTCATCAAGAAGGACGAGCCGATGACCGTGAAGGTCACGCGCACGATCCTGCTGCTGCCCGAAGAGGCGATGCGGCCCCGCCTGGCCGATTCGCGCATCGGCATCTTCCTAACCGACATGTCGCGCATCAACGGCAAGAAGGACAAGATCGAGGATTTCTCGGTCATCAACCGCTGGAACATCCAGCCCAAAGACTTGGAGGCCTGGAAACGCGGCGAACTCGTGGAGCCGGTCAAGCCGATCGTCTTCTACCTCGACGACGCGTTCCCCGCGCTGTGGCGCGAACCGATCCGCCGCGGCGTGCTGCGCTGGAACAAGGCCTTCGAGAAGATCGGATTCAAAAACGTCATGCACATCGAGGACTTCCCGAAGGACGATCCCGAATTCGATCCCGACAACCTGAAATACTCCTGCATCCGCTACGTCCCGGCCGCCGTGGCCAACGCCATGGGACCCTCGTGGGTCGACCCCCGCTCGGGCGAGATCATCAACGCCTCGGTGCTGATGTACAACGACGTGGTGAAGCTGGCCGCCAACTGGCGTTTCGTGCAGACCGCACAGGTCGACGAGCGCGTGCGCGGCAAGGAGCTGCCCGACGACGTATTCCAGGAGTCGCTGGAGTACATCCTCGCCCACGAGGTGGGACACTGCCTCGGACTGATGCACAACATGGCCGCATCGAGCGCCTTCCCCGTGGATTCGCTCCGCAGCGCATCGTTCACGCAGCAGCACGGCACGACCCCCTCGATCATGGACTACGCGCGTTTCAACTACGTGGCCCAGCCGGGCGACAAGGGCGTGAAACTCACCCCGCCGGACCTCGGACCCTATGACGACTACGTCATCAAATACGCCTACACGCCGCTGCCCGACAAGAAGGACATGTTCGACGAGGAGAAGACCATCCGCGGATGGATCGACGAGAAGGTCGGCGACCCGATCTACCGTTACGGCCGCCAGCAGGTGATCGCCCGCTACGACCCCACCGCCATCGAGGAGGACCTCGGCGACGACCACATCAAGGCCGGCGACTACGGCATCGGCAACCTCAAATACGTCCTCTCGCACATGGAGGAGTGGATCACCGACGAGGAGGACCCCGACCTGAAAATCCGCACGGAGCTTTACGAGGCCGCGGCCGGACAGTTCGCGCGCTACGTGAACGCCGTGATGCTCAACGTGGGCGGCATCTACCTCACGGACGTGAACAGCAACACGGCGGGCGGTCCGCAGGCCGTTTCCGTTCCGAAGGAGTTGCAGCGCGCATCGCTGAAATGGGTGCTTGCGCAGATGAAGGACTCGGCATGGCTCGAACAGCCCGCGCTGACCGAAAAACTGCCGCTGCACGTGGACCTCTCGTTCATCCTGCGCTTCAACTTCTGCCGCGCGTTCTTCACCTATTATAAGAACGTCACGCTCTCGTCGCACATCGCCGACGATCCCTACACGCCGCAGGAGTATATGGACGACCTCTACAACATCGTCTTCGAAAGCACGATCAAGGGACGCCCGGTGTCGCCGTCGGAGCGGCTCATCCAGCGGATGTTCGTCGACGCGGCCGCGGACGTCGCCTCCAGCGAGGCCAAGCGCATGAAGCTGGGCGGCATCGCGGAGGCCTACGCACCCTCGGTGGACGAGATCGCGCTGCTGGGTCTCGACCGGAGCGGCATCGTGGAGCGTTACCTCGGCCCGCTGCGCGAGGCCGAAGAGGAGCATGGCAAGGGATACGTCGCCTCGCAGCTCTGGAACAGCGACGCCCTGTCGTCGGGCTACGGCTGGCAGTACAACGTGCAGCTGCGGTCGATCGACGAGTCGCGCGCGCTGTTCGTCAACGTCAACGACCGAATCCTGAAACTGCTGCGTTCGCGCGTGAAAAGCGCTACGGGAGAGACCCGCGCCCACTACCAGGGCATGATCTACGTACTCGAACGCAGCCTGTTCCCGTCACAGAAGAACTAAAACCCGAGCAGACCGGCCGCCCCGGCCGGTCTGCCTAAAACCCAAACACATGCAAAGAATTCTACAACTTTTCAGCCGTGCGCTGCGGCTGTCGCTGGTCGTGGGCTTGTTATGCTGCACAGCCGCTACGGCCCGGGCGCAGGGGGGGGTGAGCCGATCAACCTGAACGCGACGCTTACCGTCACGCTGACGGAGAGACCCGCGACGGCGGTGCTCGACGAAATCACCCGGAAGACAGGCATCAAATTCGCCTACGACCCCGAAGACATCCGCCGGCTCCCGGCCGTGAGCGGCGAATTCAAGAAAGTCACCGTACACGAACTGCTCGACAAGTGCATCGCCGGGTCGACGTTCAAATACGCCATCGAGAACAACGTCGTGCTGGTCTACGACTCAACGGTCAAGATGCGCAAGTTCACCGTGAGCGGAACCGTGCGCGACGCCGGCAAGACGGTGCTCCCCGGCGCATCGGTCATTCTGAAAGGCGGCTCGGGACAGGGCATCTCGACCGATGAAAAGGGCCAGTTCACCTTCACCTTCTCGACCAAGACCAGCCCTGCGGTCCTCGAAGTCGGGTTCCTGGGCATGGAGACCCAGCAGGTGATCATCACCGGCTCGGCAAAGGGCCTGAACGTCACCCTCAAGGAGGGCGGCACGCGCATCGACGACGTGGTGGTCAACGGCATGTTCACCCGCAACAAGAGCACCTACACGGGTTCGGTGACCTCGATCAAGGGCGAAGACCTCGTGGCCATCTCGAACACCAACCTGATGTCGGCCCTGAGCGCCGTGACCCCGGGCATGGTGGTCGTACAGAACAACGCCCTCGGCTCGAACCCCAACGCCATTCCCGAAATCCTGATCCGCGGTTCGAACTCCATCGCCACCTCGGCCGAGGAGAAGGCCTACAACAACCCGCTGATCATCCTCGACGGCGCCGAAATCAGCATGGAAGAGCTGTACGACCTCGACATGTACGAAATCGAGCGCATCGACGTCCTGAAGGACGCGCAGGCCTCGATCGTCTACGGCGACCGGGCGGCCAACGGCGTAATCGTCATCGAACGCCAGCAGGTGACCGACAGCAAACCCCGCCTGAGCTACAACTTCGTGCCCGAGCTGAGCATCCCGGACCTGAGTTCGATGAACCTCTGCAACGCGGCGCAGAAACTGGAACTGGAACGCCTGGCCGGGCTTTACGAATCGGACAACGGCGCGATGGACAAGGCTTACGCCTACAAATTGCAGAACGTCCGCCGGGGCGTCAACACCGACTGGATACGCGCCCCGCTGCGCGTACCGTTCAGCCACACCCACTCGCTCTCGCTGAGCGGCCGCGCACAGAAGATCGACTACCGCGCGTCGCTGCGCTTCAGCGACAAGTACGGCGTCATGAAGGGCGACAACCGCCGCAACTACACGCTCAACTTTTCGATAGGCTACCACATGCGCGACAAGCTCACGCTCCGTTACACGGCCAACTACACGCTGACCGACGCAACGGATTCGCCCTACGGCAAATTCAGCGCCTACACGAAACTCAACCCCTACGAGTCGCCCTACGACGAGTACGGCGAGCTGGTCAAAGCCTTCTATTTCGACCCCGAGGACACCTCGACGACGAGCGAAGGCTACCAGGCCAACCCGCTCTACAATGCCACGCTGTCGAGTTTCAGCACCTCGCGCAACCAGACCCTCCGCAACACGGTCGACGCCAAATGGTACGTGACCAAGGATTTCTACGTCTCGGGACAGTTCAACATCGACGTCAAGAGCAGCCAGTCGGACAAATACGTTTCGCCCGACGACGCACAGTTCCTCGGCGAGAACGACCCGGCCAAGCGCGGTCTCTACGGACTGGGCACGGGCAAGGCGTTCAACTACGACGGCAAGATCGTGCTCAACTACGGCCGCAACATCGGACAGGAAGGCTCGGGATTCGTGATCAACGCCGGAAGCGACATCCAGCACACCAACGCCACGACCTCCTACATCACGGCGATGGGTTTCCTGAAGGACAACCTCTCGGACATCAAATACGCCCTGGGATACGACTCCTCAAACCTCCCGAGCGGAACCGAGACGCTGCTGGCAAAGGTCGGCTTCTTCGCCAGCGGCAACATCTACTTCCGGAACCGGTACTTCGCCGACGTTTCCTACCGCACGTCGGGATCGTCGGCCTACGGCAAGGAGAACCGGTTCGCCCCGATGTGGTCGTTCGGCCTGGGATGGAACCTCCACAAGGAGAAGTTCCTCGAAAACGTCGAATGGATCGACGTGATCCGCCTCAAATGGTCGTGGGGATACAACGGCCAGACCACCGGCAGCCCCTATCAGGCCATCACGACCTACAAGTACAGCAACAGCAACATCTACTACACCGGCGTGGGAACCGTGCCGATCCGCATGGGCAACCCCGAGCTGAAGTGGCAGCGCGTGCTGAAGAACAACTTCGGCATCAACCTCACGCTCTTCAAGGAACGGCTGGTGATGAGCTTCGACTACTTCCGCAACACCACCAAGGACCAGCTGATGACGATTCCCCTCCCGGCGTCGACCGGTTCAGAGGACATCGTCGTGAACTTCGGCGAGAACCAGAACGTAGGTTACGACTTCTCGGTGGCGGGGCAGGTGATCCGCAACAAGAACTGGGCGTGGACGAGCGTCATCAACGGTTCGCACGTCAAGGACCGCATCAAGCAGATCAGCGACAAGCTGAAGAACACCGCCTATCAGCTCGAAGAGGACAACCCGCTGAAACTGCGCTTCCGGGAAGGCGGCTCGCAGTACGACATCTACGCCGTGCGTTCGGCCGGCATCGACCCCGCCACGGGACAGGAAATCTTCATCAACAAAAACGGCGAATACACCTTCAAGTACGACGCCGAGGACGAGGTGGTCGTGGGCAACACGCAGCCCAAACTGCAAGGCACGTGGCTCAACACGCTGCGTTACAAGGGATGGTCGCTGAACTTCGTCTTCAGCTACACCTTCGGCGGCGACACCTACAACAAAACCCTCTGGGAGAAGGTGGAAGACATCGACCCGCGCTACAACGTCGACGAACGCGCCTTTACGGACCGCTGGAAGAACCCGGGCGACCTGTCGCGCTACCTCGCCATCAAGGAGCGGCGTTCGACGACCCCGCACAACTCGGAGCGTTTCGTGGAGCGGCTCAACGAACTGTGGCTTTCGAGCGCGACGCTCACCTACGAGTTCCAGCCGAAATTCCTCAAACGGCTCGGATTCAAGCGCCTGGCCGTAGGTGTCGGCGTATCGGACATCGTACGCTTCTCGACCGTCAAGTACGAACGCGGTACGAGCTACCCCTACTGCCGCACCATCAACCTGACATTCCGTCCCACGTTCTAATATTGCCGAGACCATGAAACGAATGAAAAAATACAGCTACATCCTGCTGGCCCTGCCGCTGCTGCTGGGCAGCTGCGAGGCGTATCTCGACGTCAATCCCAAATCGGAAGTGACCGACAAGGAGCTTTTCTCGACGGCCGAAGGCTGCGAAGACGCCATCTACGGCATCTATACCGAGATGGGAACCAACAAGAACCTCTTCGCCTACGCGCTCACGTTCGCCTATCCGGAGCTGATGACCGGCAACTTCACCATCAGCCAGAGCGACAACCTGGCCTACGTCGTACAGCGCCTGTGGGAGCACGAAAACGCCATCACGGTAGCCGAAAACCTCTGGATCAACGGATACAAGGCCATCGGATACGTCAACAAGGCGCTGATGCACGTCCTGCCCAAATCCGACGACGAATTCCGCCACATCCGGCTCTACAAAGGCGAACTGCTGGCGCTGCGCGCCTACCTCCATTTCGAAATGGCCCGCATCTTCGCCGTGCCGTTCGCATCGGGCGACGCCGCGGCCAAAGCCAAGGCCATTCCCTACGTGACCACGTACGGCATCGAAGTCACCCCGTACAGTTCGCTGGACAAGGTGTTCGAACTGATCGTCGCGGACCTGACCGAGGCGGAGAAATACCTCGCGGCGGACGAGGAACTGGTGACGGCGACCCGCAACAACGCCTCCGACGGCTTCACGAGCTGCCGCATCACGCACCTGAACCTCTACGCGGTACAGGCGCTGCTGGCCCGCGCTTACTGGACGATGGGCAAACTGGACCTGGCCGAGGATTACGCCGAGAAGGTGATCGACAGCGGCAAATTCCCGCTGATGACGACCGCCGAGGCCTGGAACGCCGTGGAGACCGGCACGCTCAACATGCAGGAGACCGTCTTCGGGCTTTACTCGACGCAGTACACCTACAACTTCTACCGGAATCACATCTACCAGGGCGGAACCCTTGCGCTCTCCAGCCAGTATTCCGAAATCTACTCCACCGACCTGTCCGGCACGGACAAGCGTTACTCGACCTGGTTCGACACGGGCAATTCGTGGTGCATCAAGCACTACAACAAGATGTACGCCCAGGGAGAGAGCAACCCCACGTACAGCGGCAAATCGATCCCCGGACCGAGTCTGATCCGGATTCCCGAAATGTACTACATCGTGGCCGAAGCCAACCTCACGAAAGACCCGGACAAGGCGACGGAATACCTCGACTACGTGGTGAAGTCGCGCGACCTGACGCCTTTCGCCGAGCGCGAAACGGGCAAAATCACCGAAAACAACATCATCAACGAACGCCGGAAGGAGTTTTTCGCCGACGGCGAGGATTTCTTCAACATGAAACGATTGCAGCTGGACATCGCGATACCGGGAGGCAATTTCGCGGGAACCGACGACGCGACCTACACGATGCCCATCCCGCAGAGCGTAGAGGACAATTACAGACAATAACGCAAGACTTATGAAAAACCTCATTTTCAAAATAGCCGTCCTGGCCGGAACCGTCGCGGCATTCGCCTCCTGTTCCGACACGTGGCTGATGTACGACACGTCGCAGAAGGACAAACTCTATTTCAAATACGAGAACTATCCGAGTCTGGACCAGTATCTCTCGACCGACTTTTCGTTCGCCCTGCTCGACGAATCGGTGAAAGAGGTCAAGAAGACCGTAACCGTGACCCTGCTGGGAATGCCGGCAGACCGCGACCGGACGTTCGAGGTAAGGGCCATTCACGACACCACCTCGAATTACACCACGGGCGGCGTACAGCGCGAGCTGATCGACGCCGTCGAGAACGAAGACTACACGATCGACAGGCTCATCGTCCCGGCCGGCTCCGTGGAAGGGCAGATCGACGTGACGCTGAAGCGCACGGAGAAGATTATGACGAAAACCGCGTCGCTGGTGCTCCAGATCGCCCAGAACGAAGAGTTCGAAGGCGTGCCCCGGAACGTCTACCGGTTCCTGATCTCGGACGGAACCGCCGCCTGCCCCTACTGGTGGTACTACTCCGCCACCCAGCAGTGGTATCAGTACACGGGCGAATTCCGGCAGGACAAATACCGGAAACTGCTGGAACTCTACCACGGAATCGCGGAGACCAACCCGACGCTCTACGCGTCGATGGTCGAACAGTACGGCGAGAACATCGACAACGATTACTACACGGGACTCAACGGACAGCAGCTGCGCATGAGCATGGGATTCATGGTCAACCGGCAGAACCCCCACAAGATGGCCTGGCTCCGCTACGTGCTCTGCCCGCTGTTCGACTACTATTCGACCAATTACCCCGACCTGGAGTATTATACGACCGGAAGCGTCAACGTAACGACAGGCGGCTGGAGAGACCCGGCAAATAACTATTAACCGAAAGCGCCATGAAACAACTTGCGAAATATCTGTTGCCGCTCTGCTGCGGAATCGCACTGGCCTCCTGCTACGGGCTCGACAAAGAGGAGTACCGGGAGCTGGCCCCGATCACGGTGAGCGGTCTGGACCGGACCATCTACGCCAAGGCTACCGAAACGCTCCACCTCGACAAACTCCGCGTAGAGAGCGAAAGCGGGCAGGACCCCGTCTACGAATGGTCCTACGGAAAACCTGCGGGAGACTTCCCCGGCATGGTCGACACGACGTTCATTTCCAGTTCGCCGACGCTCGACTACGCCTTCGACAAGGCCGGCAGCTACGTGCTGCGCCTGCGGATCGACAACGGCGAAAGCATCGGATTCCATTACTACGACCTGCGCGTGCAGGCCGGCTTCGACGAAGGGTTCCTGATCCTCTGCAACGACGACGAGGGCGCCGGATCGCTCGCCTTCGTCAAGAAACGCTCTCCGCAGGAGGAGGCCGAAGGCGCCCAGGAGATCTGGGACAATCTGCTGACGATCAACCCGGAATACGACTTCCGAAGCCTGCGCGATGTCTACGTATTCTCCTCGCCGGGATACGCTTCGGGAATTCTGATCTCCTCGGGCGACGACGAAGGCTCGATCTACCGCCTCGACCCCGTGACGCTGAGCGTCACCTATCGCATGAAGGGGATGGACGAATACGGAGTCCGCACCGGAGAGATTCTGGGCGAAAGAACGTCGGGAACCGCTCACTGGGCCTATCTGATCGGCGACGACGAGAGGGCCTACCGCTACGAATTCTCGACCGACATGCTCATCGTGCGGGAAACGCCCTTCCCCGCACGATACGGCCGGCAGGGACTGTTCGCCTCGAAAACCGCCGGAGTGCGCGACATCCTCATGTTCTCCGAGGCCGGAATCACCGGATTCCCCAATTCGAGAATCGCGGGATACGCCGCACCCGACGGGTATGAATTCATCAACATGGCAGCGGGCCGCATCGGGGCGGGACAGTACGACGCTTCCAAATACTACTGCATCGCCCGTACGATCGAAGGGGCGCCGAAAACCGTCAAAATCATCAGCACCAGTTCATCGCTTTCGAGTCCGACCGAAATCAAGACCTACGACGAGGTGCAGCCGATGCTGATGAATGCGAACACCCGGATCGTCACGACGAAGCTCAACGGAAACGCCTACTACGATTACGACAACAAGATCTATCACTGGGCGATGACAGGCGTCGACCCGGTCGTTCCCGCCGAAGGGGCCAAGCCCGACATCACGCTGCCCGACGGCGAGCAGATCATGGACATCTGCACGAACGCCGTACCGTCGACCTCTTCCGCGGTGGTCGACGACGACCAGCTGCTGATCGCCACCTACAACCCGACGGCGACCGGCCGCAAGCCCGGCAGCCTCTACGTTTACAGTCTGAAGACGATGGAGAAGGTGAAGGAGTATGTCGGCATCTGCGAAAAACCCGTGGCCGTGGCCTACAAGTTCCCCACATCGAACTGACGATCCGCCCGGCACGGCACGTTCCGCATCCGGCCTTCCCCTCGCGGGAGGGCCGGATCGTTTTTCGGGAACCGCAGGGGCGTCATAGCCCCGGTTTCGCTTTGCAGAAAAGAAAAAACCGGTTATCTTTGTATGCCGGCCCCACAAGACAGCCCTGCGGAGGCTCCCGGACGGGACACCCTCGGGGCCAAAGTCACCCTTTTTCAAGGGGAGGAGGGGGGGGGCAGGGGAATTATCTGCGCCGAAACATAAGCCGCGGGAACCGACTCCTTCGGAGCTGCGGCGAACCTGATAAACAAAAAAAGAGTTATTTACACTTATGTTTTTAGAAAACGCCAGCCGCAAGGGCTGGATCGAAGTCGTATGCGGTTCGATGTTCTCGGGTAAGACCGAGGAGCTGATCCGCCGCCTGAAACGAGCCAAATTCGCCCACCAGCGGGTCGAGATTTTCAAACCCCGGATCGACGTACGCTATTCCGAGGAGGAGGTTGTGTCGCACGACGCGAACGCCATCCGCTCCACCCCCGTCGAGTCGCCGCAGAACATCCTGCTGATGACCGCCGACGTCGACGTGGTGGGCATCGACGAGGCGCAGTTCTTCGACGAAAGCATCGTCGACGTGTGCCGCCGGCTGGCCAACAACGGCGTGCGCGTGATCGTCGCGGGTCTGGACATGGACTACACCGGAAAGCCGTTCGGCCCGATGCCCGCGCTGATGGCAACGGCGGAGTACGTCACCAAGGTTCACGCCATCTGCGTCCGCTGCGGCAACCTCGCCCATCACTCGCACCGCCTCACACAGGACGAAAAGCTGGTCGTACTGGGCGAAACAGACTCCTACGAAGCCATCTGCCGACACTGCTTCAAGGAGCTGGTACGCGACAAGAAAGAGAAATAAGCGCAACGGGCTCGCACGGG
>OGRD01000693.1_pt1 | contig 16280 bp, 14 predicted proteins | sample 1553441 | NCBI WGS metagenome assembly OGRD01 (sample SAMEA2580106, study PRJEB22360) | human gut metagenome | biome: human gut; feature: human-associated habitat; material: faeces | place: Denmark | collected 2008/2010
CGCTCGCTTTGCAAGTACACTTGCTCGCTTTGCTATTTCACGATCCCTTATGCTACGCCACAAAAAATAATACGAACTCAAATATCGAGTTCGTATTTTTTTTGCGTCATAAGGGATTCGAACGGGCGGAATCGCACACAATCCTGTGAATTGTGTGCCCGCCCCGGCGTGATAGCGCAGACCTTTTGCAAGCATAACGGCAACGCTTTTGTTTTCTTATGTTGTGCGAGCAAGTCGCTTTCGGTCAAGCGGAGCGAATCCCGTCCCTGTTTTTGATGTCTGCTTTTCACGCGCCCCCTGACTGTCAGGGCTGACGCTCGCTTTGCAAGTACACTTGCTCGCTTTGCTATTTCACGATCCCTTATGCTATAAACTATTTAGAGTGGAAAATAATAGCTTTAAATAGATGAAGGGCAAGGAAAAGCCAAGCTTGAAGACAGGGGCGCACTTTGTCTCCGGCTCTTTGAAAATAACGCGTAAAACAGATGAAGAACAAGAAAGAGCCGCTCAAGCGGATAGGAGCGTACTTGTTGTACGTGACTATTCGAGTGAGCGACTCTGCCGCAGTTGTTCGCTGTTTTACGCGTTATTTTGTGCCGAAGATACGGTCGCCGGCATCCCCCAACCCAGGCAAAATGTAGCCGTTTTCGTTGAGTTGACGGTCAAGCGTGGAAACGTAGATTTCAACGTCGGGATGTTCGGAGTGGACTTTTTCGACTCCTTCGGGAGCGCCGATTATGGCAAGGAATTTGATGTGTTTGCATCCGCGTTTTTTGAGGAGCGCGATTGCATCGTTGGCACTACCGCCGGTTGCGAGCATAGGATCTACGAGCATAACGACTTTGTCCTCGATGCCTTGGGGCAACTTGCAGTAGTACTCTTGCGGTTCGAGGGTTTCCTCGTTGCGGTACATACCGATGTGTCCGACCTTTGCGGCGGGAAAAAGCGTTAGGATGCCGTCCACCATGCCGAGTCCTGCGCGGAGGATTGGCACGATTGCGATCGAGTTTTCTTTCACGACAGTTTGTTCGACGGTTTCGAGCGGAGTTTCAACGGTGACGGTTTGCGTGGGAACGTCCTTAAACGCCTCGAAAGCCATAAGCGTTGCGATTTCGCCGATAACTTCTCTGAATTGTTTGGTCGTGGTGTTTTTATCTCTTATGATAGCCACTTTGTGGCGGATGAGCGGGGGATCGAGAATATGCACGTTGTCGTATTCTTTCATATTTATACCTCCAAATTCTTATTGCTATAACGCTATATTTTTATACTTATTCTTTGTCGGAAGATTCGGCGGTTTCGATTGCTTTTTCTTCTTCGCGGAGTTCTTCGACAACCTCTTCTTCTCTTGCTTTTTCTTCGGCAGCCTTTACGACGTCCACGCCGACCTCGAAGGTTGCGTTGGGAGCGACTGCGCCGGTGATAAGGCTTTGAGGTTCTTCTTTAACTTCTTCTTCGTTGCCGTCGCCGCCCTGTTTCTTTTCGATTGCGCTGATGATTGCGTGTACAATGATGCCGAGCACAAGCGCGGTTGCGATTGAAGTGATTGTGATTGTCTTTGTCACGGTGCCGTCGCCTGCAAGAGCATACGGAATCTTGATTGAGAGTCCGCCGATACCTGCGATGAGGATTGTGGAAACCGTGAAGAGATTCTTGTTGTCGCCGAGGTTGATGTCTTTGAACATTTTAAGACCGCTGACTGCGATGAAGCCGTAGAGCGTGAGGCACACACCGCCCATTACGCAAGCGGGGATTGTGGGCAGCAATGCCATGAGCGGGCTTATGAAGGAAAGCACTATGCACATGATTGCGGCAAGGAAGATTGTGGATACGGAAGCGTTTTTGGTGATTGCAACACAACCGACCGATTCGCCGTAAGTGGTGTTGGGGCAAATGCCGAACACCGTGCCGGCCATAGAACCTACGCCGTCGCCAAGGAGTGTTCTGCAAAGACCGGGTTCGCCTTCAACAAGGTCGCGACCGATGATAGAACCGAGGTTCTTGTGGTCTGCGATATGCTCTGCAAAGACGACGAGAGCGACGGGGATAAACGCAAGTGCGACTTCGCCGACGCCTGCCCAAGTGAGTGTCGTTGCAACTCCTTTGGTTGCGGTGTTGACGGCTTCGCTGACGTTGCCCGTGACAAGCTCTTTGATTGCTTCGATGAGAGCAAAGTCGGGATAGTTGAGGAAGGATTGGAATTTTGCGCCCACGCTTGCGCTTGCGTCGCCAAGAGCCGCAAAGTTTTCCACAATGGGCTTCCAGTTGACGATTTGAAGATATTCAACGTTGCAAGCATATCCGAATATGGAGAAGAAAGACGCAACCGCATATCCTGCGCCGATACCGATAATGAACGGAATGAGGCGTCCCATTTTGAATCTCTTTTGAGTTGAGCAAATGCAGATTGTGATGAGCGTCACAAGACCGCAAAGGAGTGCGACAAGGTTGTATGAACCGTTGGTGACTGACACCAATTCGCCTGCAACTTCTTTAAGTCCGCTCGCCTTGACGATGTCGCCCATTGCGCTGCCTGCAAGAGAAAGACCGATGAGTGCGACGGTCGGTCCGATGATGACGGGAGGCATAAGTTTGGACACCCATTTGCTGCCTGCAAACTTAATGATGATTGCCAAAACAACGTACACAAGACCTGCAAGGATACCGCCGAGGATGATTCCGCAATATCCGAAGCAAAGTGCGGTCGAGAGCGAGCTCAAAAATGCGAACGAGCTTGAAATGATGACCGGGCTTTTGAATTTTGTGAAAAGAAGGTAAACTATCGTGCCGAGGCCTGCGCCGAGGATTGCCGCCGGAATTTGAGTGGGCAAACCGATGATGGTCGGGACTGCGATTGTTGCTGCCATGATTGCAAGCACTTGTTGGAATGCAAACACGAGGTTTTTGCCAAAAGCAGGTTTGTCATTGACATCGTAAACGAGTTGGTTTTTTGACATTGTCTTTCTCCAATATATAATTTTTGTTATCTTCTCACGCGCCTATTTGCCGCAGAGGGCAAAAAAAAGATGTCCGCTAGGGACATCTACATTAGGCAATTTCACTGTCAATCGAGGGGAAACGGCACTCGTCGAAGGAAGAAAATACAATCTTTGCAACAGAAGCTGTTGCGAGAAGAATTACTTTCTTGAGCTTAACAACGCTTTGAGCCATGGTTGCCCTCCAATTCACATTTGACAGTATGTTAGCACAACCGAACGTTTTGCGCAACCAAATTTCGACAACTTTTTTAAAGTTTTTTTAAGCACACGAACCGTGTTACATTTTGTGTATGTTTCACGGACAAAACGCAAGATATTGCGCTTGCTATCATCTGAGAAAGTACATTCCTACGGCATAAAGCGCAATATCGACAAGGGCGAGAATAGGGAAAAATACCGCAAAATACCAATGTTTCGTCTTGTGACGGAAAACGTACATTCCAAGCGTCGTTCCCACTCCGCCGAACAAAATTGCAAACGCAAACAACGCGGCTTCTTTTATACGCCACTTTCCTTCCTTTGCCTTTGCTTTGTCTATGCCCATAACGACGAAGCCCAGCACGGTCATAACCGCAAATACGCACGTAATAACGATTTGATAAATACTCATAAATTCCTTTATACTTAATATACGCAACCGCCTTTTCCGTCACGCTTATTTTTCCGTTTCGTTCAAAATCTCTTGCAACGCGTCCAAATCGAAGTCGGGCACGTACTCTTCCGTTGCGCTGTCAAGTTCCTGCGAAAAACCGTTTTGCAATCCTGCGTCGAAAAATGCTTGCGTTGCTTGGTCGTATTCGTCCTCTGTTATGCGTCTTGACAAAATCGGATGATTCTCAACGTTCGGCGTCGGGAAATACTGCCCCATCAATGAAACGTACATCGTATCGTCAATCGATGAAATATCTTGCAAAACCCCTTTTGTATTTTCAAGTGCGCCGGGCAAAACGAGATGGCGAACGATAACGCCTTTTTGCATCATTCCGTCGCCGTCGAAAAGGTCGGCGGGTTGCTGACGCCGCATTTCGCTTATTGCGTCGAAAGCGATTTTTCTATACCCTTTTGCATGCGAATATTGCCATGCCAAATCGTCATCGGAATACTTAAAATCGGGCAAATAAATATCGACCAAACCGTCGAGTTTTTTGAGATTCTGCACGGTTTCGTATCCGCTGCTGTTCCACACAATCGGTATTTTAAGTTGCGATTTTACAATTTTAAGCGTATCTTTTAGCAAATTCGTGTAATTTGACGGAGTTACGAGATTTATGTTGTGCGCGCCCGAGTCTTGAAGATAAAGCATAAGCGAAACAAGTTGCTTTTCGCTCACTTCAAGTCCTTTTCCGCCGTGCGAAATCTCAAAATTTTGGCAAAACAAACAGCGCAAATTGCATCCCGAAAAGAAGATAGTTCCGCTACCTCTCTCGCCCGACAAACACGGCTCTTCGAAATGATGCAATCCGACTCTTGCTATTTTGTACATAGTTGTTTTTTGAAAAATGTGACTTTGTATGCGCTTTAGTTTTTAATGAGTTTGTTGTATTTTTTCGCCCACTTTGCAAGTTTCTTCTCGTCGTATTCGGCAGGAATTTTCTTCGCTATGCTCTTTGCTTTCAAACTTCTTGTCAAACAACCGATTGCCTTGCATACGAGTCCGAAATGTCCCAAAAGCAAAAACACTTTTTTGATTATCGACTTTGCGCTCATCTTCGGTTTTTCGCCGCTAGTGTCTGTGGTTACGAGTGCGAGGTCGCTCTTTTCGATAAGTCCGCCGCCAAACACCCAGTCAATAGTCTTCGGATCGAGGGACAACGCCCAACGTTTGAGCACGTCGACGAATGCGAAATCCGCACCGAGCGTTGTCATATACTTATGATAAAATCCCCACATGTTTTTTGCCGTAAACTCATCAATCTTATTTCCCTCAACGTAGTCGGCAAACATTTTCCCGGCTTTCATCGAGGATTCTATACCGCTGCCCATAAGCGGCATTGTCATAAACGCACTGTCGCCAATCGCGACGTATCCGTCCGCAACCGCTCTTGCAATGGACATACGTAGGCAAATTTCGACTTTTCTATCGCTTACGAGTTGGTTTGACAAAATAGGATTGCTTGCGCGCAACGCTCCGACGGTATATTCGATTTCCTTGTCCGAAAGGCCACCGACGCGTCCGATAAGCACGTCCACGAGATTGTCCTCGTTGAGATTGCACCAACTTATCCCCACGCTTCCGAGGTGTTTGAGATAAAGCGTCGAATTGATTTCGGGATCGCGAGGGTTCATTCCCTCCACTCTCTTGAAAAACGCGCGGTATCCGTACATCACGTCGTCTTTGCCGGGCTTTGACTGAATTTCAAACTTATTTGGCACTTGCGCGCGGAAAGGCGAGCGCATACCGCTTGCGTCGATAACCAAATCGAAAAATTGTTTCTTGCCCTCTGCGCATATGCCGACAACGACGTCGTTTTCGATTGCAAGCGACGTCACTTCCGTTTCGAACACGAGTTTGCACCCTGCGTTTTCAGCTTGTTTGGCAAAAAAGTCCGAAAGCTTTGTGCGGTATACGGAAATTTCTTCCATGGGCGGACACGGCGGAACGGGCAACGAATACTCTTCGTTGGGCGACACGAAAAGCCACTTGCTCTTTTGGCAATATACGTCCTCGGGCGGCATTTCAAGTCCTACCGCCTCGAACACGTCCGCGCGAATATCGTCGCGCCAATCGTAGCTCACTTCGCCTCTTTTGCTCTTTTCAAAAACAGTGACGTCGTGTCCTTGTTTTGCAAGACGTATGGCGGCAACCATACCTCCTTGCCCCATACCGACAACCGCGATTTTTGCCATAATTCTCTCCGATTTAATGTTTGTATCGTCAATGCGATTTCGTCTTATTTTGACAAAACGCATAGTTTATCCGCCGTTTTTACTTTGTAAACTGCCTTATACGTTGAAACAGCTTCCGCCGATAAACTCTCTCAAAAGCGAGTTGCACGGTATCAAATTCTCGTCCTCTATCGTCTTGAAGTATTTGAGATATTTGATAAGTCTGTTCGCCACCAAGAATTGCGGATCGGTGTCTTTTATCTCTTTGAGCGCAGGCAACGCGAGTTTTTTGAGCACGCAAAGCTCGTACGCAAGTGCGGAATTGAACACGAAATCAACGCCCTCTTGCCACGGATAAATCCACTTGAACTCACCGCTTCTAACGCTTTGCCACATATCGATGGTGTTCTTTGCCGGATAGTTTCTAAATTGCATATCACGCACTATACGACGTATCAAACGCAAATCCGTCGTACTGAGCGGCGAATGGTCGTCCACGTTGATTGCAAGTTGAGGCGCAATGTAGATTTTAAATTTTTGGTGTTTCGGGATAGATGCCGTAAGTTTTTCGTTGAGCGCGTGTATTCCCTCAATCATAATGGGGCTGTGCTCGTCAACTCTTATCGTGCGTCCTTTCTCTTTTGCGCCCTTTGCAAAATTGAAGCACGGCAAGGTGACTTCCTCACCGTTGATAAGGTCGAAAAGATCTTTGTTGAATTGTTCGATGTCAAGACATTCCACATGTTCGAGGTCAACCTCGTTTGCCGCTTTGCCCTGCATTTTGCAAATCTTTTCGCGTTCGAGATAGTAGTCGTCCATGGAAATCATGACGGGATTTATTCCTCTTGACACAAGCTCGATGCGCACTCTGTTGCAAAACGTCGTCTTGCCGCTCGAACTCGGCCCCGCGATGCAAATAAGGCGGATATTTTCTTTGTCGCTTTCGATTCTGTTTCCGAGTTCGGACAACATACTGTTTTGACGCGCTTCGCACATTTGCACGAAATCGAGTTCTCTTCCCGGTTCGACCTTGTCGTTGATGTCGGCAACCGTACCCGTTTTCGTCTTATTCGCCCACGCCGTCGCGCGTTGCAAAGTGCGTCCGTACGTGCTTTCTTCCACAAATTCTGGGATTTCCGCATTGAGTTCGGAGCGCGGATATTGAATGATAATTCCGGGGCTGTACGGCATGAGGTTGTAGCTGAAAATGCACCCCGTGGACGGCACCATATACGCATGCAGATAATCGTAATAATCACCGCACACGTAGATATTCACCAAACTTTCGGGACGATACGGCAAGATACGCAACTTGTCGTCCCTGCCCATCTTTTCAAAAATCTCGCGCGCCTCGTCGGTGGACACCGTGATACGCTCGATAGGCATATCCGCTTTTATAATTCTGTCCACCTCGTCGCGCACCTCGTCGGTGGCTTTGGACACGTTGAACCCTTTTGTGAGAATTTGGCAGAAAATCGAACGCGACGCATTGTAGCCGAAGCAAATACGCACGTCGGGATAAAGATTGTGAAACGCCATTGCGACGACGTATCTCAAACTTGCCTCGTACGCCTTGACGGCCTCTTGATTGTCAATGCCCAAAAACTCAACGGTTTTGCCGTCGTCCTTGCCCGACAATTTGCGATTGAGTTCCTTGATTTGCGAGCCGAGCTTGCACACGACGTACTTACACTTATCCTTCGAGGGCAACAAATCGATAACTCTCGTGCCTTCTTTGACCTCTACGGGTTTGTTGTCAATATAAATTTTTATCATAGTTTTTCCCCTTTTACGTCCCGAAATTCAATCCGAAACGTCCGATTTAGCGCAGTGAAAACGCATCTTTTCTATTTTATGCGCTAAATAATTATATCATATCGAAATATGCATTTCAAGACGGAAATTTTGTTGCAAAATATGCAAATATATGCCTCGTTATATCATAAGTGCAATTTTTCCCCTTCCTCACGTGTTTCCCTACAAGAGTGCTGGGAAAAATACTTTAAATGCAACATCACCCCTTCCCTTCGGGCATTCCCCTATTGCTCAAACTTGCGTCATTTCTCTGCAAGATTTAACATCGTTCGCAAGAGGGGAAGTCGGCACTCGCATAGATAGGGACATTTCTCTACTTATGCCACTTCGTCTGCGTGGCGGCTTCGCAACAGAATGCCACGCATTCTCGTACTAATCGTCAAGCTCGGCGCTCGCTACGGTCGTCGCCTTGCGACTCCAATTCCGTCTTCGAACAGACACATACCGTTTATAAGTGCGCCACATCTTCGAACAGACAATCAACATATTTTCGCAAATATCTCATACAACACAAAAACAACGCTTTATCCGTGCGTTTTGCATAGATAAAGCGTTGTTTTTGTGATTTGTAGCAAATTTTTGTGTTTTTGATTATTCTTTGTTGTCGCTCTTTTCGTCGGGGTTTTCATCGTCTGAAACCACTGCGACTTCTTCCGTCTTTTGTTGTACGGGCTTGAGGACGAGTTGCGTTTTCACACGCATTTTTTCAAGGCGTGCGGCGTACAAAACAAGCACTGCGATAAGCGTTGAAACAACCGCTTGCACAACGTTTTTGGGAAGTGACGTCAATGCCGATTCGGGCGTGCCGTACATAAACGCTTTGCAAATGTAATAGCCCACCGCCATGAGCATCGTGCATACGATGCACGTGATTGTCGCAAACACGATTTTCAGCGCAACGTCGCGTTTTGTGGGATTCTCTTTTTTGTCGAACCACTTGTAGATAAGCGTAAACGCAATGCCTGCAAGCAAGCCTTCGATTGCCTTTATCACAAGCGTATAGAGCATCGTCACGGGATAAGTCGTAAGGTCTGCCAAAAACGCGCCAAGCCCGCCCGCAATCATTGCGGTGACGGGATTGAAAAGCGCGGCGGTTATCAAAATCGCGCTGTCGCCGATATTGAAATTTGCAACCGGAGTGGATACGCCTATCAGCGTTGCAACGTACACGATTGCCGTCATCATGCCCGTATAGGCAATAAATTTGATTGTGAATTTTCCTTGTTTTTTCATAAAAAAATCTCCGTTTTTTTGCGGAGAAGGACGTGCAGACGTTTGGTCTGCGCACTACTCCTTCCCAGTCTGACTTTACAGGCGGTTGCGGAATCTCACCGCATCGGCTGTTGGGGCTGTTGGACTTGTCCGTTCAAAGACGGCATCACCACCGGTTGGGATATACCCACCCAAGAAATAGATTTGCTACGTTTATATTGTATGACCGTCGTCTATATATGTCAACGACAACCGCCGCCGAGATAATAGACACTTATGCCAATCTGTCGCAATCTTGCAAAATCGTCATTCGTAAATTCCGTTGCCGTTTGCGTCTATCGCAACCACGCACGGAAAATCTTCGACTTGAAACTCGTGCACCGCTTCCGTGCCGAGATCGGAATAGGCAAGCACCCTCGACGATTTGATTTTGCTTGCATACAATGCGCCGGCACCGCCGATTGCGGCAAGATACACTCCGCCGTTGCGTTTTATCGCATCATATACATCCTCGTTTCTGTCACCCTTGCCAATGGTTGCAACAACGCCCTCGTCGTACAAAAGCGGAGCGTATGCGTCCATACGCATAGAGGTGGTAGGCCCTGCCGACAGCACTTTGCCGTCCTTTTCGCATGGCCCGACGTAATATATCGCCTGTCCCTCTATTTCGACGGGCAACTCTTCGCCGTTTTTGAGCGCGTCAAAAATACGCTTGTGCGCGGCATCCCTGCCCGTGAGCAGTCTGCCGGTGATATACACCACGTCGCCGACGTTCAGTTTTGCGATCTGAGATTTGTCAAGAGGAGTTTTCAGTTTGTATTCCATATCCGCCTCACAACGTCACGCTCGACTTGCGCATTGCGTTGCATTGCACGTTGATTGCAACGGGAAGCGCGGCAATATGTGTGGGGAACTTGCCTATATGCACGGCAAGCGCGGTCGTATCGCCTCCGAAACCTTGCGCGCCTATACCAAGCGCGTTTATCCTTTCAAGCACTTGCCTTTCCATATCCGCAAGGGTTGCGTCCTCGGACGGCTCGCCCACTTCTCGCAAAAGTTGTTCTTTTGCAACTTCCATAGCCTTTTCCGCAGTGCCGCCTATGCCCACCCCCACGATAACGGGCGGACAAGGATTTGCCCCTGCTTCTTTCACCGCTTGCACGATGCAATCTTTTACGCCTTCGACGCCTTGCGACGGTTTGAGCATAAACAGCCTCGACATGTTTTCGCTGCCAAACCCTTTGGGCAAAAACGTGATTTGCAAGTCGTCGCCCTCGACAAGCTCGATATGAACGATTGCAGGCGTGTTGTCCTTTGTGTTCTTTCTTGTTATCGGGTCGAGAACGCTTGCGCGGTAGCCGTTTTTTTCATAGCCGTTGCGCACGCCCTCGTTTATCGCGTCCGTAAGCAATCCGCCCTCGACGTGCACGTCTTGCCCCAGCCGCACGAAAAACACCGCCATACCCGTGTCCTGACACACGGCAAGCCCGTTTCCCTCTGCCAAAGCGGCGTTTGACAAAAGCATGCTTATTGCGGTTTTTGCATTTCGATTGCTTTCTTTTTCAAGCGCGGCGGTCATCGCTCGTATGCACGAGGGCGTAACGCGGCTGCACGCCGTGACAAGATTTTCCGCTGCGGATGAAATTTGCTTGTAAGTTATCGTTTTCATGCCTCGATTATACCTTAATTGGTTTGCAAATTCAAGGCATTTGATGTAAACTGATGTCAATATATCCGACGGAGATTTTTATGAACTATTCCGAAGAATCGTTGAAAAAGCATTTTGAGTGGAAAGGCAAACTCGAAGTTACGTCAAGAGCGAAAGTCGAAAACAAGCAAGACTTGTCCCTCGCCTATACGCCCGGCGTTGCCGCGCCTTGCCTTGCAATCAAGGACAACAAGGACTTGTCCTACTCGCTCACAAGGCGTTGGAACACCGTTGCGGTCATCACCGACGGAAGCGCGGTTTTGGGACTTGGCAACATAGGTCCCGAAGCAGGCATGCCGGTTATGGAAGGCAAGTGCGTGCTCTTTCACGAATTTGCCGGAATAGACGCAATCCCCCTTTGCATAAAATCGCAGGACGTAGACGAAATCGTATCCACGATTTACAACGTCAGCGCAAGTTTCGGCGGTATAAATCTCGAAGACATATCCGCACCTCGTTGTTTCGAAGTGGAGCGCAGGCTCAAAGCCCTTTGCGACGTTCCCGTCTTTCACGACGACCAGCACGGCACTGCAATCGTGCTTGCCGCTGCGCTCAAAAACGCACTTAAAGTTGTCAAAAAAGACATATCAACCGCCCGTTTGGTTATAAACGGCGCAGGAAGCGCAGGCATTGCAATCGCAAACTTCCTGCTTTCGCTCGACGCAAAGGACCTTATCGTTTGCGACAGACTAGGCATAATTGACGAGAGCGACAACTTCAACGTCGCACAAAACGAGCTTGCAAAACGCACCAATCCGCGCGGCGTCAAAGGCACTTTAAAAGACGCCGTAAACGACGCCGACGCATTTATCGGAGTGAGCGCAAAAGACGTGCTTTCTCAAGATATGGTACGCTCTATGAATTGCGATCCCATCGTGTTTGCGATGGCAAATCCGAGCCCCGAAATAGATCCGAAACTCGCCCTCGAAGCAGGCGCGAAAATCGTTGCCACCGGCAGAAGCGATTTGCCCAACCAAATCAACAACCTGCTTGCCTTCCCGGGTATTTTCAGAGGTGCGCTCGACGCAAGAGCAACCGACATCAACGAGGCGATGAAAATCGCCGCCTCCGACGCTCTCGCTTCTCTCGTTGAAAATCCGAGCGAAACCGACATCATCCCCGATCCGTTTGACAAACGCGTCGTGCCCGCGGTTGCGCAGGCGGTCAAACAAGCCGCAATCGCAAGCGGAGTTGCAAAACTCGCGTAAAAACAGAGTTTCCTTGCCTTTTTCGGCATTTTTTGCCTACGGCGCAAATATGCTTTTCATGTGAAAAAAGCATTCAAAACGGCAGCGTTATACGTAGGTACGGCAATCGGCGCAGGATTTTCCTCCGGGCGTGAAATAGCACTTTTTTTCGGCAAATCGTCACCTTTAAACGTGGCGATTTCTTCGATTTTTATGTCGCTTATTTGCGCACTGTTTCTCATCGCAGGCAAAAAAAGGCTTATACCAAAAGGCAAAATCGTAAATCTCGGCATATTTTTCGCCGCAAGCGTGTCCCTTTGCGCAATGCTTGCCGGCGGTGATTTCGTGATGCAATCCATGACGGGAATCCCCCTTGCCTTCGGGCTTGCAATGACCGTGCTCGGCGGAATTATCGTCGTGCTCGGCATTGAAAAAATCAGGCTCCTCAACACAATCGTCGTGCCTCTTATCGTGCTTTGCATATCAATCGTATTTTTCAAATTACCCACGCCGCAATCGTCTTTGCCTTTTACGCTTTCAAAGCCTATTTTGTACAGCGGACTCGACGTGCTTTTGGGCGGAGTTATCGTGTCCGAAGAGGGCGAAAATTTGAGCTACAAAGAGATTTTCGCAAGCTGCCTTATGATATGCGTTTTTCTGTTTGGAATGTTGTTTATGCTCCAAACAGTGGTTTTATCCGACACAAACGGCAGTTTAATGCCCACTTTGGCAGTTTCGGAAATATTGCATCTGAAATTTGCATGCGGCGTTTTGATTGCCGGAGCAATCTTCACAACGCTTGTATCCTCCCTCAAAATCGTGAGCGATCGCACGTCCTCATTTCTTTCTCGCACGAAAAAATTGTCCGGTTTGGGGGACGAAAAACACAAAGCGTTCGTCGTGTTTTTCTGTCTTTTAGTTGCCTATCCTTTGAGCTTTTTCGGCTTTGACAACATAGTCGATACGCTCTACCCCGTCAACAGCATATTGGGGGTTATACTGTTTGCAATCGTCGTATTGCGACTTGTTTTCGATGCGGTGAAAACGCTGAAAAGCAAAAAGAAAAGCACGCCCGAAGGCGTGCAAAAAGTTATGACAAATCAAATCAATCGTGGTGATGATGACCGCAGCCGCAATCATCGTCTTCACAATCATGATGATGGCAGTCGCAATCGTCATCGTCACAATCACAGTCGTCGTCACAATCACAGTCGTCGTCACAATCGCAATCTTCGTCCTCGCAGTCGAAGTCCTCGTCGCTCTCTTCGTCGGAACGTTCGCGATTTTGCTTGAAATAGTCCTCGAACGGTGATTTTCTGCTTTCGTCGTCAACCTCGTCAAGACCTTTGAGAAAGCGATAAAACGGATCGTCGGAAAAATCTTGTTTCAAATCGAAATCTCCGCCAAGCTCTTCGACGGCGTTGCGAAGTTCCATATATTCGTTGTAATTCGGCTCGTAATTCTCGCAAAAAGTTTTGAGCACTTCAACGCCCTGCTCGTCGCCGTACGCGCCTATGAGCCTTGCAAAAAGCGCAACGTCCTCGCCCTTGTAAAGATAGCTGACAAGCCCCATAAAGATTGCCTTGTTGCCCTTGTACTCGGCAAGAATCTCCATGAGCATTTTGCCCGTCTCGCCCTCCGTCGTGTAGATTTTGTCAATCATATCTTCGAGAATAGGCTCGCAATCTTCCATAAGATACTCGTACGCTTCGAGCCTTTGATGATAGGGCAAATCCTCGTTCAAAAGGACGTCGAGGTTTTTGAGCATATCTGCTTTCGTTTTGACGTCGGGCGTCAATTGTTCATTCGATTCCATCTTCATCTCCGAAAATAATCTTGTAGTATTTGTCAAACGTGCCTTCGTCAAGGCCGTAGCGTTCAATGGTTTGATTGCGCATATCGTCGGCGTCGTCCTCGTACACCTTGCAAAGCAACACGCCTATGAGCGTGCGCACGCTGCGCATGGTTGAAATTCTTTTGAGTTTCGGCTTGGCGTATTTAAGTTTTCCACTGTCGTCGATTGTGACGATCGAGTTGACGATATTTGTGAGTTTTGCAAGATAGATATTGGGTTCTTCGTCGGTGAAAACGACGTCGGACACGCAACATCTGACCGCTCGGTGCAAGGTTTCGTTCATCTTGAAAAACGCACTCGGCAGCACCATATCTATGCTTTTGAATCTGTCTTGAGCAACGACGTCGAAAGTCAGTCTGAACATATTGTCTTGCACAAGGCAAAACAGCATTTTGTCCATAAGTTCAAAGGACAAGTCGGTTGAAATGAGTTGTCTGCGCAAAAAGTCGCACACCCATTTGGACGTGCACAAATCGAGTTTTTCGACAAGCAAAAGTTTCAAAGTTTCGTTGTCGTCGGCAAACGCCCATTCTATGAGCTTTTGCATATGCTCGCTTTCCTCGTCCAAGCCGTAAACGATTTGCAAAACCTCTTGCGGTTGCATCTTCAAAAATCTGTCCAAGTCCTTGTATCTTGCGATTTTTTCGACGTAGGGCAAATTCATCGAATACGCAACTTTGTCGGGATTTTGCTTGTAAAGTTGCAAAAAGTAATCCGCCGGCGAATACTCACCGAAAATCGTGCGCACTTTGAGCATAACTTTGCGCGCTTCGTCTTTTTGACCGAGATTGTACAGTGCTTGCGAAAGCCAAATCATAGTGTTTGGTTGAAGGTCGAGCGTTGCAAGGACTCTCTTTGTGTACTTCACCACTTCCGCATGCATTTCCAAATTGACGAGCAAGGGCAAAATCATAAGGATTTCGTCCATATTCGTGTAGTCTTTTTCAAGGATCTGATCCAAAACGGCATACGATTCGGCAATCTTGTCCTCCGCAAGATAAGCGGTTGCGAGCGAGCATTTTACGGCAAGGTTGTCACCGTCTTCGGCAAGCATCTTTTGTGCGTTTGCGATGACGGAATCGATGTCGTTTTTTATCATAAGGCAAACGAGCACGATATGATTTGCCGCCGCCTTGGATTTCGAGCGCGGATCAACCTCGTCCATAAGCGCGATTGCCTCGTCGAGTTTACGCTCCCTCACAAGTTCGTACGCCTTGCTTATGAGCATTTCGTAATAATCCTCGCCCTTGGGATAGATCACTCTGAATCCGCCGTCCTGTGCGTCGCTTGCCGCCTCGCCCATATCCTCGGGCAGTTGCAAATCGTACGCGTCGGCAATATCTCGCAAATAATACTCGGCAACGTCGGGAAGATTTACGTCGAGAAAATTCAACGCCAACTGATAAAAAATGCGATCTCTGTCGTCGGCGCACGGATGTTTTGCAAGCGCTTTGAAGAGAGTCGCATTTGAAATTTCGAATGCGCCGAGCGAAGCGTAAACGATTGCAAGCGCAATCGACGCTTCCGCAGAGCGTTCATCTATCGAGAGTGCCTTGTCGAGATAAGATATGCTTTTTTCGGTTTCGCCGTCTTTGAAAGCCTTGTCCGCAAGGTTGAGATAATCCTCTTTAGAGAGATTAAATCCTATGATTTGCGCCATTATTTTTTCTTTTTCTTCTTCGGATTTTGATAAGGCACGGCTTGTTTTGCCTTTTTCTTTTGTGCGCCTTGAACCGTTCCGTTGACGTATGGATTTTGTTTTGCGGCTTTTCTTTGTTCGGCCATTTGGGTTTTGGTTTCGTCCTCTTTACGATTGTGGCACTTGACCATACCTCTTGACGCCACGGCAATCCAGCAAAGTGCCATAAACGTCGTGCCGACGAGTGCCATAGCAACATATATGATGATACCCAAAAGGTTGTTCACTGCGCAAAGTCCGAGAGGAAGCGCGCTTACGAGCGCGACTGCCGGAATGCTCAAAAGGTTGTTTGCGATAAGCACGATTGCGTTTTTAAAGCATTGCGCAAATGTGAGTTCGTACGACGTGAAAAGTCCCATCATCACAACGGGGATGAGAAGGAGCGGCGCACCGACGATAAAGCTGAACACCACCGCGCAATATGCACCTGCGCCTGCCGTGCCGAGTGCTTGTTGTTCCAAAAGGTACATAAGCGACTCAACCATGCCAAGAGCGATGACAACCATCATAAGTCCTGCAAGGAGGAACTTCCACCAATACTTTGCAAAGCCCATCCAATAGGTTTTTGCCCAGTTTTTGTAATAATCCTGATAATAACTGCGTTTTGCGCAATAGAACAAGCCCGAAAGTCCGAGCGAGCCGAACAGGAAGCATGCGCCGTACATTGCCATAACGGGCATTTTTACGTTGCGATAAAGGCTGCCCACGCTCAATGCGATACTGTCGCCGCCGCCGGGGAAACCTATGCCGATGTCGCCCATAAAGTTGTACGTTCCGCCGATTGCAAGGTTTTCGAAATAACCTGCAAACCATGCGAAAATGACGATAAACGGGACCGTAAATATCAAAAAGAACAGCGTTGCTTTGAAAAGCGTGGCAAATTCGCCGCGCATAACCGCCGCCGCTCTCGCCATAAACGAATCGGGGTATTCTTTTACCGGACGCGCTTCCGCAAGCCCGGCAACGAGCACTTTTTGAG
>OGRD01000694.1_pt1 | contig 16245 bp, 13 predicted proteins | sample 1553441 | NCBI WGS metagenome assembly OGRD01 (sample SAMEA2580106, study PRJEB22360) | human gut metagenome | biome: human gut; feature: human-associated habitat; material: faeces | place: Denmark | collected 2008/2010
GAGCGCGTAGACATTCTTCGATTTGGGCAGCCACTTGCCGTTTTCGTCCATCGCGCGAAGCGTCAGCATGATGTGAACATGCGGATTGCCGTCGCCTTTGTCGTGATAGAAGAAATTGCAGACCATGCCCTTGTCCACAAATTCCCTTTGACAGAAATCGCGGACGAGGGCAAGGTTCTGCTCGTCAGTCAGTTCGCGCGGCAAGGCAAAGAGCATCGAACGCGCCGTCTGCGCGTTGACACTCGTTTCCGCTGCGTCCACCGCGTTCCAGAGCATCTGCGGGTCGGCATACGCTTTCGGCGCGTTGAGCGGCAGCATGACTTCCACCCACTTCACGCGCGCCGGGCTGCTGTGCGGATATTTCCAGCAGCACTCGTATTCGGAATACTTCTTTTCGCCTGAATAATATGCGCAGGAAGCCATGCAGGATTGACCTTTTCCGCAGCTGATGATCTTAAAGCTCCCCGTCGGGCAGGGCATGGGTTCACCTCCGTTTCTCGGCGCGAAGCGCCGTCATGGGGTAGCCGATGCAATCGGCGCAGGAGCTTGCCCCTGTTGATGCCGAAGGCATCGAGCACCCCGCAGGGGCCTTCGGAGAACGCACGGCGCATCGAAGATGCGTATAAGTGCGCCCTCTCACGGGGAGGGGCTGCTTCCGTCGCTCTCCGCGTCATACTCGTCTGCGTTATGCCATGCCACACTTTGCGCGTTTGGTTTCGGCATACGCTGCATAGCCGCGTCGATCAGCTCCTTCGGACTTTGCATAATCTCCCCGCGTCGGCTGGCAGTCATCTGCTCTGCCAGCTCGCGCACACGGGGAGAAGAAAAGAAGTAGTCAATCAACAGGAACACATCTTCATCCGTCAGCAGTTCGGGATTGGGCAGATAATGCTCCAAATGTCCGCCGCGCTCGCAGAGACGATGCGTCCTTTCCTTGTTTCTCTGAATAGAGATTTTGTGTTTCGCCGCCTTGAGCTGCTGCTCGGCTTTTCGTTTCTGCGCTTCGGCTTTCTGCTGCATCGCAAGCAGTTTTTCGATTCGTTCAGACGCCATTGAACATTCCTCCTTATATGAAGATCGGTTTGTGTTTTGAGAATTACGCTGCGTGTTCGGCAGGCGGTTCTTCCGGCTTTTCGGAAGCATCCGTTTGCAGTGCGCCGCTGCGGATCAGCTCCAGCAGCTTATCCTCGTAGGTCACAGCGATATCGTCGTCGCAATATGCGCGGACAGTGAAATTGGTGTTGCCGATCCGCTGGGTAAAGGTAAAAATGGGAATACGTTTTTCGGTCATAGGCGCTCCTTTCTGCTCAACACAAAAGGCGATGCAGCCCGATGAAAAACGGGGCATCGCCTTTTCTATCTGTTCAGTTCTCTGTTTCAAATTGGGGATTTGTTTTTAAGCTGTGCGTTCATCCTCTCCTGACGCGCCTGCGCGCGTTTATTTCTTTGATGGATTCTTCGCTTTTTCAATGCCTCCTGACGTTTCTGTTCTTCCGGCGAAAGCTCGACGGGCTGCACGGGAACGTCAAACTTTCCGATGAAATTCAAATACACTTCAATCTCGCGGGAGCGCTCGCCGTCATCGTCCTTGACGGTTTCATGGACGATGACTTTTTCCACGAATTGACGCAGCACTTCATCGGAATATTCCGTGCAGTCACGGTAGCGCTCAACAAGCGCCATAAACCGTTCAATCTTATCTTCGCCGGATTGAATTTCATCCAACTGCCGCTGTTCATCCAAAACCGCTTTTTCAAGCTGTGCCTGTTCGCTTTCATACTCGGCAGACAGTGCATCGAACCGTTCCTCCGGGATTTTTTCAAGCGCATAATTCTCATAGAGTTTTTTCAAAAGCCGGTCAAGTTCCGCCACTCTTTTGTTCTTTGCCGCAATCCCTTTTTTAAGCTGTTTCGTCTGTTCCGGCTGCTCTGTCAAGATTTCGCGTTGCAGCCGTGTCAGGAATTCTTCCTGATTCGTCAATGCGTATCGGCTGACCGTTTGAATCGTTTCTTTCAGTAACGGACGAAACGCTTTTGCACTGAATGCGTTCCGAACACATTGCCGTTCTTCCAAATGCTCAGACTTTCGATAGGTGGAACATATAAAGAAGTCATAGTAACAGATCGTGCCGGTTTTGAGGTGCTGCGCATGATGGAGATTGCTCATGGGCGCGCCGCATCGGGCGCAGAATACAAAGTCCTTAAAATTGCTGTCGGCGTTTTTCGCTTTAGCCCTTTTGGGCTTTTCAAACGCTTCATGCGCTCTTTCCCATGCCTGTCTGTCCACAATCGCTTCATGGGTATTTTCAAAAACCACCTGCTTTTCTATCGGGTTCTGAACCTGTTTGGCTTTGTAAGAAGGCGTACACGTCTTGAAATTGACCGTCATGCCCAGATACTCGCGCTTGTTCAAAATACTGATGACCGTCCCTCTGTGCCAGTCATAGTCGCCTGTTTCCTGCCTTCTGGCGTGATATCGGTTGCCCATATCCGATCTGCGGAAATATGTACTCGGTGTAATTTTCCGCTCTGTCTGTAAGGTTTTGGCAATGCGGTGCGGGTTCATTCCTGTCGCCGCCAGTTCAAAAATCCGCCGCACAATCTCGGCGGTTTCAGGTTCAATCACCCAATGGTTCTTATCTTCGGGATCTCGCTTATAGCCGAACAGCGGCGTTGACGTAAGCGATTGCCCCGACATTCCTTTTGCCCGAAACCCGATGTTGACTTTCTTGGATAGATCATGCAGATACATTTCGTTCAGAACATTCAGCATGGGCGCAAACTCCAAGCTGTCGGAACGGCTGTTGTCCACATGGCTGTCAATGGCGATAAATCGCACATCTTTCTCTTTGAAATAAATTTCGGTATAAAAGCCCGTTTGCAGGTAATCGCGCCCGACTCGGCTCATGTCTTTGACCAGAACCGTTCCGATTTTCCCGCTGTCAATATCCGTCATCATCTGCTGCCAGCCCGGACGTTCAAAGTTTCGTCCGCTGAATCCGTCGTCCGTATAATGCCGGCAGTTTTCAAAGCCGTTTGCGGCGGCATAGGTTTCAAGATATTCCTTCTGCCGAAGAATCGAAAAGGACTCTCCTTCGTTTCTGTCCTCGCGGGATATACGCTCATACAGCGCTGTCATTTTCATGGGCTGCATCCTCCTTCTCCTGTGCGTTTTTCAATTTCTTTCTCTCCATGCAGCGGGCGACTTTTTCCCGATTTTTCGCGCGTCGCTGTTTCTGCTTTTCTTCCTCTGCCATTTCTTCTGCCGTCGGCTCGTCCTGCGGCACCTGAAAATTGCCGATGAATTTCAAATAGATGTCGATCTGCATGTGCCGTTCTCCGTCGATTTTTTCCGGCGCATGAACGACGATTTTTTCAACAAACGCATAGATCATGGGCGTGGTCAGTTCATCGGCTTCCCTGTATTTTCTGGCAAGTTTGAGAAAAGAAGCGATGTGATCGGAATCGACTTCATACGCCCGAAGTTCCTCCGTATCCGTTTCCAAAACGGCTTTCAGTTCAGCCTGTTCTTTCTCATACGCCGCAAGAAAATCATCAAAACGCTTTTCAGAAATCTTTTCAAGCGCATACGATTCATACAGCTTCTGAATCAGCACATCCAGTTCCTTACAGCGTTTCTGCGCCTTGCGGATTCTGGCTTTTGTTTCTTTCGCCGCCTGTGCCTGCTGCAATTCAGACGCTTCCCGAACTTTGCGCGCAAACTCGACTTCATTGGAGAGGGCATAGCGGCTGACGGTCTGAATGGTTTTCAAAATCAGTTCCCGCAATGCTTTTGTAGCTACCTGATGGGAAACGCACACGCTCGTTTCCCGTTTTCGGGACAGCATATAGGTCGAGCAGTTGTAGGAATCGCTTTTGAATACGCCTTGCGCATCTTTCGCTCCATGCCGATGGTTATACAGCCTTTGCCCGCACTCTGCGCAGTAAACCAGACCTGTCAACGGATTCGCCACGCCCAGCGTATCTGTCCGCTTTATGCTTTTCAGCGCGCATTGGGCAAGCTCCCATGTTTCTTTCGTTACAATGGGTTCATGTGTATTCTCGAAGATCAGCAGCTTTTCCGGCGGGTTGGCGCGTCGTTTATCCTTGTAGTATCGTTTGCCGGAACGAAAATTGACCGTATGTCCCAAATACTCCTGATGGGTCAAAATTCTGCTGATTGTCAAACTGTTCCAGTCGTGCGCATGGGCTTCTTTTGTATAGTCGCTACGCATCCCGCAGGCGTGTTTCGTATAGTAGTAGCCGGGATTGTCCACTTTCTCCTTCGTCAGAATCCGTGCAATTTCAGACGGCCCGTGTCCCTCGCAAGCCATCTGATAGATTCTGCGGACAATCGCCGCCGCTTCCTCGTCAACCAGCCAGTGGTGCTTGATGTCTGGGTCTTTTCGGTAGCCGTATAAGCAGTTGTTGTTGGTGGGTAAGCCGGATTTGCCGCGCAGCTGATAAGCCGCCGTAACTTTCTTGGACTGGTCTTTCAGGTACCATTCGTTCATGATGTTCAGGAACGGCACAAATTCGCCCGTTTCGGGATGATCGTTATCCACGCCGTTGGCGATGGCGATAAATCGGACATTGTGCTTACGGAACACCACTTCCGTATAAAATCCTGTTTCAAGATAGTTGCGCCCGATTCGGCTCATATCCTTCGCCAGAATCACGCCGACCTTTCCGGCTTCCACGTCGGCAATCAGGCTTTTCCAGCCGGGACGGTCAAAGTTGCCGCCGCTCCATCCGTCGTCCGTATAGTGTTTGCAGTTGGTGAATCCATGCTCGTCAGCATAATTTTGCAGATAGAGCTTCTGGTTCACGATGGAGTTGCTTTCCCCGTCAAGGTCATCGTCGCGGGACAGGCGCTCGTACAGCGCCGTAATCAGATTTTCCTTCAATAAAATTCCTCCTTCACACATTTTTTCTGTCTTGAAGGGTGTAAAAGAACATTTTTACGCACTGTCTGAATATACGGGGGAAAAATGGGAAATCGTCTGAAAAGCGGCATTTTTTCAACTGCTTCGGTTTTGTCGGCTTTTCCGATGCAAAAATGCAACAGATTTGACTTGGCTATTCGAGTCTGATATGATACGTTCAAAGAAAAAACTCAGGAGGATGAATGGATGCAGGAAAAATGGCTTCCCGGAAATACAATGGACAGAATCCGCGACCTGTGCAGAAGCCGAAACATCACGCAGGTTGAGCTGGCGCAGGCTGTCGGTATGGACAAAAGCACATTGAGCCGCGTAATGGCTGAAAAAACAAGCAAACTGTCCAGTAAAAATCTTGTCGCCATCGCGAATTACTTTGAAGTTTCGACGGATTTTCTGCTGGGACTGACGGATATTCCTGCCCGCAAAGAGCATGACATCGAGCGTCTGGGGCTGTCTGTGGAAGCAGCTGCCAATCTCCATCAGGGCAAGCTGAACTGTTCAGTGGTCTGCCAGCTTTTGGAAAATCCGAAATTCGCGGAGCTGACCCGCCAAATCGCGCTCTATCAGGAGGGCATTCTGGCTTCCGGCGTTGCCGCGCAGAATCAAATGTACAACTCTATGAGCAACCTCATGTTGGAACATGGTCAGGCTAACCCGGAGGATATGTCCGCCGTTCGTGGCGCTGTGCAGGAAGCGCAGGCGCTCAAACGCCCGGTCTATGCGGATGAGATCGAGAACATCACGCGAAACTTCCGCCAGATTCTCGCTGAAATGAAGCAGGATGGACCGGAACGTGTCAAACAAACCGCGGCGTTGACCAAACAGAAGCTCAGCGAAATCACGAAAGTGCTTCCGCGCCAGAAAAAAGGTCTGCAACTCAGACCCGAAGGCATCATGGGGATGCTCTCAGCGGCGCTGAACCAAATCACCGTTCCAGAAGAATATCAGGCTGAATTGGGCGAAGCGACCGATCAGCTCAAACAGGCGATCTGGAACTACATGAACACCACCTACAATATCCAAATGGAGATGAACGCCCATCACGAACGAAACCCTTTGCCTGATGATTCAGAACGGAAATCATGAGGCATGTACCCAGTTAATTGAGCGGAATACGATGTTTATTCGCTCGGCCGCGATTCGATTTGAAAAACGATACGGCGGCGCAGTTCTGAACTGTGACGATTACGAGCAGGAGGGTCGAATCGCTCTGCTTCACGCCGCAGAGCGATTCGTGCCGGAAAAGGGAAGATTCCTGACGTATGCCGCCGTAGTCGTTTGCACCGCAATGCTCGACGCTCTTCGGCAAACACATCCCGAAATCAATACGGTTTCGCTGGAAGAAAACCAGGCAGCAGTTGAAGCCATGCAATCCGATAATCCTGCTCTAAGTCGGGATATCTATCATAAAAGCCCCGAACAGCTCTATCTGGACAAGGAAAAGCTGCTTGCACTCTATGACGCAATGAATCGCTCGTCGCTTCGCGATGCCGCATGGGTTCGTCATCGGTTTGGTTTCGATGGCGAACCGTGCGCACTGGCAGCAGCGGCGAGGGACTACGGGTTAAGCATCAGCCGGGCAAGGCGCATCGAAGATGAAGCTCTGCGCCATATTCGAGAGAATCTGGCTGCACAGGGCAGGGAGAAAGCAGCTGCATGACCGCTTTCTCTCCGACTCTGTGATTTAAGCGTAAACCAGTTCGTTCAGCAGGATTTCTTCTGCTCGGTTCTGGATGCTGTTCATCCTGCGCACCCATTCCATCTGATCGCGTGCTTTGAGCGCTTCGTCAACGCCTTCCACCTGCATCATCTGCGGCAGGAGGGTTTCAAGGCGTTCCCGGCACTCGGCATCCACGCCGATAAGGTGTTCCGTCAGTTTGCCGGAAAGCAGCAGGGCATTGTACAGAATGGGCTTATGCTCTTTAAGATAAGTCTTGCGCATCCTGCTATACTTGCCCAGCACCACAGGCTCATCTGGGATGGCCAGCTTGGGAAGTAGGTAATCGCCGCAGCAGTGATAGGTCAGTTTCATACAAATCTCCTTTCAAACACAAAAAAGCAGTTGTGGACTTGAAGATTTTTTTCTTCTTCCATAACTGCTTTTTGTATTCGGTTTTCGCGGAACGACGTGCAGTTTAAGGAAGATGGTTAAAACCTTCCTTTACATAATACATGCTGCACATGTCGGCGATCCTCGTGGGTGGCTACAACATAGGCATGTTGCCCGTGCGTGAATCGGCTTGCCAGCTCGCAGCCAATTCGATTGGCTTCTTCCGGCGTAATTTCGTCCGGCACAAAGGATTGGCGCAGATGATATGCAATCACATCATCCTTTCCTCTGAGCCGTCCTGTTTGCGCAATATACTCGCGCTTCATGAGTAAAAACTCTCCGTCCGCCGTTTCGGGATTACAGCCGAAACCCGTCACCAATTCGCCTTGATGCGTCTTTTTCGGGTTGGAGACATATCCGATGACGTTGCGGATTGCTTTGCCGAAGTTTCGCCCTTTGCCCGTATGCAAAGGGATAAGACGCGTGGTTGCCATGTAGACTTCACCTCCCTTTTTTCAAAAAAATAAGCGCGAAGCCCACCCAACTCCGCGCCATTTTCGCATTCATCCCATCATCCAATCCTGCATCCGTTCGCACCCCACATACAGCACCTCAAGCAGCTTTTGCGCAGCCAGCGGCAATCCTGCCGGACTAATCAGCCATGCGCTCACAAACAGAATCAGTGCACTTTTTATCGGAATCAGGAACATGCTCACCAGCGCCATCATCCCCAGTAGCGAGGACACAATCGACAATAACCCGTTTGAAACCGCTGTCAGAAACAAGCACAGAAAAATCAACGCCTTCATTGCCAGCAGCACTGGCAGCAAAACTACGGTCAACGCGACTCTGCATATCTTCATTCTCTTTTCCCTCCCTTGTATCTTCCTTTTCTCATCCCCATTGTCGCGCACTTTTTCATTTCATGCAAGGATACGACTCAAAGCCCCAGCGCACCCAGCCGCGTCAGCAGCTCGTCTATTTTCTTCCAGATTTCCTTCTGCGACGCTCGAATTTCCTGAATATCTGTATCATAAACGCGCCCTGTTTCGTTTGCACGTTTGGCAATCTGGTTGATGTTGCCGTTATACCGCCCCAGCATCGCCACTGCTTCCCGCAGTTCCGGCAGATCAAGTTTGACCGCATACCCATCAATCGCCATCTTGCGCAGGTATGCCTGCATGTTCCGTACACCCATCAGCTCCATCTTCTGACGGATCAGTCCTCTTTCCTGCTCATCAACACGGAAAATAACCTGTATATTTCGTGTTCTTCCCGCCATGCTCATCTCTCCTTTTCCCTTTTGCATTTAGCCAATGCCGGAGTATTTTTTTCGAGGTTCGCCTCTTTTGCCCGTCTGGTTTCTCTCAGGAACAGATCTACCAAGCCCGGATGTGACCTTGCAACAAACGCCTGATTTTTCTCCTGCCCAAGTTCGTCCACGTCGGCATAAACCGGCTGCATTTTTGCCCAGTTTTTGTTGTTCTGCGAAATACGTCCATCCCAATTCTTATCCATGACTGTGACCGCCAGCACATACAGCGTCCTGTCAAATCCATATTGTCCGACCACATTCTGCACAGCCTTTCTGCTCAGGACATTGTCATGATAATGTTCGCGGATTGCCCGATCTATCGCGTCGCGGCAGGCGATATTGGCTTGTCTTGACATGAGATATTCTTCCATCTCACCATGCTTTTGCGCATATGTTCTCGGATACAGATACACCGGCACTTCACACTTTTGCATTTGTTCTTTCTGCATTTCAAGCACCTTGTCCAGCTTTGCTCGGTCATACGCATAAATATAAAAGTTGTAATTGCCCTGTGTCGGATTGCAGCGAATCATATAGCTGTATGCCTTGGTATCTGCACGAAATCCGTACTCCTGTGCAGAACTTCCGTCAAACGCACAGTCCGGCATTGCATGGCAACACGCTGCCAGTGTTTTTCTGCTGCTCAAAAGGAGACCGTAACGCTCGTCCTTGCGCAGAGCATTCACAATGCTGTTGAATTCGCTTTTGAATGTTTCCGTTTTCAGCGAAGCCTCGTGATCATCCCAGCTTGTATAAAATTCCTCGCCGCTTCTGCCCATATCGCCACGCAGATGCCCAATGCATCCTGTATTTTTCTGCACACTTTTCTCCTGTGTGTAGCTGTAATTCCGTTCGTCAGGTTTCATTGCTCGAATCGTCATGTCCATTTATCGTTCCTCCCTTTCTTGATTTCTGTTCCTTTTTTCCATTTCTCTTTCGCTGGATACTCGAAGCTGCTCCCGAATGGATGGCACATCCTGCGCATCCTCTATCGCTGCCTCAATCGGCGCCTTATCGTCTATGTTCAGTTCTGAATTGAGCTGCACAAGCCGCATCCGTTTTTCTGCAAGCTCAGCTTCCTGTGCAAACGGTTTTTCCAGTTCTTCCTTCGCTGCCTTCTCCTGCTGTTTCAGGCCTTGGAGTTCCATCCTTGCTTTTTCCAAATTGTCTGGTACTCGTGCCAGACGATTGTCAATTCGCGTGATATTTCCTCTTGGATCGTTGCCAAGCTCAACGCTGTACGTCATGTTGCCGTGCATATTCAGCCAGTATGTTCTGCTTCCCGCATCAAAAGCAAGACTGGCACTCATTCCGCGATATGTCACAGCATCCTGAATAACGTCACCTTTCCATTTCTTGCAGCATTCTATCAGTGCCTGACCTGCCGCTTCCTTTTCCATATACATTTTACCGCCGACTTCCATTTGGAACCCATCTTCCGGTAAGACATGCGCCTGTAAACACGCAATATCCTGTACATGACCCTCGATTCTTTCTGTTTTATTTTGAATCTCCTGCGGAAAATATCGAAGCAACCGGTCTTCAAGGCGATACTTCTTGCTTTGATAGTCCGCCTGCATCAGTTTGAGCCGCGAAACTTCGACATCCAAATCCATCTTCTCACGGATTCTTGCATCGCCCGCGCAAAGCGCCTTGATTTCGGCATAGGATAGAACCGATTCATCCACATCATCGCAGACACGTACCGGCGATTTGCTGGTCATGACCTGCGAGATAAACTTCTGCTTGTTCTCGATTGTCTGCCAACTGTACGCGTCAAATGTACCATCTGTTACATATCTGTAAACGTACACATCGGCGTTCCGGTTTCCCTGACGCACAATGCGTCCTGCTCGCTGTTCAAGGTCGCCCGGACGCCACGGACAATCCAGATCATGCGAAGCAATCAGGCGGTCCTGAACATTGGTTCCTGCCCCCATTTTTGCAGTACTGCCAAGTAAAATTCGCACCTGACCCGTGCGCACTTTCGCAAACAGCTCCTTCTTTTTTGCCTCCGTGTCTGCATTGTGTATGAATGCGATTTCGCTTTCCGGAACCCCCTGCGCCAACAGCTTTTCACGAATATCGTCATAAACGCTGAACTCCTTTTCCTGTCCGTTTTTCGGCGTTGACATATCGCTGAAGATGAGCTGCGTCAGTTTTTGCTCGCTGCCTTCACGATAAATTTTCATTACGTTGCCGACGCAGGCATTGACTTTGCTTCCGGGGTCATCCGGCAGCATGGGATTTATAAGCCGCTGATCCAGCCCCAGCTTTTTCCCGTCCATCGACACCTTGAGCATGTTGTCAATGTGCGGATCGACCGCTCCGCCATGGATTTTGGCAGCGCGTTTTGACAGTTCCTGTACCATGCGCTTTTGAATTTCAGACGGCTGAACGACAACCGTTTCATAGTGCGCATTGGGCGTAGGCAAATGAAGCTGATCTGCCGTCTTGATATCTGCCACCTCACGGAACATATTCATCAATTCCGGCAGATTGTAAAATTTTGCAAACCGCGTCCGCGCACGGTAACCCGTTCCCTCCGGCGCAAGCTCAATCGCGGTCACGGTCTCCCCAAAAACCGAAGCCCATGCGTCAAAATTCGTCAGGTTCTGTTTTCGCAGCGTTTCATATTGCAGATAGCGCTGCATGGTAAAAAGCTCGGTCATGCTGTTGGATACCGGCGTGCCTGTGGCAAATATAATGCCATGCCCGTCTGTCAGTTCGTCCATATATCGGCACTTGGCGAACATATCGCTGGATTTCTGAGCTTCACTTGTTGAAAGTCCTGCCACATTGCGCATTTTTGTATATAAAAACATATTTTTATAGGAATGCGCTTCGTCCACCACAAGCCGATCCACACCGAGCTGTTCAAAGGTGATTACATCGTCCTTCTTTTCCTCTGCTTTCAACCTTTCAAGCCGTGCTTCCAACTGTTTTCTGGAGCGTTCCAGCTGTTTAATCGTAAAACGTTCCCCGTTGGCGTGTTTGATTTCCGCAATACCGTCTGTAATTTCAGCAATCTGATCACGGATGATTCGCTCTTGCCGTTCCCTGCTGATGGGGATACGCTCAGCCTGACTCTGCCCGATGATAACCGCATCATAATTGCCGGTTGCAATGCGCGAGCAGAAACGCTTTCTGCGTCCCTTCTCAAAGTCGCGTTTGGTCGCCACCAGAATGTTTGCGCCGGGATACAGCCGCAAAAACTCCGCTGACCACTGCTCAGTCAAATGATTCGGCACTACGATCATGCTTTTCGTACACAATCCCAATCTTTTCGACTCCATAATGCCTGCTATCATTTCAAACGTCTTCCCTGACCCGACTTCGTGTGCCAGCAATGTATTGCCGCCATACAACATACGCGCAATCGCGTTTTTTTGATGTTCCCTCAGCGTAATTTCAGGATTCATGCCCGCAAAAACAATATGCGATCCATCATACTCACGCGGTCTGGTTGCATTAAACAGCTCATTGTATTGCTTTACCAGTCTGTATCTCCGGTTCGGTTCCTTCCATATCCATTCTCGAAAAGCATCTTTGATTGCCTGCTGCTTCTGTTGCGCCAAAGTCGTATCCTTGGAATTCAGCACGCGCTTCTCCTTGCCATCCGCATCCTGTACGGTATCGTATATACGCACGTCGCGCAGGTTCAGCGTATCCTCCAGAATTTTATAGGCATTCGCCCTTGACGTACCATAGGTTTCGAATACCGCAACATCGTTGCGACTGAGCAACGCCTTACCCGATATGTTCCACTCGCCGGTAAACTGCGAGAAATTGACCTGAATATATCGTTTCATGTATTCCTGTGTAGAAAACAATTCATACATGAACGCATCGATGTCCTTCGGCGAAATCCATGTTGCGCCAAGGCGAACGTCGATCTCCGAAGCGTCAAGATCTTTGGGCTGCACGGCTTGCAGCGCATCGACGTTCGGCATAAAAACCATATTCTCTTTTGCCGCAGCCTGCGCTGTCCTGAGTTTTTCCCGCACATTGCCGGAAAGATATTCGTCTGCCGTCTGCCATGTTTGGGATTCAGGATCAAGGTAGATCACGCCGGTCAGTTCTTTTGTTATCGTATCTTCGTTTTTTTCGGTCAACTCCGCCATATACGGCAAATCCACCCGCGCCTTTTCTCCTATGGATACTGCCAGTGCTTCTGCCGCGGTGTCCGTATGCGTAATGGCTTGCGGTCGCCGAATGGTACGCTTGGTGAACATATCCGCTTTGCGTTCGAGTTTTCGATCTTCATCCAGCACTTCAAGCGAACTGAGCAGATAATACGAAGAATCATCCGAAAATGCGAGTCGGTTCGCCCGATCGTTAATCAGCCCGAATTTAGCGCTGAACGCATCATACTGCCTGTTCAGCTCCCGCTGTTCGTTTTCAATTGTTTCATCATCAGCATCTTCCAACTGAGCGTTCATTAAGCGATACACCGTATCCCGAAGTGCCACCATGCTCTTGACGCGCTCCTGTGCTGTGCGATTCAGCTTTGGGCGCATCATCACCGAATTTTCACGAAAATACACCTCGCCATCTACAATCGTGTAGCTGTAATTCTTTACATCCGGATCGGCAGGTAATGTTTCAGTAATTTCCTCCCCTTCTGCCAGTTCCATGACCTCTGCCGCATGGTATTCGCCGCCAATCTTCTGAATCGCCTGCTCCAGCTGTACCTTTAAGTCTGCGCCCGGAATGGATCTGCATGTCGTTTCCTTCTCATCGCCGTACATGCTCTTATCCCATGCCATGCTGCCCAGCATCATATCGGGATGGCTGACAAAGTAGCTGTTGATGGGAATTCCGTCCTCTGTCTGCCCCAGATGCACCCAATCCGGCTCTATGTCGATTGGGCTTTCCCTTTTCTGCAAAAAAAGAATATCCGTCGTTACGCTCGTTCCGGCATTCGCCGCAAATGCCGTATTCGGCAAACGGATGGCTCCGAGCAATTCAGCTCTCTGCGCGATATATCTGCGCACGTCGGGAGATGCCTTGTCCATTGTGCCCTTGGATGTGATATAAGCAATAACACCGCCCGGACGAACCTGCTCCAGCGTTTTAGCGAAAAAATAATCATGAATCAAAAAATTATACTTGTCAAACTGCTTGTCGGAAACCTTGTAACCACCGAAGGGAACATTGCCTATTGCCAGGTCAAAGAAATCCCTGCGCTGCGTTTTTTCAAAGCCGCTGATTGTGATCCGCGCACCGGGATAAAGTTGCCGCGCAATGCGCCCTGTAATGCTGTCCAGTTCCACGCCATAAAGCCGGCTGCCGCTCATGTCATCCGGCAGCATGCCGAAAAAATTGCCTACGCCGCAGGACGGTTCCAGAACATTACCCGTGCGAAACCCCATTTTTTCAATCGCGTCATACATAGCGCGAATAACCGTTGGCGATGTGTAATGCGCGTTGAGCGTCGAGCTGCGTGCCGCGTCGTATTCCTTCTCTGTCAGCAATTCTTTGAGCTGCCGATATTCTTCTGACCATTGCGTGTTTTCCTCGTCGAAGGCTTGTGAAATACCGCCCCATCCGACATATCGGGAGAGAATTTCCTGTTCATCGGGACGTGCCTGCCTGCTCTCCGCTTCAATCTGCTTGAGCGTTTGAATTGCCGCGATGTTATAGCCAAATTTTGTTTTTGCGCTTCCCTCGCCCAAATGTTCATCTGTAATGCGAAAGTTCTGCGCTTTAAGCTGTTCATTTTCTCTCTGCCGGGTTTCTTGCCCCGTCAGGTCTATGACGACACTGTGCAGCTTCGTCTCCTCCTGCGGCTGTTGCGGTTCCGGAGTATTCGGCAATTCCTCCGTCAGTACGAAATTCTCAGGTTCCGCAGGCATCGCTTCTCTCTGTCTGTAAAACAGCTCGTCGTTTCGCGTGTTTTCGGCAAGCATCTGTTCAAAAATTTCCCGCCGTTCCGTCCTAATGACGGGATAACGCAGCGTAGGATCGCGCAGCTGAACATGGATATCCGTAATCTGTTCAATCAAAAAAGCCTTATCATCCAGATAGACCGTATCGCCCACCTGATAATGCGGCGTATCCCGCCTTCCGTTCAGCTCTTTGACGACCTCATAGCCGCCCTGTTCGGCAGGCTCTGCAAAGAAAATGCTCTGTCCGTTTTCCGTCAGCGTTTTTGCCGCAACACTCCAACGTCCGAAAGGAATGCCCGTAACCGGCATCATGCCCACGTCGGGAATATCCCGTTCAAGCAGTTTCGTGTTCAGCAGCGGCGCAGCCGTTTTCGCATCCTCTCCATAAAAGAGCAGGTAATCGTCCACCCTCACGCCAACCATGTATTGCGGACGCTCGGCTTTAAGATTCCGGTAGGCTTCCATATCCGGCACTAACCGAATCTCTTCCTCTGGTTTTTGCTCTTTCAGCCTTGTATATCGACCATTCCGAATCAATGTGTCAATACGTTCAGCGACCTTATTCCAGCCAAGCGTCACATTCTGACAACCATTCTTGCGAAGCTGTATGCCCTTTGTATCGTGCCATTCTTCGCTGTGCCGTGCGTTCGAAACGCCGGGCATGCGCCCGCCTGTTCCATATTCGCGTTTGAGAAATTCAATTTTCTCGCCGACATCATGCGGCTGTGAGAAAAACAACTCAATTCGTTCAGTGCCGCTTTCATAGCCTGAACCGCCGGTTAAATTCCAGTCGATTTCATCCTGCGTGATGAAGCCCCGGACTTCCGGCAGCTCTCTTTCTCCTTTGGGCAGTTCTCGCCGCTCGTGTGTCAAATCTCTAAGCCGTGGCAAAATTGCATCAGGCATGAAAAAACGCATCCGCATCAGGTCGGGCTGACGTTCAACCGCCTCTGCAAATGCTTCGACCTGCCGGATCAGCTCATGCAGATTATCCGGCTGCTCCATTTTTTCAAACAGTCGATTTACGCAATCCGGAAAGATCATCGGTTCCTGCTCCCGTATCAAGGGCAGATAGCCGTTTTCGCCTGCAAAACTCTCACGATACATCTCAATAAGCCGGCTTGCCACCTGCCGCCTAACAAAGCCTGCGGCTTCCACATTTTCCAGCTCTGTTCCAAATCGTCCGGCGTTAATCCGTTCACCGACGCGCTTCGCAGCGTCTTTCCACGAAACTATGCGGGCTGTGTTGGCATACCGTGCGCGGTCGCCGCCTGCAATGTATATCCCATTGTCCGCATACCACGCTGAAAAACGTCTCCCTTCCAGTTCAAAACCACTTCCGCCATGATACAGCGTCCGCATATGCGCAGCAATTTCATCTATCGGTTTGTCGATCATTGCATCGAAAGCAAGTTCCATTCGGATTTCTTCGTTGTTGCCGCCGAAACGCAGCACGACATCCGTTGCTTTTTCCATTAAAAAAGAAGCGGAAACCTCTCGTTCATCCGCTTCTTCAAGACTTTGTATTTGTTCCGCTTCTGTTGGAAAAAGACTCATCTGCCGGTTCAGGCGTAAATCAGCTCGTTCATTACGATTTCTTCTGCCTGCGCCTTGCAGGTGTTCATCAGCCCGACCCAGCGCATCGGGTTGGTTGCTTTCAGCGCTTCTGTCGCGCCCGCCCGCTTCGCCAGCTCCGGCATGATTTCCTCCATCCGATTCACCGCCGCCCGATCGATCTCCATCAGGTGCGCGGTCAATTTTCCGCTCAGGAGCAGGTTGTTGTAGGTGATCGTCCGATGCTCCTTCAGAAACCATTCCCGCATCCGTCCGTATTTGCTCAGCTCCATCGGCTGTTCGGCTGCTGTCAGATCGGGAATCCAATACTCTCCGTTCTTCGTATACGTCAGTTCGTTCGTCATGGTTTTGGCTCCTTTCATATTGACGGATGGTTCTTTCAATCTGTCTGAGTACCCCTTCGCTCAGCTCGCTGACCGCGCTTCCCAACGCACCGGATGCGGCAGACGTGTTCCATTCCAATACGCCCGCC
>OGRD01000703.1_pt1 | contig 16061 bp, 15 predicted proteins | sample 1553441 | NCBI WGS metagenome assembly OGRD01 (sample SAMEA2580106, study PRJEB22360) | human gut metagenome | biome: human gut; feature: human-associated habitat; material: faeces | place: Denmark | collected 2008/2010
CAACCGCCGGGCAGGCATCGGAATCCTGATCCACGACGACGCGCTGCGCGGCAAAGGCTATGCGTCGGATGCCGTGGAGACGGCATGCCGTTACGCCCGCGAGGTGCTGAACCTGCACCAGCTCTGGTGCAACGTCGGTTCCGACAACGCCCCCAGCCGGAGACTCTTCGCCAAAGCGGGATTCGCCGAAGTCGGCATCAAACGCGACTGGCTATGGCGGCCCAACGGCTATCACGACGAGGTGATGCTGCAAAAGATAATAAAGTAAGCCCCCTTAATCTATATTCCAATAAGCAAGAGGATCACCATCGAAAATCGTATCTATATCATCATCGCTATACCCTTCCACATCCTGCGCCCAGGACCCTGCATAATGACCATGCTCCCAACAATCATCATCGACAAACTGCTGTACCTCTATAAAATCGGCCTCGTATTCTTCAATTAATTCGGATTCGGCAGCCGAATCCTTTTCTTTCGTTTGTACGGATGATGGTCGGTGCCAAGGCAAGTTATCTTCAATATTCAGAAATAGCTTGTTTGCCTGTCTTTGGGCTTCAAATTCTTTCGGCACAATAAATTGAGGATACAAAGCGCTTATCTCATTCATGGCAAAATCATCAATATAGAAACACAAACGCGACGACATCGGGGTCAAATGAGCCATGCACCAATACACATAACCCGGGTTCATATCAAGAACATCGCTCAAAGACAAATCTTTATATCGTCCAAACGTAAACAGACTACCTATTGTCCGGAATCGTTCCGATTTCATCGCATACAAGAATTAAATCATCCGGACTGAAAACTCTAAAATCGACGTTGCCCGTTATATCATTCCGAGCCATGCAAATAACCCGGAAATCGTCGGCACAGGCAGCGGGTAGATCGTTGGACGAAATAGACCGATAGCGATAAAACAAGAATTCGGAAACATTGGTTTCATAAAAAAGGTCCTTTTCTCCTTCTTGTTCTACAATCTGCTCCGAAAGGTCCAATAACCTCCTATCAAATTCAGCAGCACGCAGTTTGCTTCGACAGGCTTTATAGAGTGGATTATGAATATATTGAGCCAGATAAATCTTATTCAAAGGCACCTTAAATGATTTTTTCCGTCTCATTATTCTCCTAAATATCGGAAATGCCACACGAGCATTTGATTTACAATTAGTTAAATCCCGATATACAATTTTATCGGTCCCAATAGCCTCGTATCCGATAAAAACATCAGACAATAAACACTGATTCATGTCATCTGCAATACACACAGGAATAAATCCGTATATTTCCATTTTAGGGAATAAAGTAGTCCCAACCAACATCCCGGCATGCATTTCTACTTCGGCCGTCGTACCAATTCCAACCTGAAACTTGAGGTTATCGCGCAAACTTTTTAATTCCCTCATAACTATTCATTTCTCATTAAAGAATCCAACCTCTGGAATATTTGAATAAATAACTGCTTTCCCTCTCGTTTCACCTCTTCAATCTTTTTGTGCTGTTGAACTATTAAATCAAAGACAAAATGCAACCCCGATTCTCGAACAGCAGATGACTCCGCATAATTTGCAAGAGGCGGATTCTTCAAGTCTGACTCCACATAAAAATACAGATACAGGAGTACCTTGTACATATGTGGATATATCATTTTCTCTTGATATTCCTGCGTTTGGACTGTGTGCATATCAATCATAGTAAAAGGATTGTATGGACTATATCGCTTATTATAGATAATCTCATCAAATAAGTTGACTAAATCTTTCTTATTTGCAACTATTAAGATATATAACCACATTGCAGCCAATTTATCTTGTCGATCTTCCTGAATAGCACGGGCTAAACAATAATAAGATTTTGCCGCCGAAGATTTAGCAATATCTAAATCCGGAAAATCAAGCAACATCAGATTGTACAAATAGGCAAGTCCAACCTTAAACGGCTCATTTGTTTGAGCTAAAAGAATAGTGCCATGATGAACAACATGATTATACATCCGGGTGGCAATAGCCGGAAATCTGTCATATTTACCATGCTGAGCATGATAAATAACCGAATCTGCATATTCATGCAGTTCTTGCAATAAATTATCCATTAATAATAAAGATCTTTCCGCCCCGGCCCCGACTGCGGATTATACAAAAAAGAAAGTGTGGAGCCGTTCGTTTATCTGGATGGAGGTTCTGGTAAACCTTGAGTCAAATAAACAATACCCCACACTTGTACAGCATGGAGCAGAAACTCACATACCAATACAAGTGATGAGTGTTATTGCTCTCCTTGACTCATTGAAATTTACCAGATTTCCATCCAAGGATAAAAGCGAAACACTTTCATCAAAATATGTCTTGCCGGATTACCCGACTATGCAAAAATAGAAACTATTTTCGAGAAAACAACAATCAAACACGCTTTTGTCCAATAAATAGAAATCCCGGACTTGGTCGAAAAGCCCGGGATTCTTTTACAACTACCGTGCGGATTACTCCAGCCGGCGCGAACCGTCGGAGATCACGACGTCGTAAACCTTCGGTTCGTGGCCGTATTTGGCGTTGAACTTCTCCTTGGCCGTGGCGATGAAGTTGTCGTAAAGTTCGTCCTTCACCAGGTTGATCGTGCAGCCGCCGAAGCCGCCGCCCATGATGCGCGAACCCGTCACGCCGCACTCCTCGGCGACCTCCGCCAGGAAGTCCAGCTCCTCGCACGACACTTCGTAGTCCTTCGACATGCCCCAGTGGGTCTCGTACATGCGCTTGCCGACCGTCTCGTAGTCACCCTTTTCGAGCGCTTCGCATACGTCCAGAACGCGCTTCTCCTCGCCGATCACATAGCGGGCGCGCTTGTAGTCCTCCTCCGAAATCCGATCCTTGACGGCCTCGAGCTGCTCCATCGTGGCGCCGCGCAGGAACTCCTGCCCCAGCACTTTCGCAACGCGCTCGCAGGAAGCGCGGCGGTCGTTGTACGGAGAGCCTACCAGTTCGTGCTTCACGCGCGAATCCAGCAGAACCAACTTATAGCCCTTCGGGTCGAACGGGAAGTAGGCGTATTCCAGCGAACGGCAGTCCAGACGGATCAGGTTGCCTTTCTTGCCGAACACCGAGGCGAACTGGTCCATGATGCCGCAGTTCACGCCGCAGTAGTTGTGCTCGGTCGACTGACCGATCTTCGCCAGTTCGAACTTGTCGATACCGCAGTTATAGAGGTCGTTCAGCGCAAAGGCGTAGGTTGACTCCAGCGCTGCCGACGACGACATGCCGGCGCCCAGGGGCACGTCTCCGGCAAACACCGTGTCGAAACCGCCGATCTTGCCGCCGCGCTTCTGAATCTCGCGGCAGACGCCGAAGATGTAGCACGCCCAGCTCTCGGCCGGTTTGTCCGCCTCGTTCAGGCCGAACTCCGAACTTTCGCCCAGGTCGAGCGCATAAGCGCGCACCTTGTCCGTGCCGTTGAGCCGGATCGCCGCGACAATACCCTTATCGACCGCCCCCGGGAAGACGAAACCCCCGTTGTAGTCCGTATGCTCGCCGATCAGGTTGATGCGGCCCGGAGAGGCGAACAGGATGGCTCCTTCGCCGTAAAGTTCATTGAATTTCTTGCTGACTTTTTCTTTCATGGCTCTTATTTTGTGGTTTTAAGTTTGAGTATCCGGATTCGGATTGCACGAAGATAGGAAAAAATCCGTGACGCCCGGCATAATTTCGTTTCAATTAACAATAAAAATCGACCATTTCATGCTCGGAATCCCCGAAAACGGCTGCGGCGACATCCTTATGCAAACGAAAGTTTTGCCTCCCTTTCGACTTGTAAATCCGGAAATGTTTGCTACCTTTGTAATGGTTTCGTTTCAGAAGTCACCAACTAACATTTCAAACGATATGACAAAAAACCTCATTTTGGCCGCCGCCATGCTGTTAGCAGGAGGCGCCGTCGCAGCCCAACCCAAGGTAATCGCACACCGCGGTTACTGGACAGCCCCCGAATCGGCGCAGAACTCGATCGCTTCGTTCACGAAAGCCGACGCCATCGGTGTCTTCGGCTCGGAAATCGACGTATGGCTCACCGCCGACGACAAACTGATCGTCAACCACGACCGCATTTACAAAGGCACGGACGTCAACATGGAGAAAGCCACCGCCAAGGAGATCACGGCCATCGTGCTGCCCAACGGCGAGAACATCCCCACGTTCGACGCCTACCTGAAACTCGTCGCCTCGAAACCCGACACGCGCCTGATTCTCGAAATGAAGTCGCTTTCGGATTACAACCGAGAAGACCTCGCCGCCAAAAAGATCGTCAAGCAGCTCAAGAAATACGGCGTGCTGGACCAGACGGAGATCATCGCCTTCTCGATCAACGCCTGCATGGCATTCAAGAAGCTCATTCCCAACACCAAAATCTACTACCTCAACGGCGACCTGGCTCCCAAGAGCATCAAGAAACTGGGGCTGGCCGGCATCGACTACTCGATGAAGGTGCTCCGCAAAAACCCCGAATGGGTGAAGCAGGCCCACGACCTGGGACTCGAAGTCAACGTCTGGACCGTGGACGAGGAAGCGGACATGAAATACTTCATCGACCTGGGCGTGGATTACATCACCACCGACTATCCCGAGCGTTTGCAGGCCCTGCTGAAGAAATAGGGTTCCTGGACCACAAAAAAACGAGAGCGGCAAAATCGGTTGCCGCTCTCGTTTTATATAATAAGGTATCTGTCAGACATCCACCACCGTCACCTCGATGCCGCGTTCACGCAGACGCTCCAGATAGAGGGGCTGCACGCCGCTGTCGGTGATGATTCGGTCGACGGCCTCCAGATCGCAGATCTTGCTGAACCCGCGGCGGCCGAATTTCGACGAGTCGGCCAGCACCACGACCTTCTGCGCGGCATTGATCATCGCATCGTTCAGCGAGGCTTCGAGCACGTTGGTCGTCGTCAGTCCGAACTCCGTGTCGATACCGTCCACGCCTACGAACAGTTTGCTGCAATTGAAATTGCGGAGCATCGCCTCGGCAAAAGGCCCCACGACCGACACCGAACTGCTGCGGGTGATGCCGCCCAGCTGGAGGACATCCACATCGGCGTGCTGCGAGAGGATCTGGGTCACGGGAACCGCAGCCGTGATGACCGTCAGGTGGCCGACGGGCTTGATCTCCCGGGCCAGGAAAGCCATCGTCGTTCCCGAAGCGATGATGATCGAATCGTCCTGCGAAATCAGCTCCGCAGCGGCCGCGCCGATGGCCCGCTTCTCGGCCACGTTCTTCTTCTCCTTTTCGTTGACGTGACGGTCGCTGATATAGGGACTTATGAGGATGGCGCTGCCATGGGTGCGGTAGAGCTTCTTCTGCTGTTCGAGGTAGGACAGGTCCTTGCGGATGGTCACTTCCGAAACCTTGAAAAGCTCGGAGAGCTGTGTCACCGAAATCGAGCCGTTCTGCTGCAACAGCGACAAAATACGGCTGTGCCGTTCCGGAAGGCTCAAAAGTGGTTCTTCACCTGGTTTGTTCATGCGCAATTAAAATTTTAAAGTTTTGAGAGACTAATATACGAAAAATATTCGAAACACGAACATTCCGCCGCGATTATTTTCCCTCCCGCAAGAAATTGCATGCCCGATCAGAATATTTCAAATTAAAAGGTTTTTTATTTTGAAATCGCCGAAATGATTTGTACTTTTGTTCCGAAACGAAATCAATCATCAAACCGATATTTATGGAAAGAGCATCACAAATCAAAAAGTTGTCCGACAAGGGCAAAATCTGGGATATGGTAGTCGTAGGCGGCGGTGCGACCGGACTCGGCGTCGCGGTGGATGCAGCCACGCGCGGCATGAGCGTAGCCTGCCTGGAGAAGACCGACTTTGCGAAATGTACGTCGAGCCGTTCGACCAAACTCGTGCACGGCGGCGTGCGCTACCTGCAAAAGGGCGACGTGATGCTGGTGCTTGAAGCGTTGCGCGAGCGCGGCCGCATGAAGGCCAACGCCCCGCATCTGGTGAAGGACCAGGCGTTCGTCATTTCGAACTACCGCTACTGGGACAATTTCCTTTACTTCTGCGGCCTGACCTTCTACGACCTGCTATCGTTCGGCTTCGGCTACGGACGTTCGAAGTACATCTCCGCCAAGAAAGTGATGAAATACATCCCCACCTCGGTCGAAAAGGGGCTGAAGGGCGGCGTGGTCTACCACGACGGACAGTTCGACGACTCGCGCATGGCGATCAACCTCGCACAGACATGCATCGAGAACGGCGGCACGGTCGTCAACGAGGCCACCGTGACGGGCATCCTGCACAATGAGGCGGGCAAGGTCGCCGGCGTGAAGTTCGTCGACAACACCACCGGCGAGGAGTATTCGATCAAGGCGCGCAGCGTCGTGAACGCCGCCGGCTGCTTCGTCGACGACATCATGCACATGGACAGCCCCGAACACCGCAAGATGGTCACCCCGAGCCAGGGCGTGCACCTCGTGCTGGACATGAAATTCCTGCAGAGCGACTATGCGATCATGGTTCCCAAGACCTCGGACGGCCGCGTGCTGTTCGCCGTGCCCTGGCACGACAAGGTCGTGGTCGGAACGACCGACATCGTGCGCCCCACCCCGGAGGAGGAGCCGCGTCCGCTGAAGGAGGAGATCGACTTCATCCTCGGCACCGCGGGACTCTACATGAACCCGGCGCCCACCTACAAGGACATCCTCTCGGTATTCGCGGGTCAGCGTCCGCTGGCGGCGCCCAAGAAGGAGGGCAAGAACACGAAGGAGATTTCGCGCAGCCACAAGGTCATCACCTCGGATAACGGTCTGGTGACGATCACCGGCGGCAAGTGGACCTCCTACCGCCTGATGGCCGAGGACACGGTGGACAAGGCCATCGAAGTAGCGGGACTTCCCCGGCGCAAGTGCGTGACCAAGAAATTCCACATCCACGGCTACCGCAAGAATCCCAACCTCGCCGACCATATGTACGTTTACGGTTCGGACGAGCCGAAGATCCTGAATCTGATCAAGGAAAACCCGGCGCTGGGCGAAAAGCTCTCTCCGAAGTTCGGCTACACGCTTGCCGAGGTGGTTTGGGCCGTGCGCGAGGAGATGGCCCTCACGGTCGAGGACGTACTGGCGCGCCGCGTGCGGCTGCTGTTCGTCGACGCCCGCGAGGCGATGGCCGCCGCCCCGAAGGTCGCCGAAACGATGGCCCGCGAACTGGGCCGCGACCAGGCATGGATCGATGCGCAGGTCGAAAGTTTCACGAAGATGGCGAAAAATTATATCTTTGAAGCTTAAACGGACTTTAACCCAAGCTTAAAATGTTCAATTTTTTTAATCCTCCGGCTCCCAAACCGAGGCTCTCCCAGGACAAAATCCCGGCCAAATACGCGCAGATGCGTCTGCGCGTATTTTTGGGTGCGTTTCTGGGATACGCAGCCTACTATCTGGTGCGCAAGAATCTTTCGCTCGCAGCGCCAGGCATGATCGAGTCGGGACTCCTCGACAAGGCCAGCGTAGGACTCGCGGGTTCGGCGATCTCGATCGCCTATGCCTTCAGCAAGTTCATCATGGGCAGCCTTTCCGACCGTTCCGACGCACGCAAGTTCCTTGTCGTAGGACTTATTCTCTCATCGTTGCTGATGATTTGCACGGGACTGATCCCTTACAGCCACACAAATCCCGGCATCAACGTAGGCATTATCTTCGGTCTGATGCTGCTGGTGGGCTGGCTTTCGGGCATGGGATGGCCTCCCTGCGGGCGTATCATGGCCCACTGGTTCTCCCAGAACGAACGCAGTTTCAAAATGTCGGTATGGAATACGTCGCACACGATCGGCAGCGGCTCGCTGGGACTGCTCGTAACCGCCGGAATCGCCATCTTCGCCATGCTGGGATGGGGCGACACGTGGCGTGCAGCCTTCATCTTCCCGAGTTGCGTGGCGCTTCTTCTGGCCGTTTTCTGCTGGTGGGCGCTGCGCGACACGCCCCAGGCCTGCGGGCTGCCTCCCATCGACGAATACCGCAACGATTACTCGGCGGTAAAGGCCGCCAAGGGAGAAGAACAGAAAATCCCCTTCAAAAAACTCTTCGTCGACTACATTTTCAAGAACAAGATTCTCTGGCTCATCGCCCTGGCCAACGCTTTCGTCTATCTGGTGCGTTACGGCATCAGCGACTGGGCGCCGGTCTACCTGCAGGAGATGAATATCATGGATGCCTCGCAGAGCAACCTGGCCTTCTCGCTGCACAACTACGCGGGCGTCCCCGGAACGATCATCTGCGGATGGATCTCGGCCAAATTCTTCAAAGGACGCTGCGCCCCGGCCAACGTGATCTACATGGTGTTGGTGCTGATCGGCATTCTGGTCTATTGGAAAGCCGCTCCCATTGCCCAGTCGCTGGCTGAAATCTTCGGCGGCGACCCTGCCGCCATCGGCCGCACGGTCGTCTACACGGCGCTCTGCGAAATCGGGTTCTGCATCTATGGTCCCGTGGCGCTGATCGGCATTCAGGCGCTGAACCTCGTGCCGAAGAATGCAGCCGGAACGGCCGCAGGATTCGTCGGGTTGTTCGGCTACCTGTTCGGCGACGCCGTGCTGGCGAAAATCGTCATGGGTTCGGTCGCCAACGACAACTCGCTGGGATGGAACGCCACCTTCTGGATGTTCATTGTCGCCAGCCTGCTTGCCACGGCATTCTGCGCCACAACCTGGAAACGCGAGAAACAGGCTCTCTCCCGATAGAAAATTCCCGCTAACGAATCGTGAAAGCCCTTAACTCCCGGTTAAGGGCTTTTTCACGCCCTCCGACCAGACGGTCGACCAAGGCATGGAAACGGGGCGAATGGTCGTGGTGAACCGTGTGGCAGAGTTCGTGGACGATCACATAGTCGCGCAGGTGCTCCGGAAGAGTCATCAGAAAGAGGCTCAACGAGATGTGGTTGCGCCCCGAACAACTCCCCCACTTCGTGCGCGAGGCGCGGATCGAAAGTTTTTCGTACTTCAGGCCCGTCTCCTCCGACAGCCGCCCGATGCGGCCCGGCAGGTCGGCTTTCGCCGCACGGCGCAGCTCCTCGATGCGGGCTTTCCGCTCCTCGGGCGGCAACTGCGGAGGCAGGGATGCCCGCTTGCGGGCGAGCCGTTCGCGCGCCGCCCCGATCCATTCCGCTTTTTGCTCCAGAAAATCCAAAGCCCGTTTTTGCGGCACCCCGCAGGGGAACGAAAGCCGCACGGCGCCCGTGGCGCGCACCGAAATCGAAATGCGGCGGGCGCGCACGGTCTGCGAGAGGGGCACCTCGCCCAGCCGGGGATGCACATAGAGGGAGGTCATCGCATCAGCACAGCATTGATCGCCATTCCCTGTATTACAACGGCAGAATCCGTACGTTCCAACTTAATATTTTCGAACAGAATCCGGCAACGGTCATCGCGGTAATCCAACAGCCGCAGCAACTGCTCCGGCGCAGGCTCGCACGCTTCGGCCGGATCGAATCCGCTCCTTTCCAGCTGGCGTTCCAGCAAATCCCGACAGGGAATCCGGTACACGGCACACTCCTCCCCCAAAAACAGACGAAGCGTATCGTTGCTGACATCATAACTATGATCGTTGTACCAATTCCGGAGATTCGTATAATAATGCGGATATTCCGCATTTACCTCGAACCGGACATTAACGGGCGCCTCCAGTTCAATAATATTGGTATCGACACATGTATCGACACAGCTCCAATCATAGCCCCACCTCACGTAATCGCGCATCGCTTCGGGGAAAATCGCGGCCAGATCGTCGAGATCCTTCACGCCGAAACGGGCGAAAGCCGCGCTGTCGCGGCGGATATAGTCGAGCGACTCGTAGAGTTTCCGGTACTCCTTCTTATAAACGGTATCGGCCAGCGGCATCGGCGTCAGCAGCAGCCGTCCGTCCCCGCCGAGGCGTCCGAGCCGCTCCGCCACCCGCTCCGTGCGCTGCGTCTGCGACTGCACGGCGATACGCTCCGGCTCGAGGAAGGGAACGTAAGCCAGCGCGGCGAAGCTCACCCATGCCGCAAGACACACCCACAGGTAACGGCCTGTACGCTGCGAAAGGAACAACAGCACGCAGAGGGTCATCAGACCGCCACACACCACGAGGTAGACGCGCGGTTCGGTCAGGCCGTATTCGTTCGTGCGGCGCACCACGCCGATCCAGAACAGCGCCAGCACGGGCAGCGACACAAGGCTGAAACGGTCGAAAAACCAGTCGTAAATCCGTTTTTCAAGCAGCTGCCCCAGCGCTTTCACGGCCAGCGCCGTCATCGTGAACCCGAAGACCAGATAGGCCACGCCGCCCTCGGGCAGCGTCCACGTGACGAGGATTTTGGCCATGTAGAGGTAGAGGATCGCGGCGTAGATCAGCAGCGCGGGGGTCACGATGTAGTTCAGCAGCATTTCGAGGATGCGGCTGCCGCGCAGTTCGGCGTCCCGCCAGCGGTCGGCCATCATCAGGAACAGCAGCGGCACGGCCAGCGTCTCGCAGATCGTCACGGCCCACACCGCGACGTGTTCGATCCACGCTCCGTCGAGGCCGAAGATATAGGTCGCCGAATAGAGTATCGCATAGAACAGCCCCAGCGCGACATTGGCGAACAGCAGGGCCAGCGCACCCGAGCGCAGCCAGACGAACGCGCCGTTGACGAACCGGTCGTTGCGCACGGCCCGCAGGCTCAACAGCAACAGCAGCGGCGCCAGTATGCCGAGCGAAATGCGGAAAGACGCGCTTTCGATCCAGTCGCCGAGACCGCTCCAAAGCGTCAGCGGCACGATCGGCGCCCACACGACCCAATAGACTTTCCGCCACGGTCCGCGCCCCGCCAGGTTGTTGACGGCAAGCGCCAGAGCGAAGAACAGCGGCACGAGGCCAAGTCTATTAAACAATTCCTCCTCGCTCCAGTCGAGTTCGTAGGTGAGCAGGCACCGGATGCAGGCGTAGAGCGCCAGGAGCGTTTCGACCGGGTACGACCGCACGACCCGCACGGCCCCTTCGCGGAGCCAGCGCAGGCAGTATTCGAGTTTGGCTTTCACAGAATTATGATTTTGATTATCGGCTTTGCATATTCGTTCGTCATGGCGAGGCGTCGTCAGATGCCGCGGCCATCTGCGGAGAGTGTCGTAACGCCGCAAGGATTGCCGCGTCGCTGCGCTCCTCGCAATGGCGGGACTCCGTCTCCTCCTTTCAGTTCTCCGGCCCGATGCGCTGGCGCACGACCTCGAACAGCATCACGGCCGCCGCAGCCGAGACGTTGAGCGACTCGATGTGACCGATCAGCGGAATGGCCAGCTGCTCGTCACAGAGTTTGAGCACCTCTTTCGAGATGCCCGTATCCTCGGCGCCCATCACGATCACCGTAGGACGGCGGAAATCGGCATCGTAGAGCAGTTTGCGGCTCTTCTCCGTGGCGGCCACGACCTGAAAGCCCTCCGCCTGCAATGCCTTGAGCGTATTGCGGACCGAACCGACGCGGCACACCGGAATCGTCGTCAGCGCACCGGCCGACGAACGGATCGCCTCGGCGTTCACGGGCGCCGAGTTCTTCAGCGGCGTGATCAGCCCGTGCGCCCCGGCACACTCGGCCGAGCGGGCGATGGCCCCGAAATTCCGCACGTCGGTCACCCCGTCGAACAACACCACGAGCGGCGTCTCGTCTTCGGGCACGCGTTCCAGAATGTCGGTCAGCTGCACATACTCGATGGCCGCGGTCTGCGCCACGACGCCCTGGTGGTTGCCGCGCGTCAGACGGTTGAGCTTCTCGACCGGAACCTCCTGATAATGCAGACGGTGGCGCATGCAAAGATCTTTCAGCTCCTGCATCAGCTGCCCTTCGGCGCCCTTACGGATGTAGAGTTTCTCGATCTGCTTTCCGGCCTCGATCGCTTCGGCCACGGGACGAATCCCGAAAATAAGGTTGCTATCCATCGTGTAAATTGTTATATTTGTCATTCTGAGCACAGCGAAGAATCTAAAAATCAGCGGCAAGATCCACTCTGCCCGGATTCATCGTTTCTATCAATCGCTCTTTTCGTTCCCGCAACCATCCTTTGATCTGCTTCTCTCTGGCTATTGCATCTCGAACGTCCGAATAAGGCTCGTAATAAAGTAAGGCATAACACCGATAACGGCTTGTAAAACCTGCTGTTTCTCCATTTTTATGTTCCAGAACCCGACGTTGGAGATCATTTGTTACTCCAACGTACAAAGCCCTGCCGCTGGCACTGCCCATCATATATACGTAATAATGTCCCTGCATATTATCTTCCAAAAGATCCTTCGCTTCGCTCAGGATGACATTATGCATTATTCATTCTGCATTCCATTCCCCGCATCCCGATTTTTGATTTCAAGCGGGCTAATCCGCTACGATTTCCAGTTCGTACGACGCCTTCTCCCACTCGTGCATCTGGTGGTCGTAACGGGTTTTCAGTTCGTTGTAAGCCTTGTAGTCGGCCTCGTTGTATTCAGTCGCGGCGGCGAACCGCGCATCGTACTCCCCGATCCGCTTCCCGGGTGAAGGACATTATCCCCGGGATCCGCTTCTCGATGTCGGCCAGCTCCGCCTCGATCGTCTCCACGACCTTTTTCGCTTTGCGCAGCTGCTTCTCCTGCTCCTTCCTCTGCTCGTAGGAGAGCTTTCCGGATACGGCCGGCTTCGGTTCGTCGCCTTTCGCAGGCGTTTTGGCCGGAGCGTCGCGCCGCTCGATCTCCTGCAACGACTCCAGCTTGCGCTTTTCGAGGAAATAGTAGATGCCGCCCAGATACTCCTTCACCCCGCCGTCGCGGAACTCGTAGACCTTCTCGACCATGCCGTCGAGGAATTCGCGGTCGTGCGACACCACGACCACCGTGCCGTCGTACTTCATAATGGCGTTCTTGAGGATGTCCTTCGAGCGCATGTCCATGTGGTTCGTCGGCTCGTCCAGCACCAGCAGGTTGCGCGGTTCGAGCATCATGCGGGCCATCGCCAGACGCGCCCGCTCGCCGCCCGAGAGGACCTTGACCTTCTTGTCGATGTCCTCGCCGCGGAACAGGAACGCCCCCAGAATGTCGCGCAGGCGGGTCCGGATGTCGCCCACGGCCACACGGTCCAGCGTGTCGTAGACCGTGAAATCGCCGTCCATCAGATCGTCCTGATTCTGGGCGTAATAGCCGATATTGACGTTCGCCCCGAGGCGCACCGACCCTTCGGTGGGCGTCAGCTGGCCGATCAGCATGCGTGCGAGGGTCGTCTTGCCCTCGCCGTTGCGGCCCACCAACGCGATCCTGTCGCCCTTCTCGATGACGAAATTCGCGCCGCTGAAGACATGTTTCTCGCCGAACGACATGCCGGCCTCGCTGATCTCCGCGACGATCTGCCCCGAGCGGGGCGCGGGCGGGAACTTGATGTTGAGCGTGGCGGCGTCCTCCTCGTCGACCTCGATGCGCTCGATGCGTTCGAGCTGTTTGATGCGCGACTGCACCTGGTTCGACTTGGTGGGCTTGTAGCGGAACTTCTCGATGAACTCTTCGGTCTTTTCGATCATCCGCTGCTGGTTCTCGTAGGCGGCCAGCTGCTGCGCACGCCGTTCGGCGCGCAGCACGACGTATTTCGAATAGGAGACCTTGTAATCGGTCACCTTGCCCAGCGACAGCTCGACCGTGCGGTTGGTCACGTTGTCCAGAAAAGCGCGGTCGTGCGAGATGAGCAGCACCGCCCCGTTGTAGTTTTTCAGGTACTCCTCCAGCCATTGGATCGACTCGATGTCAAGGTGGTTGGTCGGCTCGTCCAGCAGAAAGATCGAAGGACGGCGCAGCAGCAGTTTCGCCAGCTCGATACGCATGCGCCAGCCGCCCGAGAACTCGCTCGTGGCGCGCCCGAAATCCGACCGTTTGAACCCGAGGCCCAGCAGCGTCTTCTCGATGTCCGCGTCGCGGGTCTCGCCGCCGAGGATATGATAGTGGTCCTGCGCGTCGTTCAGACGGTGCAGGAGCTGTTCGTATTCGGGGCTTTCGTAGTCGGTGCGCTCGGCGATCTCGCGCGTCAGGGCCTCGATCTCGGCCTCGAGCCGCAGCACCTCCTCAAAGGCCTTGGCGGTCTCCTCCGCGAGCGTCGTGGTGTCCGCCACGCGCATCGTCTGCGGCAGATAGCCGATCGTACATTCGCCGTTCAGGGTCACATGGCCCGACGTGGGCTGCTGTTCGCCCGTGATGATGCGCAGGAGCGTGGTTTTGCCCGCTCCGTTCTTGCCCACCAGTCCGATGCGGTCCTTCGGGTTGATCAGCAGCGAAATATTGTCGAAAAGGGTCCAGCCCCCATAACTGACGGTAAGGTTGTCTAATGAAATCATGGCGAATCTAAAAACACCGCAAAGTTAGCGATTTAATCCGACATATCGTATCTTTACGGTCCCGAAACAGAATCCCGGAGATGGAAAAACTGGAACGATACCTGCAATTCATGCGCGAAGCCGAACGGCTGAAAAACGTCCTGCGCTCGGCCCGCACCTCGACCGGACGGCACGAAAGCACCGCCGAACACACGTGGCGGCTGGCCCTGCTGGCCCTCGTCCTTGCGGACGAAAAACCGGAACTCGACCTGCCTCGGGTCCTTGCGATGTGCCTGGTCCACGACCTCGGGGAGGCTTACGAAGGCGACATCCCGGCCGTTGCGCAGTGCGCCCCCGCCTCCAAGGCCGCGGCGGAACTTGCGGCCATGGAGCGGCTCACGCCCCTGCTGCCCGCAGAAGCCGCAGCACGCATCCGGACGCTCTGGGAGGAGTACGAAGCCTGCGCCACGCCCGAAGCCCGCTGGGTCAAGGCGCTCGACAAGGCCGAGACCATCCTCCAGCACAATCAGGGAGCCAATCCCGCCGATTTCGATTACGAATTCAACCTGACCTACGGCGCGGAGTGGTTCCGCGACGATGCGCTCCTGCGCCGACTGCGCCGCCTGCTCGACGCCGAGACGGCCCGGCACGCCGGATGCTGACGGAGTGTTTTTTCCGAAATGAAATCCCCTGCACTCTTCCGGACGGACCCTCCGGTCAGGCGTTGAGCATCTTCACGACCTCGGCCTGCGGATCTTCGGCTCCGAAAACGCTGCTGCCGGCCACCAGCACGTCGGCGCCCGCCCCGTAAACCGCTCCGGCGTTGCGGGCCGAGATGCCTCCATCGACCTCGATGATCGTTTCGAGACCCATCTCCCGGGCCATCGCCCGCAGCTGCGCGATCTTCTCCAGCGACCCCGGGATGAACGACTGTCCGCCGAATCCCGGCTCGACGCTCATCACCAGCACCAGGTCCACCAGCGGCAACACCTCGCGCAGCGCCTCCACCGGCGTCGCCGGCTTGACCGGCACGCCCGCTTTGGCTCCGGCCCGGCGGATCAGCGCGACGCACCCCGCGGGGTCGTCCGTCGCTTCGAGGTGGAAGGTCACCAGATCGGCCCCCGCCTCGGCGAAGCGCGCGACGTATTTTTCCGGGCTGACGATCATCAGGTGCACGTCGAGAAATTTCGCCGTCGCCTTGCGGATGGCTTTCAGCACGGGAAACCCGAATGAAATGTTGGGGACGAAAACGCCGTCCATCACGTCGATATGGACCCATTCGGCCGCACTGGCGTCGACCATCCGGGTATCGCGCTCCAGATGGCCGAAGTCGGCCGAGAGCATCGAAGGGGCTACTATACGTTGCATGAATCAAAGAGTTTGTCGGTCAAAGATACGAAAAATTCCACGGAAAATTCTACCTTTGTCAGTATGAACACCGCATTCATTCTTGCAATCATCGTGCTCGGCGCCCTCTCGGCGGCGCTCGGGGCCATGCTCGCCGCCGCCCGCCGCGAAGCCGGCCACCTGCGTGCCGACAAGACCGCCGCCGAACAGGCCCGCCTGCAAGCCGAAGCGGACATCCGCGTGCAGATCGAAACGCGGCTGCGCACCGAAACCGAACTGGCCGCCCTGCGCGCCTCGTCCCAGACGGAAATCGCCGGCCTGAAACAAAAGAACGCCGAGGAGCGCGCCGCCGAGAAAGCCGAACGCGAACAGCTCGAAGAGCGTTTCCGCCTGCA
>OGRD01000714.1_pt1 | contig 15929 bp, 15 predicted proteins | sample 1553441 | NCBI WGS metagenome assembly OGRD01 (sample SAMEA2580106, study PRJEB22360) | human gut metagenome | biome: human gut; feature: human-associated habitat; material: faeces | place: Denmark | collected 2008/2010
TCATCTCCATGAACCATGATAATTGCGCCAAGAAGACGAGTAGAAACGCCCCAAGAAGTTTGATAAGGGGTTTCAAGAGCATTCTTTCTTCCTAAGAAAGAGACTTCTGCAGCTTTTGCAAAGCCTTGTCCAAGATAATGAGAAGTTCCGCTTTGAAGTGCTTTGCCATCATGCATTAAAGCTTCGACGGTATAAGTATCTTTTGCACCGGCAAATCTTTCGTGTTCCGTTTTTTCGCCCATTAAAAATGGGATAGCAAGAAGATCTTTTCCAAGATCGTTATAGACGTGGAGCATGTCGATGGAGTTCTTTTGGGCTTCTTCTTCCGTTTCAAAAAGACAATGTCCTTCTTGCCAAAGAAATTCCGCTCCACGAAGGAAAGGACGGGTTGTCTTTTCCCAACGAACCACAGAGCACCATTGGTTATAACGGATAGGGAGATCACGATAGGAATTGATTCTTTTTTTGAAAAGTTCGGAGAAGATTGTTTCGGATGTTGGACGAATGATTAAAGGATCCGTAAGTTGGCTTCCTCCACCAATGGTCGCAACTAAGCATTCTGGAGCAAAGCCTTCCACGTGTTCTTTTTCTTTGTTGAAAACAGAAGCAGGGATAACCATAGGAAGATAAACATTCTCGGCGCCGTTTTCTTTAAAACGACCATTCAAATAGTTTTGAATTTCTTCCCACATCGCATAAGAGTAAGGAAGATATTCGATAAATCCTTTAACGGAATAATATTCCATCAAATCTGCTTTACGGCATACATCGGTATACCATTTCGCAAAGTCAACATCACGCGAAGTGATGGCATCATTTTTCTTTTCCATAATTTATTGTCTGTTTCCTTTCATTTCCTTTAGACGGATCTCGTCTTTTTCTTTAAGCGGTACAAACCCATTTTGATAAGGGCCAAATTGGTCAGAGGCAACATAGTCAATTCCAGAGCCAACTACCAATTCTATCGCATTCCAATCAGCAAGGTTAGAACCAACGATAATCTTCTTGTATTTAAGGAGTTTTTCTACCAAGGCGTGGAGTTGAGAACGAATGACCATGTCCATATGTTTGCTATCCGTGTCATCATTACGGAAATCCACGAAGAAGATATCCATCAGTTTCAAAATGTTTTCATCCGCGTTAATCGCTTTGCCTTGAACGATAAATCCCAAAGAAAAACCGGACTCATGAACGTTTTTAAGCAAGGAGCATAAATTATCCATTCCTATTTGCTTTGAACCAGCCAGGACGTCATTTTCTTTAAGAAGGAACATTAGATTTGCGTCCTTAGCCCCTTTAAGATTGGAGAAGATTGCCGGGATCGTTTGAAGCTCTCTTACCATAATAGGATAGAAAAGACGCTGAGAACGAAGCGGTCTTTCGGAAACGAAACGGGAAACAATCGTCTTTGCAAGATAACCAAAGAGGTTATTTTGGTCTTTGGCACGAATCGCATAGTTCTTTAGTTCCTCAATAGTTGCAAAAGAAGTTCTATCCGCATCAGGAACAGGTTTTGATACATATCCAAGCACGGAATGTCTTGATACGCCATAAACCGGTTGGAAGAAATTGTTGATGCGTTTATCAAAAATGATTTTCTCAACTTCAGAACGATATTTGGAAACATCGAAATTTACATAATCGTCCACTCCTTTGCGGTAATAGACCAAAGAGGAAGAAGTGTCATAGGCATTCATTGCCGTTCTTTGAGAATAATCAATGAGCGATTCTGTATCACCAAAAAGATCTTTATTTGCAACAATGCCAGCTTTAACAACATAGATAGCGTCGTTCATTTTATTCTTTGTCGTCAAAGCATTCGTAACCCCGTTAATCGTTCTTAAAGCGTAGGCCACCGCTTCTTCATGGTCGTTGATATCGAAGTTACAAACGAGAAGTTCATTATCTGCCAGTCTCATTAATTGAGCGTTGCCATATATATATCGATCCAAAGCTGTGCGGAACTTATTACAAACGGTTCTCGGGACGTTATTCTCATAGGCATCGCCTTTCTTTTTCTTCAAAGTGAAACAAAATGTTGTTCCTCTAGAAGAGCCGTATTTCTTAATGGAGTTAGCGAATTGCGTTTCCGTTACAAAAACAGTATTTGGGACATTCCCCTTCTTTCGAATCGCATTTTGAAGGAGATAACTTTCAAGATGAAGCAAGCCACTTGAAGGGTTTGATTTGGTAATGCGTAAAAAAGAGGAAGTTGTTTTCTTATGGGTTTTTAAGTAAACGTTGGTTTGTAGGAAGTCTGTGGTTTGTTTTCCAGAAAGAATGTTTTCAATCCAAGTGTGGACCTTCGTTTTTTCTTCATCAGGGAAAGAATCATAGAACTGTTCCATGGTGATACTCTTTTTTTCGCGGAGGTTAGATAAATCGAAATACGTAACGGAATTATGGACTGAGTCAATGCGATAAGCTCTTGCCCCACTAGATTCATAATTCACCGTGCGAACAAATTTTTTATCGAAATATCGAAGGACGAAATAAGTCGTTATCAAAGCAGCAAAGGAAAGAAGAATGATAACAAAAGTAATCCAGCCTATAATCGTTCTCCAATCCGCGGGAGAGAAACGACTTACAAAGTCATTTAAGACATTTGTGTTTGTTTTCATTACGAATTCATAATTGAACATACTTAAAACAGGTCTTTTTCCTTAACCTTAACTATGTTAACACGTATAGATGAATTCAAAAAATGGAAATGTTCGCATTTCCTTGTTTGAACCCTCCTAAAGCGATATTATTACTAGCGCTGTGGAGAAGTACCCAAGTGGCCGAAGGGGGCAGTCTCGAAAACTGCTAGTAGGTGTATGCCTAGCAAGGGTTCAAATCCCTTCTTCTCCGCCAGAGCAGTTTTTATCGGCACTTTTTGACAACTTGCCCACTCATATGCGTTCTCGACAAGATATTAAAAAGAAACATATGGGAAAATAAAGTGCTTGGAAATATATAAAAGCAGTCGATTAACGAGCGGTTCATTCTGAAAGAAATAAACCATTTGAAAAGAAAAAGTAAAGAAGACGACAATGGCAAAAATAATAGCCGTTTTTTTCTTACATATGTATGCGTTCTAAACGCTACTAATGTTACTGGAAAAATAATGTTTTTATCGTTTTCTTGATTTTTGCTATATCTAAATCACGCGCATTCAGACCATATTTGTTATTTAAGAGTTTACTTGCATATTACTAACTTATTTCGTTTACCTTGGATGTATAAAAATAAATATATAAAGGTTTATCATGCCTTTATTTTCCGTTTTTTAAGTCACTTTTAGCAAAAATGTTTCAAATTCTTTTCTTTCGATTAAGTCTAGCATTTTAAGCGTTTTTAAAAGAAAATCAAGCGACTAATTGAACTACTCACAATAGTCAAGTTAGCGCTTGAAATCCTTAAAACCGTAATTAGCCTATTCTAAAAAACAGGCGGCGTCAAGCGGGGCGGCGTCGTTCTGTTGAACGGGAATGCAACCATAGCAAGAAAAAGCAAAGAACAGCTACAGAGAGAGCAACAACTAAAGCGTCAAAACGATTGAATGGCGGAAAACACGAAAAGAGTAACGATTGTTTTCAACACCAATGGCAACGACGACGACAGAGTCATTTATGGCTATATCTCTCAAAGCGCCAGCAAAACAGGCACCATCAAAGAGCTTCTAAGAGAAGCGATTGAAGCTAGAAAACACTAGCAAAAAAGAGCGCCAAACGGTCCAAAGCTACCAACTTAAACCGTTTAACGCTTTACAGAGAGCTAGAAAGCCCCCGCGCTTCTAGCCTACCAAAAAAAGAGTGGGAATCAAAGCCTTAAAGGGCTAGAAAGACAAAAAATGGAAAGCAGATTTAATTACATCACCAAAAGCGGATGCGTCAACGACATCATCATTAAAAGTGCCTGATCATCCAAATCTCGAAAGTCTAGGTCGGCAAATGGCTCGAGGACGGTGAGTATAACGACACGATCGGTCACGTGATAAAGGAGCTCAGCAAACAGAAAAGCCTGGAGCAATCCCTGTTTTTTGTTTGTCCATTGTTTGTTTCTCAATAAACATTTAGAATAAATCAAGCCGAAGCGAAAGCCCAGGCCGGGCGTTCCCTCTTGCTCTCTTCTCACTCATGAGGAGGTGAAGCAATGAGACGAAAAATAAAAAGAGCCATAGCAATTGCAGTTGTTATAGCCCTAGTCCTCAGACTATTGGCGCGCTAGCACTTTAGTCTCGCAAGGGGGACGCCCTTCGCTAGCGCTATTATAAAAACAAAAAACGGAGGTTTCAAGATGGCGCAGACCAAGGAAGAAAGAAAGAGATCCATCGCCGAGCATTCCCGGCAATGGCAGAAGAAGAACCTAAAGAAGGTCACAATCTGCTTCAACGTCGGGACGAACGAGAAAGACAGAGAGACCTACGAGTTTCTAAAAAGGCAGGGAAGCCCAGCAAACTTTCTCAAATGGTTGGCAAGAGACGAATGCGAGGCGCTCAAGGAAGCTGAGAAGACAAGCCAAGCGATAAAGGGAGATAACAAGAAAACGTATTCCCTTGAAGAGGCTGAAGCGATGATCGAGGATTCCCGATGATATATGTGCAATCCCTTATGAAGATACTTTCGGTGGCAAAAACAATTATCCCAAAGAAATTAGATGCGATTATTCAATTGGAGGATATCGGATATGATCAATGGTAATCTCAGTCAGTTTTTAGATACGGGATGGTGGAACGCCGACGCTACCATTTTTTATAATGGACACATTTATTTCTTTGATAGTTATTTTGATGATGACGACACAATGCATCTAAGGATTATGAGATGGAAGGCCAGAAACGTAGACAATAAGACGTATGAAGACGTCTACGATGAGAATGGCGAATGGATCGATTTTAGCCAAATCGAAATGGAAGCCCCTAATGAGGAGGCTTTGAGAGAGAAATTCCTAAAAGCTAAGATTTGGGATGGCAAAAGTTTTTGGGAAGTTGAGAAAGAGTTAGCTTGGCTCGATTGAAATCACATCTTGGAATATTAATTTTTTGATACAGCTGTTTCTTTTATGTCTTTAAAAAACCAATAACCTAAGTTTCTTAAAAAGGGAAGAAATCGCTAAATGACAGTCTTTCAAGGATTTAGCATAGCTACAGGAGATCCACCAAAGAGGAGATAAAGGCGACCATTGAGCTTACTAAGGACGCCCCAATTGAGAGGATATCCAAAGGACGGCCTTCATCACAAGATTCGTAAATAGGGTCGGAGTCTACAATGACGGAAGGGTTTTTGTAGAGGCCAATCCATTCGACCACGATGCTTTTGCTCTTGTATGAAAATATCGTTCGTATCCACCAAGTTTTCCCATAAAAGTAGATTTTATCGGCACTTTTTGATCATTTGTACACTCAAGCATATGCTGGCAAATTTCTAATAAGGGAAAAGTGCTTGAAAACATAGTCGGTAAAGAACGATTCATCGGATGGAAGATGAATCTTTTTTCTTCTCCTTGATTTAAGCTATCTGAATGTTTTGTTGCTCAATAACATCTAAAAGATTCCTTATCTCGGCGAAATCACTTGTCTTGAGAGGCAAAGTAAGAGCGTCTTAAGGTCAACGTTCATTCTGTTTATGGGGTAGCTCACATTGGGTCAAAAGGCACAGCGGGAAAGCTCAATCTAGTCATATTTTGGTTTTGCTGAATGAGGGCTAGCGAAAAGCAACCAATCTTCTAAAGACATTTTCCCCTCAATATTGACAGTGATTTTGCCTATATTTATAGTATTGGCACAAGAACCGGTATCCCCCAGTCCTCGTTTCGGACGTAGAACGTAGGGCCTCGAAAGAGGCATGACGCGGCTGGGCCCCTGCCGATTCTTTTTTATATGCAAAAGCAAAAAAAGGAAACTTCCTCATCAACGTGAAACTATCTTTGTGAGAAAGTGTATGATTAATTTTGATGAAAATCATTTTTGGATAAAATGACTAAGGAGGAATTCAAAATGAACGAGTCAATCAAAACGTTAGAGACAAGATGTTCTTGTAAAGCTTATACCGATAAGATGATTCCTGAAGATATCCTTCAAGAGATACTCGAAGCGGGTTTATATGCACCTAGCGGCCTTGGTCAGCAAAATGCTGCAGCTATTGTTATCACAAGCAAAAAGGTTCGTGATGAGTTAGAAGAAGAAAACGCGCGTATCTTAGGAAGAGAAGGAATTCATCCTTTTTATAACGCTCCCATTGTCGTTCTCGTTATCGCAAAAGGACCTACAGGGATTTATGATGGCTCTTTGATGATTGGAAATATGCTTAATGCCGCTTCCTCTTTAGGCGTTGGCGCCTGTTGGATTCACCGTGCAAAGGAAGAGGTTCAAAGAGAGTTTGGGAAGAAACTCTTATTAGAAAATGGTTTCGATCCAAATGAATGGCAAGGAATTGGAAACGTTACTCTTGGATACGCTGCTCTTCCTCAAAAAGAGAAATCGTCAAGAAAAGAACATCGTATTGTGTACGTTCGTTAAAAACATCCCTTAGAAGCACACTTGTCTAAGGGATTTCTAATAAAATGAGTTTATTCGTTAGACCCTTATTTAATTGGGCGCATATAGAAACGTCCTTCAACTTGTTCAAGCGGAAGTACTTCGATAAAAGCGTTAGGGTCTTCTTGTTTAATGAGCTTGATTGCAGAATTTAATTCATAAGAAGAGATAACAATATCAAAGATATAATGATCGGCGTTAGAATATACGCCTTTCCCTTTAATCATTGTTGCAGCATGAGGAAGGTGAGAAATGATGAATTGGCCTAATTCCTCTTCATTGGTAACAATTTGGACTTTTACTTTCTTATTTCTTGTATGAATCCTATCTACCACAAGAGCAGTAACGAAAAGATAAACAACAGAGAAGACGGCACGTGCAAAATGCTCACCAACAATGGCTGTATTGCCCCAACCATCTAATGCACAAGAGAAAATCGTGAATAAGGTAAGGGTTATGCCGTTCATAATAACGGAATACTTGCCAACTGCCGTTCTTTTCTTTAAAGCGATCCAATAAGCGATAACATCAATTCCGCCCGTAGACAAATCACCCTTAAAGGCGATAGCTGTGCTTAATCCTGTTGTTGCACCACCAAAAATAACACGAGCAAGAAGACCACCATGGACACTAACGTATTGTCCGATTTGGTAGATGACTTCTATTTTTTCTGGATTTAATAGTTCTGTAAAAATCGAAGTTTCCAAAACATTGATAAGGGTAAGAAGAGTGTAACGTTTACCAATACCAAAGAAAGACAGAATAATAACAGGGATATTGATAACGAAATAAAGGACAGAAAACATTAAGTGTTCCACGGAAACATCAAAATGAACTCCACATAAATTTAAGAAAATAATCAGAGTCTGAGAGATACCCGATACCCCTCCGGCAACGTATTTATCAATTAGCCAAACACCATCCTTAAGAGTTTGAAGGGAAATGAAGCAGTTAAAGCCAAAAGCGAAAGTGAAGGCGGATAGAGTAGAAATCAACAAGGCCCAGATGAAATCAAGCGTGTGTTTCAAACGAAGATGATCGTATAACCAATCGTTTGTTCTTTCTTTTAAGGTCGAAAATTTATTATGTATCTTTTTCATATGTCGAAATGATTATATAGGTTGCCCCATCTTAAACAAGTAGAAAAGTGCTTCTTGTTTTCTCTTTCCATTTTTCTAAAGAAAAAAGAAACATGTTTTATTGCCTATAGCAAGTTGAAATGATAAGATTACATCGCTGTTTATAAAAACAGGCTGCTTTTTGTCGGAGGTTTTCCATGATATTACTTAAAGCGATTGGTGCATTCTTCGTTAAGATTTGGCGTTGGATCAAGGAAACTGCTTGGGTCCAACCATTACTTATCGTTGGTGCCATCTTTGCGATTATTTTTTCCATTCCTTACATCACGAAATGGGCGCAGTCCTTCTCTGGTTCAGAAAACGGACAATTCTTCAAACAATATGATGTCTCTATTAATAACGAAGAATTCACTTCCGGTAAACGTGTTACCGATGGCGATAATCTTGCCCAAGACTTATATGAAAACACATTAAAAGCATATAACGATGAAGAACACGCTACCAAAGCCGCTGATTATAAAGAGTTCACTGACAAATATGGTGAGAAATTCTTCCTTGTTTTCTACAAGAAAGACAATGCTTCTTCCGATAATATCGAATCTGGCTTACGTTATTTGAAAAACAATTGGAACGCTTCCCAATACAATCTTTCCGTCAATGACGATAAAAACCTTGCCTTTAACTTAAAAGCTATCGACGCAACCTTCACTTCCGATAATGATTCCGAATATACCATTACCATTGGTGGACAAAGCGCATTCAATCGTTTCCTTTATACCAATGCCAATTTGTTCAACATTGCTGGTCCAGTTCTTTCCGAAACTTCTTATCGCACCAGAGCTTCCGTTGCCGAAACTTCTTATGACCAATTTGGTTTAAATAACACCAGCAGTTCTACTGCTAATGTCTTAAGCGAATTCCCTCTTCCATGTGTTTGCTTAGTCGATTTCACCGATAAAGCACTCTCTGCTGGACGTGGCGGATTAAGCGAAATTCTCTTCAGCGTTTCTGGTGACTCTGAATTGGATCGTGCCAAACTTCTTCTAAATATGTGGAACCATACAGACGAATTTAGCACCACAAATCTCTTCACCAAACAAGCCTAATTCTTTGAAGACATTTAAAAAGCCGTTAGCATCATCGTTATCGTTAACGGTTTTCTTTTTCCTTATTATTAATGACTTATTTTCTTTTCTTGTAATGTTCTAAAACAACAGCAGGAACCAAAGAAGAAATATCCACACCGTTCTTTTCGAGTTCATTTACCGAAGAAGAAGAAATAAACGTTTCTTCTTTTCTTGCCATGAAGAAGACCATGTCAATGTTTGGATTGGCGAATTCATTAGAGGCAGCTAACTGAAACTCGTATTCAAAGTCTGTTACAGCGCGAAGGCCACGAATAATGTGTTTGGCTCCAACCTTTTCGCAATATTTCACAACAAGACCTGGATCATAATCAATTAAAGCGCCAGGAATATCCTTTGTGGCCTCTTTCATCATCTCAAGTCTTTCCTCCACGGAGAAAGAAGATTTCTTCGCCGGATTCACCGCTAAAAGAAGAACGACTTTGTCAAACACTTGCAAAGATCTTTTTAAAACACCGATGTGACCATTCGTAATAGGGTCAAAAGAACCAGGGTATACAGCGATTTTCATTTCTTACCTCCAAAGGATTTTAATTTTATTTCGCCCGTAGCGATAATTTCTTACTTCACGAAACGGGGTTTCATCTATGCTTATTTCATTTTCATATTCTAAAACAATGACACCATCCTCTTTTAAGACGTTCTTTTCAAGAAGGAGGGAGACTCCTTTTTGATAGAAATCTATATCCTTATAAGGTGGATCCATAAGAACGATGTCCACTTGAGAAGGAAGATTCAAAAGAGCTTTCTCATACGACATATTCCAAACATGAGCGTTATTCTCTTTTAAAGATGAAAGATTCTTTTGGATGATTTTGCAAGCATCCAAAGATAAATCTACAAAATGAGCGTATTTTGCTCCACGGGAAAGCATCTCAATCCCTAAAGCACCAGAACCCGCGAACATATCAAGAACAACGGCACCAGGAATCTTTTCTCTTAAAGCGTTTGCTAACGCTTCTCTTACCATACTTTTTGTTGGAACAGTAACGAGAGGAGGGACTTCTAAGAGCCTAGAACGATATTTTCCACCTGCTACTTTTAACATTTATTTTGCCTCATGAGAAAGAGTTTTAGACCGAAATGGACCAAAAAGGATATCATCCATTTGCATATACAAATCGCGAATTGGAATGTAAAGAGAATTATATTCTTGAACAAGAGGATGACTATCCAAAGCTAATTTAGCTTCATAGAGAGCTTTTTCGCAAGTTTTTGCTTCAAGAGAACCCTCTTTTGCATAAGAAAGGACTGTCTCATATTCACGTTCTAACCTATCTTTCTTTTGACTAAGCTCAATGACTTCAGGATTAGAAGATAATTCTTCTTCCAATTGATTGAGGCGAAGAATTCTAGGATCCTCCTTAAGAGCTTTCGCCAAGGATTCAACAGATTTAATTATCTCTTCATTCATAATCAACATTTTAACGATTTTCTATTTTCTATGCTACAATTCCTCATATATGAATCTCAAAATTGTTAAAGACACAAATCCTAGAATCCACCAGCCTTCTACACCTGTAAGTATGCCTCTTTCTGAAGAGGATCGTGAAATCATTGATAAGATGTTTGATTACTTAAAAGAAACTCAAGATCCTTCTTTTAGAGAAAAACATCCTGGTGTTCGAGAAGGTGTTGGCTTAGCCGCCCCTCAAATTGGGGTCTATAAGAACATGCTCGTCATTTATTACCCAGTCGGTGAAAACGAAGAATATGTGCAATATAAACTAGTAAATCCAAAAATTGTGGCTAACTCCGTGAAGAAATGTTTTTTAGAATCCGGAGAAGGCTGTTTATCCGTTGATGGGGAACATCCTGGGTATGTCTATCGTGATTTTAAAGTCACTGTGAAGGCTTTCGATGCTATTCAAAATAAAGACATAATCATCACCGCAAGAGGTTTCGACGCCATTGTTTTACAACATGAGATCGATCACCTTTCTGGTATTTTCTTCTATGATAGGATCGATAAAAAAGAACCGTTTAAAAAAGTGATGGGTGCAATTGCCATCTAGTTTTCTATCTCTTAAAATAAATGAAAATATGAAGCATAAACAGATATCTCTCTTTCTTAGTTTTCTCTTCCTAACTTCTTGTCAGGCTGGGAACGCTTTAGAAAGATCGTATGAGGAATACCGCAACGTCCTTTCTTTTAAGGATGATACATTTAACATACTACAGCTTACCGATATCCATTGGACCTATGTGACGAAAATCAAAGAAGCTAAAGATTATTTGCAAGCTCTTTTCCTAGATGCGAAAAAGGAAAAGGGGCATGTTGATTTGGTTACCATAACCGGAGATGTTTTCTTAGAAGCAAATAAATCCATCGTTGAAGAACTCTTTTCCTTCCTTTCTTCATGGGACACCCCGATTGCTGTCACTTATGGAAATCACGACAAAGAAGGCGAATGGAATCTTGATTGGATGAACAAAATGGTTTCAACAAGCAAAAACTTTATCGCCAAAACCCTTTCCGATAACGTTTACGGTGATACCAACTATTACATTGATATCCAAGATGGTGAAAATACACTTTGGCAAGTCTACATGATTGACTCAAATTCTTTGGCACCGAAAGATGCCCTGAAATATCAATATGATTGTATCCATGAGAATCAAGTCAAATGGATGAAAGGCATAGCGGATGCTAGTAAGAAAGATTCTTCTTATCTTCCTTCATTAGGCTTTTTCCATATTCCTCCAAAAGAATACAAATTTGCAGAGGAAGCCCTTAAGAAAGACCCAAGCAAGATTCTTTTAGGGGAGAATGACGAAAAAGCATGCCCTACTTTAATCGATTCTTCTTTTTTCAAAACAGCCAAAGAAATCAATATGAAAGGAATGTTCTTTGGGCATGATCATGCGAACGATTCCGTAACAAAATATGAGGAAATGGTCATGGGTTATGGCGTGAAAGCCAATACAGAGCTTTATTACTATAAAGATGAAAAGGGGTTTACTAAAACAGGCTATGCCTTCTATGAATTAAGAAAAGATCAAAGCTGGAGCATTCAACATACTTATATGGATTATTCCACAAGAGAAGTAAGAAGAAGCTCAATTTGGGAGTCCACTTTATGAAACGAAGCGTTAACATTTGTCTTAAAGTTCTTGAAGTTCTGCTTTTCCTTTTTGCTTCCATAATGTTCTTCCGTGGATTTGCCTTTTTCGCATCCGATTTAGATAAGTTTTATAACCAAGGAAGAATTTTCCCGATTGAATTGGCTTACTTCACCCCTATTTATCCATTATTCGTTTTGCATTTAATCATCTATCCTGAAAATGAAAAACGTTATCGTTTAACCACGTTAGTCAACGGAATCATTTCTGTTTGTTTAGGCCTTTTCATTATTATTATCACAAGTGTTTATTGGGGCAAAGGAATCTATTTCTTTGGAGATAAGAACTTCTCTGCTCTTTTCCCAGTCGAGCTTTATTTGATTGCGCTCTTATCCATTTTGTTTGGAGGAAGTCTTCTTTCTTTATGGAAAAGGAAGGATGTACGTGATTATTACCCTTATAAAGGAAAGATGATTCATAAAGTCCTTGGGTCTATTTTCCGTCCTTTCTACGTTTTAGTTAGCCTTTATTTCTTTGGAGGCTTCATCAATTGTTTAATTTCTGATTCTTTCTACCCTTCTTCTTTACCATATTTCCCTGTTTATATTTTGATTGTTTGGAACGCCTTGATTTTGTTCTTCTATGAATTTTTCGTAAGAAACCATGGGGAAATCTCCTTTCAAATGAATAAGAAAGTCAAGATTATTGCCGCTTCATGTCACTTTGGGTTCGTTAGCATTCTTACGATAGCCATTTATTCTTTGTTGGCTTATAACCCTTATTTTGTCATTGAAAATTTCCAAGTCCTTTTACCTTTAGATTTCATGGGTTCTTTGACTCTTTTCCTTTACCTCATCAGCATTCCTTCATTTGGATATGCTCTTTATTTCTTCATCAGAGCGTTAAAAGAGAAGTGATTCTTTTGGAAAACGCTTTCATAAAATTCCATAGGGAAACGTATTGCTCTTGTGGTATATTTTCTTTAGCGGAAGTACATAAAATTTCGTGATTCATTATTGGAGGAGGCCTTTATGATAGGTTTTCAAAATGGTATAAACGTCTTTGCGCTCGGCGGCTTAGGCGAAGTTGGTAAAAACACATACTGCATTGAATCGGAGAAAAGCATTATTCTTCTTGATGCTGGTGTTCGTTTCCCCGAAGCGTCCCTTCCAGGCGTTGATTATGTCATTCCTGATTACACGTATTTAAAAAATAACCGTAATAAAATCAAAGCACTTTTTATCACCCATGGTCATGAAGACCATATCGGTGGTATTCCTTTCTTGATTCGTTCAGTTTATATTCCTGTGATTTATGCGCCAAAATTAGCGGCTGCTTTAATTCGTCACAAGTTAGAAGAGAACCGTATCAAAGATCAAATCAAAATCGTGGAATACGATTCTGATACGATCGTAAAAATTGCTGATGATTTTGTCGTTTCTTTCTTCCGTGTTACGCACTCTATTCCAGATTCTTTTGGTATTTGCGTCGACACAAAAGAAGGGAGAATCGTTGATACAGGCGACTTTAAAATCGATTTAACTCCTGTCGGACCTACTTTTGAAATCTCTAAAGTTGCTAAGTTAGGTACTGAAGGCGTTGATCTTTTATTAGCCGATTCCACAAATGCGGAAATTGAAGGATACACTCCATCGGAAACCCATGTTCGTAAGGGAGTCGAAGAAATTTTCGATAAAGCCCCTGCTAGAATTATTGTCTCTACCTTCTCAAGTAACATTAACCGTATCCAACAGGTGGTTGAGGTTGCTGTTGAGCATAACCGTAAGATTTGTATTTTAGGACGCTCAATGGAAACGGTTGTTGGCATTGCCCGTCAATATGGCTATATCAAAATTCCAGATTCATCCTTAATTAAAGATGATCAGATCCGTAATTATCGCGCGAGTGAGATTTGTATTCTTTGCACCGGTTCCCAAGGAGAGAGAATGGCTGCTCTTTCCCGTATTGCAAAAGGTGAGCACAAAAACGTTCGTATCGTGCCAGGAGATACCATTATCTTCTCCTCTAATCCAATTCCAGGAAACGGCGCTTTAATCGATACGTTGGTGAACTTATTGGTCAAAGAAGGGGCGGATGTCAAACAAAACGGTTTGGCTTTCTCTCTTCACTCCTCTGGCCACCCATCTAGACAAGAATTACGTTTAATGCTCCGTTTGACTCAACCAAAATATTTCATGCCAGCGCATGGTGAATATCGTATGTTAAAGCTTCATGGTGAGATCGCCCAGGAAGTTGGTATCCCTAAGGAAAATATCTTTATTTGCGAGAATGGAGATATGCTTCAACTACGTAATCATGTCGTTTCTTCTTTGGGAATGCATGTTCCTGCTGAGGACGTTTATATCGATGGAACGGATTTAGATGGCCTTTCTAGCGCTGTAATTAACGATCGTGAACAATTAAAGAATAACGGTATCGTTTGTGTTCTTATGACTCTAGATACAAAGAAGAACAGATTAATTGTTCCTCCAATCGTTTATTCTCGTGGGTTTAACGTTTCCGAAGATGCGCACGTTATTCGTCATGCCCAGATGCATGCTCAGGAAGTGGTCAATCAAGTAATGGCTCATAAAGCTTCGTTTGGTGAAATTAAATCTGCTATTAAAGATGCTCTTTCCCACTATATCTATCGTCGAACAGAAAGAAGCCCGATGATTGTCCCAATCATCATGTCGAGCTCTGAAAAATAAAATGTTCATCCTCGCTTCTTCTTCACCGAGAAGACAACTTCTTCTCAAGAAATTAGTTTCTGATTTTATGATTCTTTCACCGAATGTTGATGAAAGAGCTTTAGATGCTTTATATAATCCTTCTAGATTATCGAAAGAAGAAAGTCTTTTAAAAGCCTACACCATCTTCAAAGACCATCCAAACGATGAGGTTCTTTCAGCGGATACTATCGTCGTTTTAGAGAATCAAGTCTTAGGAAAGCCGAAAGATAAAGAAGACGCTGTTAGGATGTTATTAAAAGAAAGTGGCAAGAAACAGGTTGTGCTTACTTCTTATACTTACTTAGGTAAAGGAAAAGAAATCACACGAACCGTTCGCTCATTCGTTTATTTCAATCCTTTGACGGAAGAAGAAATCAGAACATACGTCGATCGTTTTCTCCCTCTCGATAAAGCAGGATCTTATGGTATACAGGACCCCTTCCCTTTAGTTTCTCGTATTGAAGGGAGTTATGACAATATTATGGGTCTTCCAACGGAAGATATTGCCAAACACGTGTTTAGGAATTAGTTTCTTCGGAAGCTTTTTTCTTATTTAAGTGATGGAGCAATAGGAACATAAAAATAGCAGCAAGCACAAAAAGAATAGAGCCAACAATATAATCCCAGGTTTGAATTTGATAGACTTTCCCAGCGATTTCTGTCCCTGTGTAATAAGGGAAGATTGAAGAATTCACATACATAGAAACAAGAGAACCCAAAATTAAGCCAAATATGCCAAAGAAGGTCGTCACACGATGCTTGTTAAGAAGATATTTCATGCTCTTAGAGCCAAAAAAGACACCCCCTAAAGCACCTGTAGCGAACAAAAAGAGCATGACGATACCTAAGGTGATTTTTAATGAATTTCCTGAATGCCATATCGCATCAGAACCTGTGAAAGTATTCAATAATGGGTAATAAACGCCAATAACCATAAGGGACATTGATCCAGAGATTCCTGGAACAACGCATGCGAAGGCACCAATAAAGCCCCCGACAACAGCTAAAACATAACCCCACCAATAAAGAGTTCCATCTTCTTGGAAGAAACTTAATTGCCATTTAAGCAAAGCAGTCATAATTCCAAGACCTGCAGCCAAAAGAAGGCAAAAAAGAAAGGAAAGAGAGTGAGAAGCTCTTTCTTTCGCATTCCCTCCTCTCTTCAATTCTTTTATAGCGACAGGCAAAGATCCAAAAATCAAACCAGCAAAGAGGCTAGTTAAAGAGAATGGAGCCGCTTTGTAACCACGTTGAATACCAACAAGGGCAAGTAGAGCGCCAAGCAAAAGGCCTAAAGCATAAGGAAGTAGGAAAAGAAGGCTTTTCTTAAAGTTTTTACGAAGACTTGAGACGGCTCCGACTAAAGAGTCATAACATCCTTCCACTACAG
>OGRD01000716.1_pt1 | contig 15859 bp, 16 predicted proteins | sample 1553441 | NCBI WGS metagenome assembly OGRD01 (sample SAMEA2580106, study PRJEB22360) | human gut metagenome | biome: human gut; feature: human-associated habitat; material: faeces | place: Denmark | collected 2008/2010
AGGTCGGTGTTCAGCGCTTCGAGAATGGTCTTGCCGATCAGGATCTCGGAAGCCATGGCAGCAGAATGGGTCATGCCCGAGCAGCCGATGGTCTCGATCAGAGCCTCCTGAATGACGCCCTCCTTGACGTTGAGCGTCAGCTTGCAGGCGCCCTGCTGGGGCGCGCACCAGCCGATGCCGTGGGTGAAGCCGGAAATATCGGCGATCTGCTTGGCCTGGACCCACTTGCCCTCTTCGGGGATCGGGGCCGGGCCGTGATATGCGCCCTTCGCAACGGGGCACATATGCTGCACTTCGGTCGTGTAAATCATAACGATCTTCCTTTCTTATCCTCTGTCTCCACAAAAAGCGGAACGTATCCATACGTATTTTTTATCATAGCAAACCCGAACGTCTTTTGCAAGGTGAAAAAACAGAAATACGGGCAAAATCCGTATTCCTTTCCCTCATTTTCCGCTATGCCGCGTTTTTTCGTTACAGCAGGTGGCGGATCGGGCGCTGGACAACGCTCAGAATCGTATACAGCGCGCGCTTTGCCCAAGGCAGCGTCACTTCTTCAAACTGCGCGCCGTATTCCGTGCCGCCGTCGTGCAGGGCGAGGCGGCTCTGGCCCATGTATTTTCCGCTCTCTTCTCGCAGCGCGGCATTGATCTCCTCGCTCTCGATGACGAGCATCAGCTCCGTGTCGAGATATGCGCTGCGCATGTCGGCGTTGAATGAACCGACGACGCTCAAATCGTTTCCGATTAAAATTGTCTTCGTGTGCAGCGACTGGCCGCAGACGACCTCGTACACGTCGACGCCGCGCGATAAAATATTTTGCTTTTCGCGTAAGTAGTCCGAGCAGCCGCTCGGGTTCGCGCCGTTTTCAACGGCATTCGTCAGCACGCGCAGCTGCCGCGTCTCGGCAAGTGCTTCCAAATCGTTATACATTTTGTCGTTGCAGATGATGTACGGCGTTTGCAGCAGGACGTCATCGCCCTGCGCCATCAGGCGGACAAGCGCGTCCCACAGCTCAGACGCTTTCGCCTCCGCGCGCGGCGAGCCGCTGAGAAGGCTCACATGCGTGACCGCCGCGGTCTCCACCTCCCAGTCGACGGCGGCAAGCTCTTTTCCATGCACCGCGCATAGCGCCGCGTAGCGCTCCTGCAGCGCGTCGGTCTGCGAGGACGTCTTGCCTGTGATGGTTTTATTCTCCGGCTGCGACCAGACGCTTTCAAAATACGTCAAAAGCTGGGAGACCGAGCTGCCCTCTCCCCCGTCCGACACGACGAGCACGTCGCGGTCGATATTCTGGTTCTCCTGATATGAGCCGAGGAACAAATCGTTCGAATTTCTTCCGCCGAGGATGTATTTGCTCCCGTCGGTGATCAGATACTTGTCGTGCAGACGGTAGTTGAGCTTCCACGGGCGCAGCAGGTCGATGGGATCATAAAAGCGCACCTCCACATTCTCCTCCGCCGCGAGGGCGCGGAGAACGCCGCTGTTTTGCAGATGCAGAAAACCGTTCAGCCCGTCGACGATGACGCGCACCCGCACGCCGCGCTGCGCCGCGCCATAGAGCGCGGCCATCAAATCCTGTCCGCTGCCGTCCGCACGCAGGTCAAAGGTCGAGAAGATGACCTCCCTTTCCGCACTCTCGATGAGCTGCAAGCGCCAGAGCAGCGCACTGTCCGTATCCTCGATGCTCCTCACGCGCTCCTGCGATGTGTCCGTACTCAATCGGGCTTCATACTGGCTCCACAGCTCCCCTGTCGCCTCTTTTTGCGGCAGCGGGACGAGAATGGCTGTCAGCACCCCATATAAAAGGTACACGCCCAGTGAGATGCCAAGCCATTTCAAGATATGTTTTTGCTTCATTTTTCACCTGCTTATCATAAAACTCATGCCGTCAGTTTATCATAAGGGATGCAAGCTGTCCAGCGGCGCGGCGGCGGTAAGTTTTCCCGACCGAAACGCCGCAACTTTCGCCCAAACGGAAATTTCTCGAAAAGAGGTCTTGACAATCCGCCAATTTCCGACCTATACTTTTTGTAAATTAAAAATACCCCACACGGGTATTGTATTTGCCCCGAAGGAGGAATCGAATTGAAAAAGGAAACCTATGACGTGACCGGCATGAGCTGCGCCGCCTGCTCCAGCCGCGTGGAAAAGGCCGTCGCCAAGCAGCCCGGCGCGCAGCAGGTCGCGGTCAACCTGCTGAAAAACAGCATGGTCGTCGAATACGACGAATCCCAGCTTTCGTCCGCGCAGATCATCGCCGCGGTCGAAAAGGCGGGCTACGGTGCGTCTCTGCATGCAAAGCCCGGCAGCGCCCCCGCCGCGCAGACTGCCGAGACCGGCGGCGCCAGCGCCGCACAGAAGGCGTACAGCGACATGAAAAAGCGTCTCGCCCTCTCGCTCATCTTCACCATCCCGCTGTTCTATCTCTCGATGGGCCACATGATGGGCTGGCCGCTGCCCGCGTGCTTCCTCGGCATGGAAAATGCGATGACGTTCGCATTCACGCAGTTTTTGCTGCTGCTGCCCATCGTCTATATCAACCGCCAGTACTATATCGTCGGCTTCAAGACGCTGTGGCAGCGCTCGCCGAACATGGATTCGCTGATCGCACTGGGCTCCAGCGCCGCCATCGTGTACGGCATCTACGCCATCTATAAGATCGGCATCGGCTTTGGAAGAATGGACATGGACACGGTGCACACCTATATGATGGAGCTGTACTTCGAGTCCGCAGGCACGATCCTGACGCTCATCACCATGGGCAAGACGATGGAGGCCCGCGCCAAGGGCAAGACCTCTGACGCCATCACAAAGCTCATGGACCTTGCGCCCAAGACCGCGACGGTCGAGCGCAACGGCGTCGAGAGCGTCATCCCCGTCGAGGAGGTCCAACTCGGCGACATGCTGATCGTCAAGGCGGGCGAGAGCGTCCCCGTCGACGGCGTCGTGCTCGAGGGAACGTCCTCGGTCGACGAATCCGCGCTGACGGGCGAGAGCATCCCCGTCGAAAAGCAGGCGGGAGACAGCGTTATCGGCGCGACCATCAACAAATCCGGCTATTTCAAGATGCGCGCGACCAAAGTCGGCGACGATACCGCCCTTTCCCAGATCGTACGCCTTGTGGACGAAGCCACGAGCTCCAAAGCGCCCATCGCCAAGCTCGCCGATAAGGTCAGCGGCGTGTTCGTCCCCGTCGTCATCACGATCGCCGTCATCGCGACGGCAGCGTGGCTGCTGACGGGCCACAGCGTGGAATTTGCGCTGTCCATCGGTATTTCCGTTCTCGTCATCAGCTGCCCCTGCGCGCTGGGTCTCGCCACGCCAACGGCCATCATGGTCGGCACGGGCCGCGGCGCGGTGAACGGCATCCTCATCAAGTCTGCCGAAGCGCTTGAGACGACGCACAGCGTCAACACCGTCGTGCTCGACAAGACCGGCACCATCACGCAGGGCAAGCCCGTCGTCACCGACGTCGTCGACGGCGGCATCGGCAGGGACAAACTCCTCTCCGTCGCCGCATCGCTCGAAAAGCTCTCCGAGCATCCGCTCTCCGAGGCCATCGTGGCCGAGGCGGAGAAGGAATCGCTCACGTTCCTGTCCGTCGACAAATTTGAGCAGATCCCCGGTCAGGGCATCCGCGGCGAGGTCGAGGGCAAGCTCTGCTTTGCCGCCACCCGCCGCATGATGGAAGCAAACCGCATCGAAAACAGTGAGCTGCTCGCACAAGGCGAAGCGCTGGCTGAGGACGGCAAGACGCCGCTCTACTTTGCGCTGGACAGCAAGCTCATCGGCCTCATCGCCGTAGCCGATGTCGTCAAGCCCACGAGCGCGCAGGCCATCGCCGAGCTCTCGAGCATGGGCATTGAAGTCGTCATGCTCACGGGCGACAACGCCAGGACCGCCGAGGCCATCCGCCGTCAGGTCGGCGTGGACCGCGTCGTGGCCGAGGTGCTGCCGCAGGATAAGGAACGCGAGATCCGCCGCTTACAGGAGGGCGGCAAGAAGGTCGCCATGGTCGGCGACGGCATCAACGATGCGCCCGCCCTTGCGCGCGCAGACGTCGGCATCGCCATCGGCGCCGGTACGGACGTCGCCATCGAGTCGGCGGATATCGTGCTGATGCGCAGTGACCTTCTCGACGTCTCGACCGCCGTGCAGTTGAGCCGCGCGGTCATCCGCAACATCAAGGAAAACCTCTTCTGGGCGTTCTTCTACAACGCCATCGGCATTCCCATCGCGGCGGGCGTGTTCTACCCCGCCTTCCAGCTCAAGATGAACCCGATGCTCGGCGCGCTCGCGATGAGCTTCAGCTCGGTGTTTGTGGTGAGCAATGCGCTGCGCCTGCGCTGGTTCAAGGCCAAGCACACGGAGGCAGCACCGAAAACGGTTTCTTCTCCGTCGGATCGCGGAGTGGAGATAGCAAGCAAGGAAATTATGGCAAGTAATGAAAAAGGAGAAACAAACATGGAAAAAGTCATCAGCATTGAGGGCATGGCCTGCATGCATTGCGTGAATCACGTTCAGCAGGCGCTTTCCGCCGTCCCCGGCGTGAAGGAGGCAAAGGTCGATCTCGAGAGCAAGTCCGCCACCGTCAGCGTGGACGGCAGCGTAACCGACGCGGCGCTCAAGGCCGCGGTCGATGAGGCGGGCTATCAGGCCGTCTCCATCCGCTAAGGCCATGAGAGCCGATCGTGATTCCGTCCGCCGCAAGCTGAAAATTGCCCGCGGCCAGCTCGACGGCATTTTGCAGATGATCGACGACGACCGCTACTGCGTGGACATCTCCAACCAGCTTCTCGCCACGCAGTCGCTCCTCAAAAGCGCCAACCAGCAGATCATGCGCGCGCACATCGAAGGCTGCGTGCGCGAGGCTTTGCAGACCGACCATATCGCCCCCAAGCTCGAAGAGGCCTTCCAGCTCCTCGAGCGCATGGCGCAGTCGTGACCGCACAAAAAAGGACGACAGCTAAAAATAGCTGTCGTCCTTTTTTGTTATTCGATCAGATCCTCGCGGTCGAGTTTCTTTTCCGAAAGCTGCTGTGCGGTGTGCTCATGTACGAGCTGGAGTACTACCGCCGTGAGGGGAATGAAAAACACAATACCGACAAGGCCGAAGAGCTTGCCGCCAAGCAATGCCGCAAGAAGCGTCCACAGCGGCGCAAGCCCCACGCTGCTGCCAACCACATGCGGGTAAATGAACTGATTTTCCGTGAACTGCACCGCCTGATAGACGATCAGGCACAGCAGCGCCTTCTCCGGCTGGGCAAGCAGCGTCAGCAGTACGCCGATTGCGCAGGAGGCCAGCGCGCCGATGTAGGGAACAAAGGCGAAGGCCGCCGTCAGCGCGGCGGTCAGCCCCGCGTAGGGAATGCCGCACAGGGAGAACGCGAGAAAGATCATCGTGCCGAGGATCACGACCTCCACGCACTGCCCGGACAGGAAACGGGCGTAGGTGGTGTGCGTCAGGCGCGCGATGCGGCAGACCTGATCGGCCTTTCGCTCGCTCAGGTTGGCGTAGAGGAGTCTGCGGCTCTGTTTAGCAAGGCTGCGCCGGTCGAGCAGCACATAAAACATGATGACGATGGCAAAGGTGACGTTGGCCACCGCCGAGACTGTGGTACCGGCAAGATCCACCACCGAGTCGATCAGCGCGCCGGCGCCGGTGAGCGCCTTTTCCAGCACCGTTTTCCAATCGAGCGCGGCGATGCGATCGGTGAGCTCGCTTGTATCCACGCCGTGATCCGAGAGAAGGCGCGCCCAGTCCGGCCAGTTCTCCCTGACCAGTGTGCCGATGCTCTTGAGCGACGCGGCAAGCTGCGGCAGCGCCAGAACGCACAGCAGTACCACGACGATGACCACGCACAAAAGCGTCAGCAGCAGGCTGAGAAGGTCAATGTGTTTTTCCTTTGCCTTTGGCATCAGGCGCGTCAAACGTCCTGCGATGCCCTGCATCGGCACACTGAGGACAAACGCCATCAATAACCCTATGATCACCGGCGTGAAGAGGGTAGCGAGCCTCGTGAGAAACGCCGCGACTTCGTTGAGATTCATCAGCGCGGCATAGAGCGCCACGCCGAACGCGACCAGAAGAAATTGCTGTTTTCCTTTTTTATCCATTGTTCTTTTCTGCACCTTCCGCGCGTTCGCTCTGCCACCGGAGCGGAAGTGCCGAACGCTGTGCATATCCTTTCAGGTTAATTATAGAATGGCTTGCGCTGCATTGCAAGTTCTTTTGCCCGTCGCTTGGTAGTTTTTCCCGCCCGCTGCTCTTTTCGCGCAGACTTTTGCGGAAAATCAACATTTCTCCCCTTGGCGCGGCGGTGATCGTCTGCTATACTGAAAGGAACAAAAGCTCATCGGGCGGGCGTTGACGCTTCCGATGGAAAGGAAGGCTCAGAATGAATCGAACGGGGAACGGCGCCGCACTCTGCGAAGATCCGCATGACTTTCTTGTCATGCAGAATCTCTATGACGCGGCGGTTCGGCAGCTCACGTTGAAATTCAATATTCTCAACAGTGAATTCAATGTTCTTTATGCACGCAATCCCATTCATCACATCGACGGGCGCGTCAAATCGCAATCGAGCATCGTCGCCAAGCTCATCAAGCGCGGCCTGCCGCTCTCGATCGAGTCCGCGCGAAAAAACATCAACGACATCGCGGGCGTGCGCGTCGTTTGCAGCTACATCGACGATGTCTACCGCGTGGGCGAGATGCTGGCGCGGCAGACGGATGTGGAGATCGTCAAAAAGCAGGACTACATCCAGACGCCGAACTACAACGGCTACCGCTCGCTGCACATGGACATCAAGGTGCCCGTCTACCTCTCCGACCGGACGGAATACGTCGTGGCGGAGATCCAGCTGCGCACGATCGCCATGGACTTCTGGGCGAGCCTTGAGCACGATATCCGCTACAAGGTCGACAAAACGAAGCTGCCCGAGGGCATCAACGAGGAGATGTTCGAATGCGCGGGCAAGATCGCTGAGATCGACCGCCAGATGCAGGACATGTACCAGCGCATCAAGGCCTCGGATGCCTACAACGAAGATTGAGTCCCCTACATAAAGGAAAAAGGATGCATCGAAAGACGCATCCTTTTTGTTTTTTTCACTGCTTTTTGTGATACCCGCAGTCGCAGTAGGGGCCGCCGGAGGCGAGCGTGTACTCGCGCACGAAATCCGACGCGCCGCCCGCGTCGCTCATCGTGTAGTCGAGATGGCACAGCGCGGGCGTCAGATCGTAGAGCCCCAACACCTGCATCAGCGTGCAGATGCCGCAGGTCGTGAAGCGCGCCTCGTAGCCGCTGCCGTCCTCGTACTCGAAAAAGTCCATGTTCCACGAATAGGGGTTGCGGTCGCCCGCGCGCAGCTTCGCCGTCGCCTTCATGCCCTCGATGTCCTTGGGCGTGAACTTTTCTTTCCGCTCGCGCGGCAGAAAGCCTTCATCGTAGGCGTCATCATCGCCGCGGCGTAGTAGTCCGTCAGCGTTTTGATGTCCGGCCGCTGCGGCATGCACAGGATAAACGCGGCGAGCATCGCGCAGTTGACGATGTTCATTTCGAAGCGGTCGCGCTTGTCAAATTCCGGCAGCTTCGCGATGATCTCGCGATATTTCTTTTTGGCACGCGCCGCAACGTCCTTCGCCTGCTCCGCGGTCAGGTCGAATTCGACCGTCAGGTGCTTTTCAAACGATCCGGCAAACAGCGCCCACATGCCCGCAGGCTTTCCAAGATACTTCATTTGCTCTCCCCTTTTCGAGTTTAATCTCTCAAACTCGTCTGCATTTTTGACTGCCGTCTTGCTTTTGGTCATAGTATACCGAGGGCGGGAGCGCTTGTCAATGCGGCGCAAAAAAGCAGCGGTTCTGATGAACCGCCGCTTTTTTCAGTTGGATTTACTTGCCCTGATAGGCGCGATAGGATCGTGCGGATTTTGCCTTTGAGCGCAATTTCTGTTTTGCCGTTCTTCGCGGCCTCAACCGTGATCTACTGCACCTCGCTGACGCGGATGCTGGTGGAGCAGATGGTCTCCATCAGGAGCGCGAGGGCGCGGTCGCCCGTGGCCTCCGCCGCAGCGACCAACCTCTCGTATTCCCCTCGCGTTAGCTCCTGCCTGCTGTCGCGAAACAGGCGGCGCTGAATTTTTAAGAACCGTGCTCGGCAGTCTGTCCAGCCACAGAAGCAGAAAAAGCCATTCAGTGCCGCCAAACAAGCGTTAATGGTCGACGGTGCGTAGTTACTTGCGCGCAGATCGTCTTTCCAAAGGCGGATCATCTCCGGTGTGACCGCCGCGCCGCTCAAAAAGGCTGCAAAGCTTAGTAAAGCACGGCGATATTTTTCGATCGTCGCTGCGGCACGTTCTTCGCTTTCGAGGGCTTTCAAATACTCAGTAATTCTCTCGTCGGTCATATAGTATTCCATAATAAAAATACCCCTATCTCTCGTGATAGGGGTATTGTAACGTATCACAGAATAGTTTTCGAACACCTTTGCATCTTGTGTTGAATTCTTTTGTATATGCAGGTTATCTCTGCTAACAGTAACAGCTGTCTTTCGGTCTCAGCTGATATGATGCAGCAATCACTGCACAGGCGGCGTAATGCCAAAAAACTTGGTGGGTACTAATTGCATAACAGCGAAATTGCTGATACAATAATAAAAAAGATTGCATTGACAGGATGTAACGGCAATGATGTATCCATTCCTCACCCTTGATGACAGTACGGAAATCGTTCATTCTCAGACTTTGCAGGATGGGAATGTAAAGGTCTATATTGAAAAGCCCGATGAAAAAGACAGGTTCCACCATGCAACCTGTTTCCTGCCGGAATATCGGTGGATAGATATCTTTGGATTCTCTGACACGGATATTCAGAAATATCAGAAGATTATTGAATCCACTGCGCACTTGATTATACGCTTTGCCGCAGAAGGGGGCTTGGAAATGCCGCAGGTTTTTAAGGTTGGTTTCTATTGGGTCTTTTTCTGGGCGAATGAAAATAATCCCTTAGAGCCGGTTCATATCCATGTATGCTAAGGCGCTCCCAATGGGAACGCTACAAAGATATGGATTACAAAGGCCGGCGGATGTATCCTCTGTAATAACAATTCAACGATTCCTGATCGCATTCTCCGCAATATCATGGATGTGATCGAAGCGAGAAGTTCAGAAGTTATAGCAAAATGGACCGACTTTTTTGGAGAAGCTCGGTTCTTCTGCTGAAAATCATTTGTCAGAAAGGCATAGCACCACGACGGTGCTGTGCCTTTTAGCTTGATCTCTCATGATATGTGTGTTGTGTGGAATGAGCCCGATGGCTTGATGTCCTTCATCAACACCGCTCATTTTTTCATTGATTTCCTTCTTCCAACCGCTGCCAGCGCTTCCACGTCCCACTGGATCGGCTCCATGCCTATCGAGCGGATGGTGGAGATGACGTGGTCGTCATACTCGCCGAACGGGCAGCGGATGAGCGTCGGGCGGACGCCGGTCAACGCCTCGATCTTATCGTTGCAGGTGTTCACGTCTGCGATGATCTGGTCGGCGGTGAGGGAATTATAATGATCATGCGCGTTGGAGTGGTTCATGAGCTCATTGCCGCTGTCCACGATGGCCTTGGCCTGTTCGGGATACTGATCCGCCCAGTTGCCCACGACAAAAAAGGTACAGGTGACACCGTACTCCTTGAGCACGTCGAGGATCTTCTGTGTGTTGTCCGCGCCCCACGCCGCGTCGAACGAGATGGAGCACACCTTCTGGTCGCGCTGGACACAGTAGATCGGCAGTTGGCGCGTGGCGGCCGACGCGCTGACGGCGGCGGGATAATTGACGGCGGCAAAGATCGCCGCGGCGGCCAGCACCGCCGCGCCCAGCAGGCACAGCAGGACGATCCCAGCGTCAGCCATTTGCGCCGGAGCACCAGAAAGCGCGGCGGCTTCTTCTCCTTTTCAGACTTCTTCCTGCGGTCAAAATGAAACAGCATCAGCATATCCTCCCCAATTCTCTTGGTAGAGGGTATGCTGGTGCTGTTCATATCATGCAAGGGGGACGGGCTTTACTCGATGCCCACCAGCGTTTGGGCTTCGGCGACGTACTGGTCGATGAGGCCCTGCTCCTGCATCTCGGCGATCTTTTCGTTCAGGTAGGCGACAAAGTCCTCGTTGCCCTTTTGCACGCCGATGCACTGGCCCTCGCTGTCGCTTTCGATGCCGATGTCCTTGACCGTCAGGTCATCGTTCGCCGCGGCGAATGCGAGAGCCGCGGTGTAGTCGATGTACACAACATCGAGCTTGCCGCTCTTGAGCTCCATGATGAGATCCTGCGCCTTGACGAGGCCGACGACGTTCTCTTCGCCCGCAAGCTCGTTGGCGATAGGCACCTGAATGGTGCCATTCTGCACGCCGACCTTGTGACCACTCAGGTCTTCGGGCTTGTTGTAGAGCGCGTCATCCTCCGCGCGGATCAGAATGGCCTGCTGCTGCTTAAAGTACGGGTCAGAGAAATCGACGGACTTCAAGCGCTCCTCGGTCGAGGCCATACCGGCGATGACAATGTCAAAATCACCCTTGGCGAGGTTGATGCACAGGTTGTCGAACGACATGTCGACGACCTTGAGTTCGACGCCGAGGTCATCGGCGATGTACTGCGCGATAGCAACGTCAAAGCCGACGATGGTGTCCTTGCCGTCCACCTCCGTGTGGAACTCGTTCGGGGGATAGTCGGCAGAGGTTCCCATCACGAGCACGCCCGCCTCTTTGATCTGCTCGATCTTGGACTTGGCGGTGTCATCGGACGACGCATCGCCGTCCGAGCTGCCCTGCGCGCTGTCATCGCTCTTGCTGCCGCAGGCGGCGAGAGACAGGATCATCATAAGCGCTAAAAGCAGCGCCGCAAATTTCTTGAATGCGTTCATCTTTGTTCCCTCCTGCGTGTCTTATTCCCACAGGGGCTTGTCCCAAAGGTTCACCTTGGTGCCGATGCCCATTTCCGTCGCGTTCAGATAGAGCTGATAGGCGATCATGATGTCCAGCGCGCCGAGGCCCATGGACGCGGCGGCGACGAACTGATCGTCCGAGGTGCGCAGCTTCTTCGTGCCGAGCACCAGCTCGCTCAGGTCCATGATCTGGCTCTCATCGAGCTTGCCCTCCTTCGTGAGCTTGGACAGCGGGTTCGTGTGCTGCTTGAGCTGTGTCCAGTAGTCGGCGACGATGCCGTCGGCCTTGAGGAAGACGTCCTCCATCACCTCGTTGGAGTGCATGGAGACGAGGCCGCAGCCAGGCGTGAGCCAGGAGGTGTCCATGAACGGCTTGGGCGCGGTCGTCTCGCCGACGATGAGCTGGGACTTGAGCGCCGCAGCCTTGCTGTCGCTCGTCGGGATGATCTCGACGCCCAAGCTGTCGCCGTACTCCTTCGCGATGCCCTCGGCCTTGGCGACATCAATGTCGCAGAGGTACATGGTCTTGATCTGGGGCAGCGCCTCGTGCACGGCGGAGATCATCGTGCGGCCAATAACGCCCGCGCCGACAAGGCACGCGGTGTCCGCATTGGAGGGGGCGGCATACTTGGCCATCAGGCCGCCGACGGCGGAGGTGCGCATCGCGGTGATGAGCGTGCCGTCCAGAATGCAGAACGGCAGCACCGTCTCGGGGTCACTCAGGATGGAAATGTCGATGCCGTAGGGGATGCCAGGGATCGTGGCGTTCTTCTTGGACTCCGCCGCCCACTTGATGCCGCCGATGTTGATGTCGCCGATGTTGATGTCGCCGCCGATGTAGCAAGGCATGGCGTTGAAGAACGACTGCCAGTTTTCCTTGTCAGGGATGCTGGTGTTGGTCTTGGGCGGGTTCTTGATGAGGCCCTGACCGAGCATCGCGTAGGTCTTTTCCGTAACGGCCAAGATCTGTTTCATATCGAGAAGGCCGGCCTTGATGACATCTTCCTGCTTAAGGAACAGAATTTCGGGATTGATCGTGTGAAGCATTTTTGTTTCCTCCAATAATATCGTAAATTTTATTTTTTGTTTGTTAAATGACGTTGATGACTTTGGATAAGAACTCTTTGGTTCGCGCGTTCTGCGGGTGCTCGAAAATCTCCTCGGGCGTGCCCTGCTCGGCGATCTGTCCGCCGTCCATGAAGAGCACGCGCGTGCCGACCTTTCGGGCAAAGCCCATCTCGTGCGTGACGACAACCATCGTGATGCCGTTGCGGGCGAGGTCGGAGATGACCTGCAGCACCTCGCCGACCATCTCAGGGTCGAGCGCGGAGGTCGGCTCATCGAAGAGCAGCACATCGGGCTCCATTGCCAGCGCCCGCACGATGGCGATACGCTGCTTCTGCCCGCCGGAGAGCTGGGAGGGATAGGCGTTCGCCTTGTCCTCAAGCCCCACGCGCTTTAGAAGCGTGAGGGCCTTTTCCTTGCTCTCCTCTTCCGACTGCTTTTTGACCTTTGTGAGCGAGATCGTGATGTTTTCAAGCACCGTCAGGTTGTTGAAGAGATTGAACTGCTGGAACACCATGCCGACCTTCTGTCGGTGCTTATTCACATCAAAGCCCTTGGCCGTGATGTCCTCGCCCTCGAAGTAAATTTTGCCGGCGGTGGGCTGCTCCAGAAGGTTCAGGCATCGGATAAACGTGGACTTACCGCCGCCCGAGGGACCGATGATGACGACCACGTCGCCCTTGCAGATGGTCTCGCTCAGCCCGTCGAAGACGGTCAGGCTGCCGAACTTTTTCTGCAAGTCCTTGATCTCGAACAATACGTTACCGTTCACTCTTTCTCAGCCTCCCTTCAAAGATGTTCAGCCCCTTGCCGAGGATGATATTCAGCGCCAGATAGATGATGGCGGAGATGTAGTAGCAAGGAAGCGGGTTATAGGTAGAGGTGACCACGATGCCGTTGTTGTACATCAGATCGCCGATGCCGAGGTACTGGATGATCGAGGTCTCCTTGACCATCGTGACAAATTCATTGCCGATGGCGGGGAGAATATTTTTGACCGCCTGCGGCATCACCACGTAGTGCATGGCCTGCGCATTCGTCATGCCGCACGAGCGCGCGCCTTCCATCTGGCCCTTGTCCACCGCCTGAATGCCCGCGCGGATGATCTCGGCGACGTAGGCGGAGGAGTTGATCGAAAGCGCGATGATACACGGCAGCGCCCGCTCCAGATCGACGCCGAAGAGGGTTCCGGTGGGATAGCTGATAAAGTCGAGCTGGTAGTAAACGATGTAGAGCTGCACGAGCATCGGCGTACCGTGGATGACGGTGATATAGATGCTGGCGAACTTTTCCAGCGGCCTAAACTTGGATAGCCGCATGAAAGCGATCAGGCAGCCGAGGATCGAGCCGCAGAACACGGTGAGCAGAGAGATGAGGATGGTCGTTCGCGTCCCTCGCAGGAAGTATTGATAATAATTCGTTGCAATTTCCCAAATGTTCATGTGCTGTGGTTTCCTCCTTCGTAGGACTGACTGTGATGCCGATTGTATATTTATGTTCGTAAAATGCCAATAATGAGAATAACAATTCATATCAAGATTGTAGCACTGAATAAAGAGGCGAAATAGAACGAAAAACGATTTGGTAAAAATATACACAAAAGTCAGCATAACTATGACGATCGAACATCCGCTGCGGCACAATACGGCGTGTTTATAAGCAAGCAAAAAGATTTTGCTGCATGAAAACACGCAAAAAAGAAAGGTGCCGGGCTGAAACGTTCACTGTTTCAGTCCGACACCTTTTTCATAAAAGTGCAAAAGTGCGCAAATGACCCCTGCCATCCCCAAATGGCAGGAGCCGTCTGCGTGATCGTGTGGGGCGCGCACGCGCCCTGGTATCATAAAGCCGCGAGCGGCTCTATCATCATGCGTCGTTTTCGAGCATCCGGTAGCCCACGCCGATCTCGGTGAAGATATACTCGGGCGAGGCGGGATTCTTCTCGATCTTGCGGCGGATGTTCGCCATATTCACGCGCAAAATCTGATTGTCGGCCTTGGCCTTCGGCCCCCAGATCTGCTTGATGAGATAGTCATACGTCAGCACCTTGCCAGCGTACTTGCCGAGCAGCGCCACGATCTTGAACTCGTTGAGCGTCAGGTGCACATCCTGATCGCCGATGAGCACGTGGTGCTTGTCATAGTCGATGGTCAGGTCCTTGACGATGAACTTGCCCGACTGCGCGATCTCGTTGTTGTCGAGCGGCGTGCGCGTGTGACGGATGGCCGTGCGGATGCGCGCGAGCAGCTCGCTCGTGCCGAATGGCTTTTCGATGTAGTCGTCCGCGCCGAGGTCGAGCGCCATGACCTTGTCATGCTCGTGCGTGCGCGCCGAAACGACGATGATCGGCAGGCTCGACCACGAACGAACCTCCTTGAGGATGTTTATCCCGTCCATGTCGGGAAGCCCCAGGTCGAGAATGATGAGATCGGGGCAGTGCGAGGTGATCATCGAGACCGCCTCGGCACCCGTCTGCGCCACCAGCACGTCGAAGTCGTTCGCGGTGAGAACCGTCGAAATAAAGTTGCTGATGTTCTGCTCGTCTTCCACCACGAGCACTTTATCCTTCAATTTCACTGTTGATGCCCTCCTCCAGCGGCAGATAGAAGCGGAAGCATGCTCCGCCCGAATCTAAGTTTTCTGCGGTCATCGTGCCGCCGTGCGCCTTGACGATGGTGTAGCACACGGAAAGGCCGATGCCCATGTTTTTCTTCATATCAAAGTTGTTGTGCGACACGCCGGAAAGCCCGCCGTTAAAAATCGTCGAGAGCCTCTCCTTCGGGATGCCGACGCCGTTGTCGCTGACGGAAAAGCAGGCGTTCGTCCCCTCGCGTGAGAGGCAGACACGGATCTGCGTGACGTTTCCGCCGTGGATGGCGGCGTTTTCCAGCAGATTCATAATGACCTGACGGATGAGCGTCGCGTCCATCGGCACCATCAGCACCTCGTCCGGTACCTCGATCGAAACCTTGATCGCGGGGAAGCGCTTGGTGAACTTGCTGACCGAGACGCCGACGATCTCCTCGGCCGCCTCACAGTCCTTTTCGATCTTTGCCTGTCCGCCGCTCATGCGCGTAATGGACAAAAGATTTTCGACCATGCGGATGAGCCACTGCGCGTCCTCGTTCACGTCTTCCAAAAGGCGGCGCTTCTGCTCGGGAGAAAACGAATCCTCGTTTTCAAGGATCGCGGCGGTGTTGCCGACGATGCTCGTCAGCGGTGTGCGGATATCGTGCGACATCGCGCGCAGGAGATTGGCGCGCACGGCTTCCTTTTCTGTTTCGATGCGCAGCCGCTCCTGCTTTTTGATCTTGGTGTTCATCGCGCTGATGATGAGCGACACCGCCAGCATCGTCAGAAAGGTCAGCGGATAGCCGGTGAGCCTGAAGTTGAACGCCCAGAATGGATAGGTGAACACGAAGTTCACACAGATCACGCCGAAAAGCGAGCTGAAAACGCCCCAGAAATAGCCCTCCGTAAAGCGGGAGATGATCACCACCGCCAGCACGAAGATCAGCAGCGTGAAGCTGCCGTTCTCGTCGATACTGCGCAGCACAAAGCAGATCGCCGCGGCGATACCGAGCAGCAGCGCGGTGAATATCGCGTCACGCAGGTGGATCGGTATGCTTCTCCACATTTTTTCGGTCCATTGTCCGATCCGGCTCAGCAGGTCCTTCATAGCAAGCTCCCCTCCGGTCACCCTCTATGATGACCATTGTATCATATCTCTTGCTAATTATCTGCTAAGCTTTCCGTTTTTGCAAGTCATTTCTGCTAAGCTTTCCGTTTTTGCAAGCCATTTCTGTTCAATTCCCGTCCGTTTTTGCCGCACCGGCGAATGGAAAAGCATCAGGGG
>OGRD01000732.1_pt1 | contig 15710 bp, 16 predicted proteins | sample 1553441 | NCBI WGS metagenome assembly OGRD01 (sample SAMEA2580106, study PRJEB22360) | human gut metagenome | biome: human gut; feature: human-associated habitat; material: faeces | place: Denmark | collected 2008/2010
TGGCTATCGATTATAGCAGCAAAAGCGGCTGTGCCGGCCCTGCCATAATTCAGAAGCTGCCCGGGCTCACCGTGCGCGAATATCTCGCGCCGCGCCTGTTCAAGCCCCTCGGCATCCGCGAGAATCCCGCCTGGGAGACAGACCCCAACGGTCTTGAGGCCGGCGGCTGGGGACTGTTCATAACCACAGAGGAACTCGCCAAGGTCGCCGACTGCATGAGCCACGGCGGAAAGTACCGCGGCAAGCAGGTCATCCCCGAGTTCTGGGCGCGCGAGGCGGGAAAGCCCCAAGCCGACAACTCCGCAAAGAGCGTTGACCAGCCGGACGCCTGCGTCGGCTACGGCTTCAACTTCTGGTGCTGCCGCTTCCCCGGCTCTTACCGCTTTGACGGAATGTTCTCTCAGTTCGGCATAATTCTGCCGGACTATGACGCCAATATCATCGTCACCTGCAGCGAGGTCTTTGAGCAAAAGACGCGCGACTGCCTGTGGAGACACTTCCCCGACGGCTTTATCGAGCCCAAGGATGAGCCGGAGCAGACGACGCTCCCCATGACTCTCACTCCCCTGCCCGTGCTCACCGCCGGCAGACGCAACCCCGTGCTCGAAAAGAAGCTTTCATATTCTACGATACATTTGCTCTATAACCCCGTGCTCGACGTTGCGGGCTTCCCCGTGAGCGTCCTGCCGACGGCTGTGGTATATATGTCCACCGACCGCGCCGGAAACATAGACAAGATAAACCTCGACTTCTCCGAGAACGAGTGCCGCTTCACCTGGAGCGAGGGAAAAGTCAGAAACACGATAGTCAGCGGACTCGACGGCAAATACCGCAAGTCGAAAATGCATTTGGCGGGACTTGATTTCACCGCTGTCTCGTCGGCAAGGTGGGAGGACAGCGAGACGTTCACCATCTGGATTCGCGCCAACGAGTCCATAGCCGAGCGCCGCTTCTCTTTCCGCTTCAACGGAAACAAGGTCACAGTCATTCCGACCTCATGCCCTGACCTCAGCAACATTGCGGAATCCCTGGCGCAGGGCACGGGCGACATGATAGAGAACGAAAAGATAGCCGATATATGCAGCAGCTTCCTGCGCAAAAGCTACGGGCTGCTCGAGCCCAAGCTGTTCGGCCGCCTGGAGATGAGATAATTGACAACCGTACTGAAAATATGCTTCGCCATAGCGGCGGGACTTGAATTTGTTTTTGTGCCGCAGTTCCTGAAAGCCTCAAAGAACGGGCGCTGCACAAAATCGCAGATACTGAAAACCGTCTGCGCCACTCTTTTTGTCGCGGCGGGAGTTCTCGCGAGCGCAATAGCCCAAAATCAGAGCAGCTATGCACACTATATTCTGATAGGTCTGCTGCTCGGCTGGTGCGGAGATTTTCTGCTGCATCTGCCGCCCAAGCCTCCGTTTGCTCTAAGCGGCGGACTCGCGTTCCTCGCAGGGCACGTGTTTTACATATACGCCTACTGCCTTGCGATGAAGCACTATTTCCCCGAGGCGCAGTTTTGGGATAAGCATGAGCTGATAGCCTGTGCGGTGATAATCGTTATAGGTCTCGCGGTTTTGCGCCTGCTCGGGGTCAAGTTCAGCCCGCTCTATTTAATCGGCGTGCCGTATGTCGCAATGCTCGCGTTCATGCTCGTCAAGGCGGGCTCGCTCGGCTTCAAGGCGGTCGCCGCCGGACTCGACAATGCGGTTGTAATGTGCATATTGCTCGTAGGCGGCGCGTTCCTGTTTGCGCTGTCCGATATGATGCTCGCCGTCAACTCCCTGCGCAAGCCCCGTCCGCCTTACGGCTATAAGATAACCTGCATAATAACCTATTTCACGGCACAGTTTCTGCTCGCTTCAACAATTTTCGTAATATCCGCTTAAATAAGGCGCAGACCGAAAGGAGAAAAACTATGCTCGGAACAGGCACATGGCATCTGAAGGTAGGCAATATTTTCTACAACGGAGACATCACACTTCGCGTCTTTGACAACGGCGGCGAATACGGCTTCGAGCTCATTGAGCCGAAGATGGACATTCCGGAGATTGAAATAAAGCAAATTTCAACCGTCGGGAATCACCTGTCCGCTACCGTTACGGCAAAAGAGCTGCGAGGCAGAGACGCACAGCTCGAGCTCGACTTTACCGACACCTCCGTCAGCGGAAGCACAAAGGTTCCGCTCATCGGCACCGTGGCGATAAAAGAGGGGACGAAGATAGCCGACTGAATTCGCACCGCCGCACAAATACTTCTAAATCGGCGACCGACCGCAGGAGAACTCTCTGCGGTCGGTCTTGTTTTTTTTGGAGATAGCCGTGAGTTATAGCGACATTTTGCAAGGAAAATAGCCTGCCGCACAGACGTAGTCCGTAAAAGCTCCTGTTATTTTTACGCCGCTTTGGGGTTCTAATCTTCTTTTAATCTTTACACGCTACGATAAAATCCGTATAATTATATCGGAGGTGTTCCAATGCGTGTTTTGTTTGCCGAGGACGAGAAGAGCCTCAACAGGATAATCACAAAGCAGCTCAAGGCGGCCGGCTACAGCGTGGACAGCTGCTTTGACGGCGGCGAGGCATATGACCTCATAACATCGGCCGACTATGACGCGGCTGTGTTTGACGTCACCATGCCCGTCATGAGCGGCTTTGAGCTTGTCAAAAAGATAAGGGCGCAGGGCATAGACACGCCCGTACTGTTTCTGACTGCGCGCGACAGCATAGAGGACAGGGTCACGGGACTCGACCTCGGGGCGGACGACTACTTGATAAAGCCGTTTTCGTTCGATGAGCTCTCTGCGCGGCTTCGCGTTATGACGCGCAAAAAATACGGGGGAAAGACCGGCATAATCTCCGTAGGCGACCTGACCGTCGATACCGCATCGAGGCGCGTTGAGCGCGCGGGCAGGGAGATATCGCTCTCTGCGAAGGAGTATGAGCTGCTGTGCTACCTCGTGATGAACAAGGGCGTTGTGCTCAGCCGCGAGAAAATAGAGGATCACATCTGGAACTACGACTACGAGGGCGGCACGAACGTCGTCGACGTATATATCAGGTATCTGCGCAAGAAGCTAGACGAGGGCGAGGATACGAAACTTATTCACACCGTGAGGGGTGCAGGCTATGTCATCAGATAAAAAAATAAAACCCGCGCTGCGCCGCTCCTCGTTCAGGCTTCGCATAACGGTCTGGATAACTCTGCTCATAGCGGCAGTCTGCTCGCTCGGCCTTTTCGGCATACTGATAACCGGCTCGCAGATAACCGATTCGCGCCTGCAAAACGAGCTGATAAGCACCGTTGAGCGCAACGTGGACGAGATAGAATACAAAAACGGGATTTTGGAAATAGAAAACGACTTTGCTTTCTTCTACGATGATGTTTACTGCAACGTGTTTGACTCGAACGGCCGATACCTTGACGGCGAGTCCCCCGCCGCGCTTATAAACGGCGAAAACCTCAAAAACGGCAGCATCGGCTCATTTGAAGCGGACGGGAGCAAATATTATTATTACGACACCCGCCTTGATTTCAACAAATACGAGTATGAGATAGACGCATTTTCGGGGAAGATAATCAAATATGAGGCCGACACGGTGATGTCCGAGCTCAGTGACCCCGTCTACAAAACCACCGTGTTCAAGGACGGAATAAGCAGCGAAAAGGCTGTCGATATCGCGCTCGAGCACGCAGGACTGACCCGCGACAAGGTGAAGTCCCTGAGCGTCGAGCTCCCCTCGACTTCGGACAGAACCGTTTTCAAAGTCGAGTTTATTTGCAGCGAGTCGACCTATCCCCCCGTGTGGGTGCGCGGATTCATAAACGCGGATGCCGCAAAGAGCGCGTTTGACGCGATAAACAAGACTGTAATATATATTTTCCCGATATTCATTATCATTGCGGCAGTCGGGGCGTATCTGATATCGCGCAAGACGATGAAGCCGGTAGAAAACATCTGCCGCTCGGCGCGCGAGATAACCGACGGCGCGGACCTGTCAAAGCGCATTGAGCCCGAGAAGAGCGCGGACGAAATTTATACTCTCGCCGAGACCTTCAACGATATGCTCGCAAGGCTCCAAACCTCATTTGAAAATGAGAAGCGGTTCACCTCGGATGCTTCGCACGAACTGCGCACTCCGCTCGCCGTAATAAAGGCGGAATGCGAATACGCGCTGTCCGACAAGGCGAGCGAGGAGGATATGCTTGAAGCGCTCTCGTCCGTAGACGAGCAGACGGACAAGATGACAAAGCTCGTCACGGCGCTGCTGACGCTCTCGCGCACGGAGCAGGGCGACAGACGCTACAAGCTTGAGGACACCGACCTGAGCGCACTTGTCAAAAAGCTTTGCGCCGACTTCCCGCTCGCAAAGAACATTACGCTCACGGCAAGTATTGAGGACGGTATAGTAATTCCCGCGCAGGCTCAGCTCATCTCGCTGATGCTCGAAAACCTGCTCTCGAACGCCGTCAAATACGGCAGGGACGGCGGGCACATTGAAGTAACGCTCAAGAACAAAGACGGCATCACGCTCTCGGTAAAAGACGACGGCATAGGCATAAAGGACGAGGATCTGCCGAAGATATGGGGCAGATTCTACCGCGCGGACGAATCGCGCAGCCGCGAGAGCGGCTTCGGGCTGGGGCTTTCACTCGTCAGCCAGATAGCGGCGCTCCATGGCGGAAAGGCCGACGTCACCTCAGTCTACGGCGAGGGCAGCGAATTCACCGTAACATTCAGGGAAAAATAAAGTCGGCGCCTAACGAGCGCAAGTGCATAAGAAAACAACCGGCCGCAACGGGTTAGCCTGTCGCGGTCGGTTGTCATTTATGCGGTAATTTGGATTTTGCGGGGGAAAGAGGTTATCCGTAGTGGCGAGCTTTCTCGCCCGCAAAAATTACAGCAGCTAACATATATTGCAACCGTGTAGGGCAAATATTATCCGCCCGCTGTTTTTGCGGTGACTACAGCAGACGAGCTAAGCTCGCTTCTTCAAGGGGATTGTTTTATAGGGGTCGGCGACCCCGACGACCCTTTGACGCGTCAGCGTCACCGAAAAGCTATTCATTTCGCCCGTGCCGTGTAATACGCTCCTTTTTTGAGGCTTGACCCCTGTGCCGCCTGCGGCGGCAGCGGTGCGTCGAGTCGCCGCACTCTACAAAGTGAGATTGAAAATTTAAACAGCCGTAAAAAAATTGACAAATCCGCGCAGTAACCCCTCAGTCTCGGCTTCGCCGAGTCGGCTCAGCCATAATCGAAGCTCCTCGTCAAATCCCACTTCATCAAGCACACAGCACTGCTCCGCTCATCGAAATTCCCCCCGACAACGGCACCGCTTTCAACACGAAGCGGCGACAGATTTATTCTGCCGCCGCTTCGCGTTATATATAGGAGTTTCGTGGTTGTCGTCTTTATCCGAGCTTTTTCGTTTGCAGTTAAATAATAGCCGATATGTTTCAATTTGTCAACCTATAATTTTTCACTGGACATTTTATTGTACAGTGAAATGTTTTTTTCGGCTGTCCGTCGTTTTTTTCGTCGTTTATCTCATATACAGAAAATTTGCGGGTATAATCTGTAATACTTTCAGCGCCTGTTCGTGCCCGTATTGCGAAAATTTAAGCGCATTTGCGACCTAATATATTTTTATATCAATCACATTATGCCATAAATCCTGCCAAAAGTCAATGGCAGAATTTATGGCATTTATAATCAGTTTGAGGTGGTTTAATTGAAGTACCCGAGAATACGAAATCTTCGCGAGGACAACGATCTGACCCAGCAGCAAATAGCCGATATGCTGTATATAAACCGACGGACTTACGCCGCATATGAAAACGGCATCAACTCCATGACACCGGAGACCCTCTGCAAAATAGCCGATATATTTAACACGAGCGTTGACTGGCTCCTCGGCAGAACCGACGAGTTTGCGCCGTACCCGAAAAGCAGATAAAGCACTTCTCCCCCGTCCGCAAAGGACAGGGGAGATTTTCTTATTTCTGGTTGTAGAATGCGCAGAACGCCTTGTAAGCCATATAGATGTCGAGCTTCGCTATCTGCTCGAACGGCGCGTGCATGGAGAGCACAGGCACGCCGACATCGACAACGTCTACGCCGAGATGTGCGACATACTTGGCAACCGTTCCGCCGCCGCCCTCATCGACCTTGCCGAGCTCGCCTATCTGCCAGACGATATCATTCTCGTCAAAGAGCTTTCTGAGCTTGCCGACGAACTCTGCGTTGGCATCCGAGGTGTCGGACTTGCCGCGCGCGCCGGTATACTTGGTGACAACGATTCCCCTGTTTACGAACGAGGCGTTGAGCTTGTCGTGGACGGACTGGAATGTGGGATCGACTCCCGCATTGACATCCGCCGAGAGGCACTCGGAAGCTCTGAGGACATCTCTGCCCTCGAGTCCCTGAGTCTTTGCGAGATCCTCAACAAAGAACTGAAGATATGCGGAGGAAAGGCCTGTATTGCCAACGGAGCCTATCTCCTCCTTGTCGGTCAGCACGGTGACGGTCGTGTAGCTCGGGGTCGGGCAGTCGAGAGCCGCCATGAGCGCGGGATAAGCGCAGACCCTGTCGTCGTGGCCGTAGCCGCCGATAAGGCTGCGGTCAAAGCCGATATCCGAGACTCTCGCCGCGGGCACGAGCTCAAGCTCCGCGGAGAGGAAATCCGACTCCGTGATTCCGTATTTTTCGTTGAGAAGCTTCATTATATTGAGCTTCACGAGGTCGCTGCCCTCGTCGCTTCTGAAGGGCAGACTGCCGACGAGAATGTTGAGTTCCTCGCCCTTTATGACCTGGGAGGCCTTGCGCTCGCCCATGGTGCTGTCAAGATGCGGGAGCAGGTCGGTTATGACGAACTGCGGCTCGCCGTCTCTGTCGCCGATTGATACCGTCAGCTTCTCGCCGTCCGCCTTGACAATAACGCCGTGGAGCGAAAGCGGAACGGTCGGCCACTGATATTTCTTTATGCCGCCGTAATAGTGCGTCTTTAAGAGCGCTATTTCGCAGTCCTCATAAAGGGGATTGGGCTTGACGTCGAGGCGGGGAGAATCGATGTGCGCCGCTGCGATTTTAACGCCGTCGCTCAGCGGACGCGTGCCGAAAACGGCGAATATAATCGCCTTCTCCTTGACATTGAACCAGACCTTGTCGCCCGCCGAATATTTTTTCGACGAATCGAACTTCTCGAATCCGCGCGACTCGGCAAGCTTCTGCGAAAATGCGGTTATCTCGCGCTCGGTCCTGTTCTCGTCGAGGAAGCTTTTGTAGCCCTCGCACCACTCAAACGCCGAGGCAATTTCCTCATCGCTCATTCTCAGCGCGGCGTGCTTGGGCTGAGCAAACAGCTTTTCCTTGAGCTCCTGCGCCGGGTTTTTTTCGTCCTTCATTTTATATTCCTCCTATCTTGATTTGTAAAAAGAATTATATATATTCACGGCGCGCATTACTTTGCGCACATAGTGAGCTGTTTCGGGTATCGGGATATCCCGAAGATTCACGCCGTCGGGTGATATATTTTTGTCCTTGAGCCATGAGTTGACCCTGCCGCGCCCGGCGTGATATGCGGCAACGGCGGTCTCCTCCGCCTTGAACTCGTCGAGCAGCAGCCCGAGGAAAAGCGCGCCGTATCTTATCGAGGTCTCCGGGTCGCAGAGCGCGTTGTCACTCAGGGCTTCACCCGTCTTTGTCTGAAGCCAGTGAAAGGTTTCGGGCGTTATCTGTGTAAGTCCCAGCGCGCCCGCCGAGGATTCGGCTTCGGGGTCGAACGAGCTCTCTGTCTTTATGACCGCGAGCAAAAGCGTTTTCGGGACTCCGTACTGCGCCGCGTATTTTTCGACCCAAGCCTCATATTTAACGGGATAGGCGTATCTTATCGCGCCGACCGTCAGCGCCGCGGTTATAAAGCACACCGCCGTCACGAAGCACAGCAGCAGGGCTATAAGCTTATATCCCGCCCGTTTTTTCATTTTCCGCCCCCGCTTTTCAGGATTTCCAGCGCTCTTACGCACTGCTCCGTCGGGTCGCAGCCGTCGGGATTCTCTATTATTATATCTGAATTGTCCCTGTAATATTTCTCATCGGGCTGAGCTGACATTCTTCTTTCTATTTCGGCTAAATCGATTCCGTCGCGGCTCAGCAGCCTTGCCATACGCTGATCTCGCGGTGCGCAGACGCATATGACGGCGCGGCAATCGCCGAGAAGCTCGCTCGAAAAGAGCACGGGTGCATCAAGCAGGGCTATTTCGTACCCGTTTTTCTCCGCCTCGGCTACACGTTTTCGCGCAAGCGCGGTTATCGCAGGATGGGTCACGGAGTTTAGCAGCTCCGTCTTTTCAGCGCTCGCAAAGGCTCGCCCTGCAAGTCCGCGGCGGTCAAGCGTGCCGTCGGGGAGTATCAAATCCTCGCCGAAAAGACGTGCGATATCGGCGAGCACGGGCGAACCCGGCTCGACAGTCTCGCGCGAGAGCTTGTCGCAGTCGATAACGCAGACTCCGTGCGCGCGGAAGATATCGGCAACGGTGCTTTTTCCCGAACCCGTCTGACCCGTAAGTCCGGCAACAAAAATGCTCACAGCTCGATCACCTCAAAGCCCGCCGCTCTGAGCAGGCGGTTATAGACAGCCATTCCCACGCCGTCAAGCGACGGGAAACGGACGAATGCAAGCTCCATTTTTTCATCGTCAACGTGCCTCAGCACATTGAACAGCTCACGCGCCTGCTCCTCGGGGCTGTCCGCGTGACCGTAGGGATATGCGGGGACGGAGAGTTTGTCCTCCTCGCCGTCAAAGCAGACGGCGCAGGTTTTCTCGCTGCGCGGCTCTGCGACGAGCGACGCAAACTTATCGAAATCGCCCTTGACTATCACCACATGGGCGTTGGGCGAATAATGCTTATATTTCATACCGGGCGAGAGAACCTTTTCGCCGTTCTCAAGCGCCTTGAAAACAGCCTTGTCTATCTCGACCTCGCCGAGCACCGAGCGGAGCTGGTCGGGAGTTATCCCGCCCGGGCGCAGGACGCGCGGAACAGGGCAGGCAAGGGTGACGACAGTCGATTCCACACCCACGGAGCAGCTGCCGCCGTCGACTACCGCGGCTATTTTTCCGTCCATGTCGTTCATAACGTGCGCGGCGGTGGTGGGGCTCGGCTTGCCCGAGGTGTTGGCGCTCGGCGCCGCAAGCGGGAAGCCGCATTTTTTGATTATCTCGTGCGCTATAGGGTGCGACGGCATTCTTACCGCCACCGTATCAAGCCCGGCGCAGACCTCGTCGGGGATAATATCACTCTTAGGCAGTATCATCGTCAGAGGCCCGGGCCAATATGCCTCGGCGAGAGCGCGGGCGCGCTCATCGAAATTTTTGACGAGCCTCAGTATGTCATCCGTCTCTGCAATATGCACTATCAGCGGATTGTCCTGCGGGCGACCCTTGGCGGCAAAAATATTTTTAACGGCGTTTCCGTCGAGCGCGTTCGCCGCAAGACCGTAGACAGTCTCCGTGGGTATGGCGACAAGCTCGCCCTCCTTGAGCAGACGCGCCGCCTCGTCAAGACCCTGCTCGCCGTCTTTTTCGGTTATCAGCTTTGTTATCATTGAGATTCTTCTTTCGTTTAGTCGTCGGTCGATTTGAGACGCTCGGCGGTGTCCGCCGTAATGAGCGCGTCTATCAGCTCATCCAAATTGCCGTTGAGTATCGCCTCAAGGCGGTAGAGCGTCAGCCCGATGCGGTGATCGGTGACGCGCCCCTGCGGGTAGTTGTATGTCCTGATGCGCTCGCTTCGGTCGCCCGTGCCAACCTGTGCGCGGCGCTCGCCCGCTATGGCCTCGCTCTGCTTTCTGCGCTCCGCTTCGAGTATCCTCGAGCGCAGTATCTTCATCGCCCTGTCCTTGTTTTTGTATTGGCTTCTCTCGTCCTGGCACTCAACGACGGTGCCGGTCGGGATATGGGTTATGCGAATGGCGGACTCCGTCTTGTTGACGTGCTGACCGCCTGCGCCGCTCGAGCGAAAGGTGTCTATCTGCAGGTCGGACGGATTTATTTCAACATCGACCTCCTGCGCCTCGGGCAGGACGGCGACGGTTACTGTCGATGTATGAATGCGTCCCATGTTCTCGGTCTCGGGCACGCGCTGGACGCGGTGAACTCCGCTCTCGAATTTCAGGCGCGAATATGCGCCCTCGCCGCTTATCATGAAGCTTATTTCTTTGTAGCCGCCAAGCTCGGTGGCGTTAGCGCTGAGAACTTCGGTTTTGAAGCCCTTTGTGTCGCCGTACATCGAGTACATTCTGAACAGCACGCCCGCAAAAAGTGCAGCCTCCTCGCCGCCCGCGCCGCCGCGTATCTCGACTATGACGTTGCGGTCGTCGTTCGGGTCGCGCGGGAGAAGCATGACTTTAAGCTCCTGCCGGGTGCGCTCGATATTCTCCTTTGCTTCTTCAAGCTCCGTGCGTGCAAGCTCCTTTAATTCGGCGTCGGCGCCGCTCTCGTCGAGCAGAGCTTTTGCTTCTTCTGCGTTTTGCAGAGCCGCCTTGTGCTCGCGGTATTTTTCAACTATGGGTGATAAGTGCTTGAGCTCCTGCATATATTTTTTGTACAGCTCCATATCGGAGACGACCTCGCTTTTGCAGAGCTCCGCGCTTATAAATTCAAACTTTTCTTCAACCTTTTTAAGTTTTTCGAGCATATTTTCCTCCAAGTGTAAAAACTATTTACTGACCGCCCTGCGGCTCAAAGAAAAATATGCTAATCCTTCTCGGCGCGCTCGATGCGCTTGATGTTTTTCTCCACCTTGACGCGCGGAACCATGACCTCGCGGCCGCAGCCGAGACAGCGGATGCGAAAATCCATGCCGATGCGAAGCACCTCGAATTCGTTGCTTCCGCACGGGTGATTCTTCTTCATGATGAGCTTGTCGCCCACTCTGACATCCATCGTTCTTCCTCCTTTGCCGAGCTGTAGATTATTATAACATTTTTTTCGTATTTTGTACACTGCGGGCATGAATTTCCGCAGATTTTCAAAACGATCGGCTTGCCGCACAGTGCGGCCGCGCCGCGAAAGGACTGAACAGACAATGACCTGCTTCAAACCCGAGGGAACACTGCTGCCGACAGCGCAGAACGCCCGAATATTAAGCTCGCCCACGCTGCTGCGCGAGGCATATAAAAGCGGGACTCAGCTCGAGGGCAGAGCCGTGCTTTGCGACGGCGAGCACAACCTGCACGTTGACCTCGGCTGTATGCGCGGCATTATCCCGAAGAATGAGGGCGCGCTCGGAATCGAGGACGGGAGCGTGCGAGATATCGCGCTCATCTCGCGGGTGAACAAGGCTGTGATTTTCCGCATAATCGGATTCGACGCGGACAAAAACGGGGAAACATACGCCCTGCTGAGCCGCCGAAGCGTTCAGGAGGACTGCAGGCGGGAGTATCTGTCGTCGCTCGTCTGCGGCGACGTTATAGATGCGTGCGTGACGCACATGGAGCCCTTCGGCGCATTCTGCGACATCGGCGCGGGGATAAGTGCGCTGCTGCCCATTGACAGCATCTCCGTGTCGCGCATACCGCATCCGAACGCACGGTTTTTTACGGGGCAGAACATCCGCGCCATAGTCAAAAGCTGCGACGAGTTGGGGCGTCTCACGCTCTCGCACCGCGAGCTGCTGGGCACCTGGGAGGAAAATTCCGCCGCGTTCAAGGCGGGCGAAACCGTTCCGGGAATAGTCCGCTCCGTTGAGAAATACGGCGTCTTTGTCGAGCTGACGCCGAACCTTGCGGGGCTTGCGGAATACTGCGATGGAGTCAGGGACGGCGACCACGCGAGCGTGTATATAAAGAGCATTCTGCCGCAGCGCATGAAGATAAAGCTCGTCATAGTCGATTCGTTCAGCGCGGATTATCCGCCCGCGCCGATAAGATATTTCACGGATAGCCGGCATATAGATTCGTGGGTCTATTCGCCGGCGGGGTGCGAAAAAAGGATAGAGAGCGTATTTACGGAATAAAACGGGCATAAAAAATCCGGGCGGCCATAAGACCGTCCGGACTTTCGTTTGTTCAATTACCGTTAAGTTACCGAACTACTTAAGCAGCCTTCTTCTTGGAAACATAAGCAGCGGCAGCAGCGACGGAGAGAGAAGCAACAGCAGCAACAGCAGCAGCAGCGCCGGTGTTGGGAACCTCAGTCGGAGCGGGAGCCTCGGTCGAAGGAGCCTCAGTGGTGGAAGGAGCAACGGGGGGCTTATAGCCGTACCAACCCATGATCTTCTTTACCAGCGGGATCTCGAGGAGCTTGTCAACGATGGTCTGTCTGTCGGTCTTGAAAGCCTTAGCAAGGAGATCAACAAACGCGTTCATCATAGCACCGGGAATCTCGGAAGCATCGGGGAGCTCCTTATTCTCGCCACCGAAGAGGGGCTTAAGGATATCGATGATGTTGTCGATAGTAGCCTTAGACTGCTTGATGACTTCCTTCATGAGATCCATGTTGAGGTTGGGGATAATGGTATCCTTAACCCACTGGAGGATCTGGTCGACTGTAACCCAAGGAGTTTCCTCAGCCTTTGTGGTATCGTCAGCGCCTGCGGCGGGAGCTGCGAAAGCAGCAACGCCGAGGGAGAGAACCATGACGAGCGCAAGGAGAAGACTTACGATTTTCTTCATTTTTCTACAACCCTTTCTGTTTTTAATAATTTTAAGCCAGTTACGACTTAATGGCAATGAAATTGAAGAAATATCATTACACTTTCAGATTATACCATGCTTTCCGATTTTGTCAAGCATATTAATAGATTTTTAATGATTTGTAATTGATTATAAACGATATTTCTTCCGCGAAATGTCCGCGATTTAGGATTCGGCTTTTGCCGTTGTGGTGGGAGCTGCCGTAGTGGGAGCTGCCGTGGTGGGAGGAGGCGTTGTTGTTCTGGTTGTATTCTTAAGGATATCAACCTTCTTGGGATGCTGGATCATTCTCCATGTGAAAACAACGTCGCTGCCGTTGACATAGTAAGTGTCGGGCTTATTAACATCATGCTGAGAGGGGCTTATCTCCTTGAACTTGTTAGCCTTGAACGCATCGCCGACTACCTTGGCCATGGCGTTGTCGTCGAAGGTTATTCTCGCTTCAACAACGAGCTCGGAGCGGTTGAGGAAGTTCTTGAGAACGCCGGGAACGAAGCCGGTCGACCACCAGTGGCGTGCATACTTGCTCTTGAAGAGCGGATTGAGCTTGCCGTTAGCATCATAGCGATAGCAGACCATCTCCATGGGAAGAAGGTGATCGGTGGCGCACTCATAGTGCTCGAGCGCAGCGCTGTTGGAAGCCGCCTTGTCCTTATCCTTCTCATAGAAGCCTATCTCGGAGCCGATGAACATAAGGCCGTACTGACCCTTCCAAAGCTGAATCATATAATCTTTGCTTCTGCCCTTTTCGTCTGTGCCGTAGCTGAACTTGATTCTGACTGTATCGTAATACATGACAGTGAAGCCGGCGCCGAAGTCATACAGCGGGTTGAAGCCGAACTGCTGCTGCCAGGAGTTGAGGTCGTCAACATAGAAGTACTCACCCTCGGGATCATACTTATAGGAGAGCACGGAGCCCTCATCAAGCGCATTCAGACCGAGCTGAACGGTGATGGTGGGATCGGTTTCATAGAGCTGACCGAGAAGGTTGTTCTCTTTCTCATCGTCAACTCTCTTCTTAAGAGCCGCAACATCGTTGCCGTTCTTAAGATCGTAACGGGTGCCGTCAACCGTAATGACTTCCGCCATGCCCTTGGAATTCTTCTTCTCAACAACGATCTTGTACGTGTGCTTGTTCGGTATAGCGGGTTTTTCCTGAGTGCTGGGCTTTACGGTAGTATTTGTGCCGAGGTTTGTCTTCTTGCCGGTAGGTCTTGTGCCGGGCTTCTTGTTGTTGGCAAGAGTGCCGTCCGACGAAAACTCGCTCTCGGAGCCGTCCGACGAACCGTCTGTGATGACGTCCGCAATAGCGTCCGTGTCGCTGTTGCCGCCTGTCGTTTTTCCGTTATTTTCTTTGTCGGTCTTCTTGCAGGCCGCAAATGCGAAAATGGTAGCAACGACAAGAAGCAGTGCTAAAATTCTCTTCATTTTCTTTCCTCCTAAAGAAAGTTTTATCTGGTTTTTCAATACCGTGATTATTTTTTTGCACGGTATTCTTCCGTTATTATATCAAAGAGCCGGCTCATAGTCAAGATTTACGGTAAATTTACAATTGTTTGGGGAAATGTTACAAAAAAGTCAAGATTCATTTGTGGAAAATGCTCCATCTATTATTCTTTTATCTCATCAAGAGTCAACTTGTATCCGCCCAAAAATTCTCTCATAAATTCCTCCGCCTCCGGCAGCCCGAGCGCGTTCACGGCCTCGAGAGTTGACTCGGCGGCGCGGTCGAATTCCGTGTTGCCTGCTTTCTTCTCGTCAATACATTTTATATATGCGCAGATTTTGTCCGCCGCCTTGACGAGCTTCCACAGCTCCTCATCCTCCTCGCTCTTAAAAAAGAACGGCGCAAAGTCACAGCGCAGATCCTCCGGGAGCATGGAAACCAGGTGCTCGCACGCGCTCTGTTCAACCTGCGCATATGCCTCGCGGATACGCGGGCTGTAATACTTGACGGGCGTGGGCATATCTCCCGTCAGCGTCTCGGGCGCATCGTGATACAGCCCGAGCAGCGCGGCACGCTCGGCGTTGTAATACTTCCCGAACCGCCTGTTGCCTATAACCGCAAGTGCGTGGGCGATACACGCGGTCTCCATGCAGTGCTCGCTCAAATTTTCCTCATGCGTGTTGCGCATAAGCGCCCAGCGGTCGATATACTTGAGCCTCGATATCATTGCAAAAAAGTTGCTTGCCATACTTCGCCTCCGTTTTTTATTCCCACTGAAAGTATAACATTAATCAGCGATTTTTTCAAGGCGCGGGTGCAAATGCTATTGACAACAGTATCGGCGGCGGCTATAATAAAAGTGTACCAAATGATACAGTTAAGGTGATTTGATGACAGCGCAAGAATGTGCTTCAATGCTCAAAAACATCCGAATATTCCAAAGCGTCAACGAAAGCAGGCTCGAGGAGCTTGTAGACGGCGCTCAGATAAAAACTTTCCGCAGAGGGGACGAGCTTCTCTCCCCCGAGCGCGGCGGGCGCACGATGGGCATGATACTCACGGGGAGCGCGGCGGTCAACAAGGGGCGGGCGGTCATAAGCACGCTCGTGCCGGGCGACATCTTCGGTGCGGTGACTCTCTTTTCGGACGAGCCCTCCCCCGCGACAACCGTCACGGCGCGAGTCGAAAGCAGCGCGGTATTCTTTGAAAAAGATGCCATAGCGCAGCTCATCGAGAGCGAGCCCGGAGCCGCCGTCGGCTTCGCCGCCTACCTGTCTGCGCGCATACGCTTTTTGACGCGCCGGATAGAGGCTCTGACCGCCGGAGACAGCGCGAGCAAGCTGCTCTCCTACCTGCTCGAACGTGAGCAGGCGGGTGAGGTTGACATTCAAAGCTGTGCGGAGCTTGCGCGCAGGCTCGACATCGGGCGTGCGTCGCTCTACCGCGCTCTGGACAGCCTCGAGACAAGCGGAGATATCCGCCGCGAAGGCAAAAAAATTTTTATTACGGTCAAAAATCGGGAATAGTGCGCCTACGCAGGCAACCGCGCCGCCGAGCCGCTTCGCGGCTCCG
>OGRD01000733.1_pt1 | contig 15695 bp, 14 predicted proteins | sample 1553441 | NCBI WGS metagenome assembly OGRD01 (sample SAMEA2580106, study PRJEB22360) | human gut metagenome | biome: human gut; feature: human-associated habitat; material: faeces | place: Denmark | collected 2008/2010
TCGGGGCGGCGCTTCTTGTAAGTAAAAAGGAAGGACGCCGTTAGCGTCCTTCCTTTTTACTTTGTGTGGAAATAGAGGATACCCAGCGTTCTGGGGCCGCAGTGGCTGGATACCGTGCAACCGGCACGGGTGTGCCGCACCTCCTCAAAGGGCTGATAGCTCCGTACCGCCGTCTCCACCTCGGCTACCTCCTCCGGAGTGAAGCCGCCGGACTCGGTGATAAAAATGCGGCGGAGATCGATATCATCCCGGCCCTCCAGCCGGTCCTTCACGTATTGCAGCAAACACTTCTGATAGGCGCCCCGGTACTTTTTGCCCACGCCCATCTTGCCGTCCTTCACCTGAATGCAAGGCCGCAGAGACAGCATGTTGGCGCCCAGCGCCGCCACGCTGGAGCACCGGCCGCCCTTGCGGAGATAGCCCAACTGCTCCACCAGAAAGCTCACGTCCAGCAGCTCACGCCGCTGCTCCATCCGCTGCTGGATCTCCTGGGCGGTCAGCTGGCCATTTTGCGCCAGCTCCGCCGCCTCCAGCACCAGCAGACCGATGCCGGTAGAGAGATTGCGGGCGTCCACAGGATAGACATTGCCCACCTCCGCCGCCGCGATGCAGGCGTTCTGGTAGCAGGCGGACATGTCACCGGAGATGTGGAAATGTACCACCGCGTCGGCGCTCTCCAGCTCCTTGCGGAAGAACTCCTCATAGTCGTACACCGCCACCGCCGCCGTGGAGCACATGCTGCCGCCCTTGGCCACATGGTCGTAGATCTCGTCGGGCGTGATGTCCACGCCGTCCACCAGCGATTCGCCGTCCCGGACGATGTACAGCGGCGCGATGCCGATGCGGTAGCGCTCTACCAGCTCGGGGGACAGGTCGCAGGTGCTGTCTGCGGAAATTTTTATATTCATATGATGCAGATTCCTTTGTTTCAATGCCCGAAAACGGGCGGGATATCTTTATGGTATCATAACGCGGGCCATACCGCAAGCTTTTTTACAGATACCGGTCGATCCGCTGGCGCAGCTGCGTCAGCTTTTCCTGCAGCTTCTGGCGGTTTTCCTGCGCCCGCAGACGGTTTTCCTGCACCTCGTCGTGCCATTGGCGCACGTCCTCATCCATGGCGGAGCGCAGCTGCTGGGGAATGGCGCGGATGCGGTTGATGGCGTCCAGCGACTCCGCCGTGCCCCGCAGCAGATCGTCCATCCGGGTATCGTGGGCCGGGTAGAGGCCGCGGTGGAAGTTGTCCAGCACCACCTCATACCGGCGGCAGGCGTTGGCAATGGAGTCCTCCCACGAAATATAAATTTCCTTTTGCGCGTTCTCGCCTACCTGCCGCATCAGCTCCCGCTGGGGCAGCAGACGGCGCAGCATGGCCGCCATGGAATCGGCGTTTTCCTCGATGAAAAAGCCGTTCTGTCCGTCGGTCACGTCCTCGGCGGCGCAGCTTCCGGCGATCAGCACGCTGGCAAGGCCGCAGGCCGCCGCCTCGCGCACCACAAGGCCGTTGGTGTCAAAGGTGGAGGGGAACAGGAACAGGTCAGCCCGGCAATACCACGCCCGGATGATCTCCCGGTCGTAGCAGGGCGCCAGAAAGAATACCTTGTCGCAGAGCGCCAGCTCCTCGGCGTAGGCCCGGATGGCGTCGCCGTCGGTGCCCTTGCCCACGAACACCATGCGGAAGTCCCGGCCCTCATCCTTCAACTGCTTCAGGGCATCCAGAATGATCCGTAGGCCCTTGTACCACATCATGCGGCCCACGAACAGCAGCAGCGGCACGCCCTCCGGCAGGTCAAGACCCTCGCCCACGGCGCGGATCTTCTCCTCCGGCAGCCGTCCGGCTGGGAAGTCCACGCCGTTGGGCATGACGATATACTCCCCCTGATAGCCCAGCGAGCGGAGGTTCTCTCCCGCGCCGTGGCTGACCGTCCACACCTCGTCACAGGCGGAGATGTTCTCCACCAGCAGCTTGATGGAGGCCTCCTGCAACCGCTTGCTGTGGATGGCGTTGGCGATGTCGATATCGAATTTGGTGTGATAGGTGAATAACAGCGGCACATGCAGCCGCTGCCGCAGCATCCGGGCCAGCACCGTGGAGGTGACAGGACAGTGGCTGTGGATCAGGTCAATGTGACGGCCCTCCACCTGCTCCATCAGCTCCGGAGACAGGGGGAAGCCCGCCCGGTAGCCCACCAGCTTCGTCATGTCGATGCTGGGATAGCGCAGCACCGGGAAGGGATAGGCGCTGTCGTCGGCGTCGGGGTAATAGGGCGTCACCACCGTGGCGTCGCCGTAGCCCTTTTGGATGACGGTGGCGTAGTTGGTGACGGCGTTGGCCACGCCGTCGATCACCGGCGGGAAGGAATCGTTGATGAGACAAATACTGCGTTTTTCGGCCATAGAAGCGGCTCCTTTCCGATGTTATTGTCAGGTGGCTCTATTATAATCGATTCCCGCTTCCGGTGCAACCGTCGGGACAGGTTTCTTTTCGATTGTATTCCCGGCGGAAAACTGGTATAATGGGGAAAAATAAGAAAAGGGAGGCGGGAGAATGGCAGACCTGAACACCAATGTGCGCTACATCAAGGGTATCGGCGAGACACGAGCCAAGGCGCTGGAAAAGCTGGGCGTCCGTACTTTGCGGGATCTGATCGGCTTCTTTCCCCGCCGCTATCACGACACCAGCGTCATCTTTCCCCCGCCGCTATGAGGACCGCAGCGTCATCTATCCCATTGCGGAGCTTCCTGTGGGGGAGACGGCCTGCTGCCGGGCCATGATCGCCGCCGTCCCCACCAGCCGCCGCATCCCCGGCGGACGCACGGTGGTGAAGGTGCGGGCGGTGGACGAAACCGGCACGCTGGACGTGACCTTTTTCAATCAGGCGTACCGCCAGAGCCTTCGCCCCGGCGACAGCTTCGTGTTCTGCGGCAAGGTGGAGGGCAACCTCCTGCGCCGCCAGATGGTGAATCCCCTGATGGAGCCGGACGGGCAGCACCAGCTGACGGGCCGTATCATGCCGGTGTATCCGCTGACCAGGGGCGTCAGCCAGCTGCTGCTGCAAAAGGCGGTGCGGCAGGGGCTGGACGCGTGCCGGGAACTGCTGCCGGACGTGCTGCCGGATGCAGTGCGCATGACCCATCAGCTGTGTTATGTCAACTATGCCTATGAGAACATCCACTTTCCCGCCAGCTTCGAGGCACTGGCCCAGGCTCACCGGCGGCTGGTGTTCGAGGAGCTGTTTCTTGTCACCTGCGGGCTGCATTTGCTGCGCTCCCGGCGGGTGGACGTGGCGGGCCCGATGTGCCGTGCCGCCGACATGCAGCCCTTCTATGACGCGCTGCCCTTCCCACTGACGGACGCCCAGCGCCGCGCCATCGGCGACGCAGTGGGGGACATGACCTCCTCGCGGCCCATGAACCGGCTGTGTCAGGGCGACGTGGGCAGCGGCAAGACCATGGTGGCCGCCGCCTGCGTGTGGTTTGCGGCCCAGAGCGGCTGGCAGTCGGCGCTGATGGCGCCCACGGAAATTCTGGCCCGGCAGCATTATGAGAATCTGTCGCCGCTGCTGGAGCGGTTCGGCATCTCCTGTGCGCTGCTGACCGGCTCCACCAAAGCGAAAGAGCGCCGCGCTATTCTGGAGGGATTGGCCGACGGCAGCATCGGCCTTTGCATCGGCACCCACGCCCTGCTGACGGAGGATGTACAGTACCAAAGGCTGGGCCTGGTGGTCACCGACGAGCAGCACCGCTTCGGCGTGGCTCAGCGGTCGGCACTGGGACAGAAGGCGGAGAATCCCCATATGCTGGTGCTGTCCGCCACCCCCATTCCCCGGACGCTGGCGCTGATCATCTACGGCGATCTGGATGTGTCCGTCATTGACCAGCTGCCGCCGGGACGGCAGAGGGTGGACACCTTCGCCGTGGACGAGCGGTATCGGGCGCGGCTGAACGGCTTCATCCGCAAGCAGGTGGAGGAGGGACATCAGGTGTTCATCGTCTGCCCGCTGGTGGGCGACGGCGACGAGCTGCCCGACGAGCGCAAGGCCGTGACGGCCTATGCAAAGACCTTGCAGGAGGAGACCTTCCCCGACCTGAGGATCGCGGTACTTCACGGCAAGATGAAGCCCAAGGAGAAGGAGGCCGTCATGGCGGCCTTTGCCGGCGGCGAGGCGGATATTCTGGTGTCCACCACCGTGGTGGAGGTGGGTGTGGACGTGCCCAACGCCACGCTGATGGTGGTGGAAAACGCCGAGCGCTTCGGCCTGAGCCAGCTGCACCAGCTGCGAGGCCGTGTGGGCCGGGGCAAAGCGAAGAGCTACTGCGTGCTGGTGTCGCAAGGCGGCGGCGAGGAGACAAAGCGCCGCCTGAAGGCCCTGACGGACACCAACGACGGCTTCAAGATCGCGGAGGAGGACTTGAAGCTCCGGGGCCCCGGCGATTTCTTCGGCCAGCGGCAGCACGGCCTGCCCATGCTGCAAATTGCCGACCTCAACTGCGACATGCTTTTGCTATCCGAGGCCCAGACCGCCGCACGGGAGCTGCTGGTCGGTGACGACCAGCTGACCGCACCGGAGCACCGGCGGCTAAAGCAGCGCATCGACGAGCTGTTTGCGCTGAACGCAGAGAGCTTAAATTAAGTTCCCTTATTTTACTATTCCCCACAAAAAAAGAGACACCGGCGGTGTCTCTTTTTGCGTTATTCCTCCGGGTTCCACAGCGCCACCGCCTCTTCCGTAAACGGGGCGTTCTGCAGATCCAGCAGCTTGGTGGTCAGCAGCCGGGAGAAGTTGGTCATCACCGCCGTGGACAGCACAAAGCTGTTGACGTCCGCCGCATCGGCGCTCTCCGCCGCCAGCAGCTGGGCCGCCATGCTCTCCACCATGGAGACGAAGACACGGGCGGAATCGGTGTACTGATCCACAAAGGCCTCGTAGGTCTTTTTCACCTCGTCCTCCGTCAGGCCGTTGGGCAGGATCTTCTGGATCTCCGACATGGTCAGGCTCTGCTTCAAGGCGCAGATCATGATCAGGTAGGCGATGTGGATGCGGTTATACTTTTTCTTCTCCGGCGCAGGCATCAGCTTCATGCGGACATAGTTGTTGATGGCGCTGGTGGTGATGATCTGCTCCTCCTTCTCCTTTTTGGGCAAAAAGGGCAGATACCGGCTCAGCAGCGTCAGCACCTGATCCATATAAAGGCCCAGCGTGGGGATCTGCTCCCATGTGGGCAGGCGGTAGTGCTGCAAATAGTGGCTCCACCGGCGAAGCTTTCCGGCCACCAGCCGGGAATCGTAAATCTCCTGCATCGTTCTTTTCTCTCTCCCGCGTGTGTATTTATCGGAATTATAGCATATACTGCGGAAAATGACAAGTCAAATCGCCGGACGCTATTGACATGTCCCGAAAACTCTATATAATAATATCATTCATTAGATATAAGAGAGGTATCTATCATGTCCTTTGTGATCTCTACCGATACATCCGCCAATCTGCCTACCGCCGAGCTGCAATGGCACCAGCTGTATCTGCTGCCGTTCTCCTATATTGTCAACGAGGTCGAGCACCAGTGCCTTGACCTGTCCGCCTTTGACGGCGACGCCTACTACGAAATGCTGCGGCACACGCCCGCCAGCACATCTATGATCTCCATGGATCAGTACCGCCAGCTGTGGGAGCCGCTGCTGGAGGAGGGCCACGACATTCTCCACGTGGGCATGTCCTCCGGCATCAGCGGCGCGTACCAGTCGGCGGTGATGGCCGCCCGTGAGCTGCGCGAGGAGTATCCCCAGCGGCGGCTGGTGGTGTTCGACACCCGCGCCGCCTCGCTGGGCGAGGGCATTCAGGTGCTTCACGCCGCCACATGCCGCGAGGCGGGCTATACACTGGACGAGACGGTGCGTGAGCTGGCGGAGCTGCGTCCCCGTATCCGCCAGATCTTCACCGTGGACGACCTGATGCACCTGCGCCGGGGCGGCCGGGTGTCCGGCGTCGCCGCCGCCGTAGGCACAGCCCTGCGGATCAAGCCGCTGCTGAAGGGCGACGAGGCGGGCCGCATCGTGGTGTTCGGCAAGGTGCAGGGCCGCAAGCGCTCCGTCCGTGCGCTGGCGGACAACTTCGCCGCCAACGCCGAGCTGCTGGGCCGCTGGCCCATCGGCATCGCCCACGCCGGATGCCGGGACGAGGCGCTGGCGCTGGCCGCCATGCTGAAGGAGTCTGACCCTAAGGCCCGTATCATCCTCGTGGACTACGAGCCTGTCACCGGCAGCCACGTAGGCCCCGGCGCGCTGGCCATGTTCTATGTGGCGAAGGAGCCGTGGTCTTCGGCTATTTGCTGAATACTTTTCGTTCTTTCCCGACGGACTTTGTGCGTCCTGCCCATAGACACAGTGTTGGAGATAAGCCTATAATAGCAGTAGACTTTTGAAAAGGAGAAAACACCGTATGATGCTTCGCGCCTGTTGTGATAGCTGTCTGTCCATGTGTTGTATGGGCACGCTTCGCTGTGCGCTGGAAGGTCATACGTTTTCCCGCCGCGTCAAATAGGCGCGGAAGGTGTGTTGATTCACGCAGAGGGTGTATGAGCTTTCATACACCCTCTGCTTTTTTCTACATATCATACATTGAACAAGATTTGAGAAAAAGAAAGGAACGATATCATGGCTATTTATCATTCTGTGTCGCAGCTTGTGGGCAATACCCCGCTGCTGAGCGTAGATAACTATGTCCGTCAGCGTCAGCTGCCCGCCACCATTCTGGCGAAGCTGGAGCGCTTCAACCCCGCCGGCAGCGCCAAGGATCGTATCGCGCTGGAAATGCTGGATCAGGCGGAGGCCACCGGCGCTTTGCAGCCCGGCGGCACCGTGATCGAGCCTACCTCCGGCAACACCGGCATCGGTCTGGCAGCCATGGCTGTGGCGCGGGGCTACCGGGTGATCCTCACCATGCCCGCTTCCATGAGCGCCGAGCGCCGGGCCATGCTGAAGGCCTACGGCGCGGAGCTGGTGCTGGTGGAGACCGGCGGCATGGCCGGTGCCGTGACAAAGGCGGAGGAGCTGGCCGCATCCATTCCCGGCAGCTTCATCCCCAGCCAGTTCGATAACCCCGCCAACCCCGCCGCCCACTACAAGACCACCGGCCCGGAGATCTGGCGGGACGTCGAGGGTCCCGTGGCCATTTTCGTGGCCGGTGTCGGCCCCGGCGGCACCATCAGCGGCGTGGGCCGCTACCTGAAGGAGCAGAACCCCAGTATCCGCATCGTGGCGGTGGAGCCCGCCTCCTCTCCCCTGCTGAGTCAGGGCCACGCAGGCCCGCACGGCTTACAGGGCATCGGGGCCAACTTCGTCCCCGGCAACTATGACAGCTCCGTGGTGGATGAGATCGTCACCGTCACCGACGAGGACGCTTACCGCACCGGCCGTCTGCTGGCCCGTACCGAGGGCGTTATGGCCGGTATCACCTCCGGCGCCGCTCTGTGGGCTGCCGACGAACTGGCCCGCCGCCCCGAAAACAAGGGCAAGACCATCGTGGCGCTGCTGCCGGACGATGGCAACCGTTACCTGTCCACACCCCTTTGGTCGGAGGAATAACCGTGTACGAGGAATATATCTGCAACGCGGCCCGCACAATGGCCGAAACCATGAAAAACGCTGACATTCCCATGTACGGCAGCCGCCTGCGCCTGCCTGACCGCAAGGCTATCATCACACTGCTGAAGGAAATGCGTCAGCTGATGTTCCCCGCCTATTTCGGCGACCCCGCACTGATGACGCTGGCGGCGGCGGACTACGCCGCGCTGCTGCTGGAGCGGATCGAAACCAGTCTCTCCCGGCAGATTGCGCTGGCGCTGCCCCTGGAAGACGAGGGCCGCGCACCCCAGATCGCCCGCGAGGTGGTGGAGCAGCTGCCCCGTATTCAGCAGCTTCTGCTGACGGATATTGACGCCATCTTTGACGGCGACCCCGCCGCCCAGAACCGGGAGGAGATCGTGCTGGCCTATCCCGGCCTGTTCGCCATCTTCGCCTATCGGGTCAGCCACGAGCTGTACCTGCGCCACGTGCCCACCATCCCCCGCATGATGACGGAGTACGCCCACAGCCGCACCGGTATCGATATTCACCCCGGCGCGCAGATCGGCAGCTATTTCTTCATCGACCACGGCACCGGCATTGTGGTAGGCGAGACCACCGTTATCGGCGACCATGTGAAGCTGTATCAGGGCGTGACGCTGGGCGCACTCAGTCCCCGCGGCGGTCGCGCTCACAGCAGCGGCAAACGCCACCCCACCGTGGGCGACGGCGCCACCATCTACTCCGGCGCGTCCATCTTCGGCGGCGAGACGGTCATCGGCGAAAACGCCGTGGTGGGCGGCAACGCCTTCCTCACCGAATCCGTGGCGGACAACGCCCGCGTGGTGATCCGTCCCCCGGAAACCTTTATTCATAATTTGTAAACAATCATTCTGTAATAAAAAATCGGTGCAAACATGCCGTATTTCCGGTTTTTTCGCGCGATGCGGTGATATGGGACAATCATTCATTATTTCTCAGAAACATCAACAAAGCGCAGTCACCGCTTCTAAGGCAGCACTGTGCTTCACCGAAAAACAAAGAGCGGAGAGGGATTATCCCTCTCCGCTTTTTACTTACTTATTCCGATAATCGTCGATCAGCAAGGACAAGTGCGCCACGACGCCAGAAGGCACTCCGTCAACATTCAGTCTCGGCACACTTTCCATGCCCAGAAGATAATCTGTTGACACATTGTATAATTGAGCCAACCGTACCAGCATATCAATGGAAGGCTGAATATTCTCATTCTCCCAGTTTGACACAGTTTGCTTGGTCACGCGCAAACGCTTGGCAACCTCTACTTGACTCCAGCCGCAGCCGCCGCGCAGTTCCTGTAATCTTTGTCCTAGCATATGGCTCCTCCAGATATCAATTATTTCAATACTATTGTCTCATAATTCTTGACAAATTAAAAATACTATAGTATTCTAATATTAGACTTTGTGAAAGGAGGCTGCACTATGGGTTTCCTCGGATTCAGCATCTGCTATGCCTTGGCAACGCTGGGCTATTCTGCTTTCCTGCTTAGATGAGTTAGGAAAAGCGCCCTACGTACCATGTCTCATCAACACAGTACGGTAGGGTAACCAAAAAGCGGAGAGGGATCATCCCTCTCCGCTTTTTACGAATTGTATTGGTCTAATATCGCTTACTTGCCGAAGTAGCGGTTCAGCAGACCCTCGAAGGCCTTGCCGCAATACTCGTTCACTTTGCCAAAAAACGATTGATGATACCCAGCAGCATTAGCATATCGCTTTCATCCAGGCGCTTCATACCCTCCAGAGCCTTTTGGATAAGCTCAGGATGCTGCGTAGACGTATCAAAAAACTGCTGTGGCGTGATCTCGAAATAATCGCAGATCGCAAAAAACTCTTTCAGCGGCGGAAGTGCCTTTCCGGAAGAAATGTTATACACATACCCTCTGCTGTGCCCCAGATCATAACTCATCTGATATTCAGAAACACCCTTTTTCAACCGAAGCTGTGTAATGCGCTCCTTTACAAAATCCTCATACATCCCGTTATCACCTCAAGAAGATGATAACTGTAGTCTTCCTCTAAATAGTAATAATATTTTTGTTGTTACATGTTGAAATATCCAAAAATATATGTTATTATCCCAGTAAGAGTTGTTGTTTCAAAAGCTCTAAACAAAATTTGGGAGGAATAACTATGAAAAAACTCGCAGTTCTATTTTTGTCATTGACAATGGCTTTGCTACTGGTCGCCTGCACTTCGTCCAGTCACCGCAGCAGTTCAAGCGGCAGTAGCAGTAGCTATGATTACGACAAGGGGTACGGATATACCGCGCCCAAGTCCGGTCAGTCCTTCAGCGACTATGTAAAGGAACAAGATCCCGACCTGTACAATTCAATGGTTGATCGCTATAACAGTCTGTCTTAAAAACGCACACGAGGATTGCACATGGATACTTTCTTCACCGCCGTTTTACTTCTGTTTGTCGTAATTACGTTGGGCATACTTCTTTTTAACTTCCTATTCAAATAACCAAAAAGGAGCTTTCCGATGGTTGTCATAATAATTATTATACTGCTCGCGATACTCGTTCAGGTCAAGAAAAAGTGAACCTATCCATGCAAAAAAGCAGGGAGCGCAACGCTCCCTGCTTTTTTGATTGCCTTAATTTACTTCCCGAAGTAGCGGTTCAGCAGACCCTCAAAGGCCTTGCCGTGGCGGGCCTCGTCGCGGGCCATTTCATGGACGGTGTCATGGATGGCGTCCAGATTGTACTGCTTGGCCAGCTTGGCCAGCTCGAACTTACCGGCAGTAGCACCGTTCTCGGCGTCCACGCGCATCTGCAGATTCTTCTTGGTGCTGTCGGTGATGACCTCGCCCAGCAGCTCGGCGAACTTGGCGGCGTGCTCGGCTTCTTCCAGACCGGCCTTCTCCCAGTACAGGCCGATCTCGGGATAGCCCTCACGATGAGCCACACGGGCCATGGCCAGATACATACCCACCTCGGAGCACTCGCCCTCGAAGTTGGCGCGCAGACCGTCGATGATCTCCTTGCGGACTTCCTCGGGCACGTTGTCGCCGAACACCTTGCCGACGCCTACCACATGCTCGGCAGCCCAGGACTTCTCCTCGGCCTGCAGGGTGAACTTCTCACCGGAAACATGGCACACCGGGCACTCAGCGGGGGGAACATCACCTTCATGAACATAACCGCAAACAGGGCAGACCCACTTCTTCATAACTTTTTACCTCCATTGTCGTAATTAAATATTTGTTTTGTTCTTATTTTGACGCTGCTCTTGTCCAAAAAGCAGCCATTGTCAACTGATTTTCTCTTTCACCAGGCACTGATTGCACCGACCGTAGAATGTAACGCTGTAGCTCTCCTGCCGTCCCACCTGAGCCAGATCCGGGGCGTCCACCGGAATGGGCGGCAGGTCGATGACCGCGCCGCAGCCGCGGCAGATAAAGTGTCCGTGAGGGGCGACGTTACCGTCGTAGCGATCCTCGCCATCCACACAGCCGATAACCTGCACCGTGCTCTCGCTGCGGAAGCGGGCCAGATTACGGTACACCGTGGCCAGCGACAAATCGGGGATCTGTGGCTTCAGCTGGGTGTACACCCATTCCGCCGAGGGATGGCACGTGGTGGAGCGCAGGCACTTCAAAATTGCCTCTCGCTTAGGACTGTATCTTGTGGCTGTCTCCATTGGCATTCCCCCTTTCTTTAATCGCTAACAATTATTGTTTGCATTAGTATAGTACCACACCCTTTTGGATTTGTAAAGAGTTTTTTTGAAATTTTTCAGAAAAATTTTCCGCCGCCTTTTATTCTCTCCGCCACGTCCGGAAAATATGTAAAAAGACCGGTACGGCTATGCCGTACCGGTCTTTTAAGTTGTATAAGCTTACTCGGCCTCGGCCAGAGCCTTCGCCTCGGCGATGGCCTTCTCCTGAGCCGCAGCGGGGCAATCCTCGTAGCGGACAAAGTTGAAGGTGAAGGTACCGCGGGACTGGGTCATGGAGCGCAGGTCGATGGCGTAGCTCATCATCTCGGCCATGGGCACCTCGGCCTCCAGAACGGTCTCACCATCGCCGGTGGGGTTCATGCCCATCACGCGGCCGCGGCGCTTGTTCAGGTCGCCCATCACATCGCCCACATAGTTGTCGGGCACGGTGACTTTCAGCTCGCCGATAGGCTCCATCAGCACAGGCTTGGCCTCGGGCAGAGCGGCCTTAAAGGCCAGGTTGGCGGCCAGCTTGAAGGCGATTTCGGAGGAGTCCACGGGGTGGTAGGAGCCATCCACCAGAGTGGCCTTCAGGAACACCACAGGATAGCCGGCCAGCACGCCGTGCAGGCAGCTCTCGCGCAGGCCCTTTTCCACGGCGGGGAAGTAGTTCTTGGGCACGGAGCCGCCGAACACGTTCTCCTCAAAGATCATATCCTCCTGCTCGCTCTGGGGCTCGAAGATGATATGAACATCACCGAACTGGCCGCTGCCGCCGGTCTGCTTCTTATAGCGGCCCTGCTTGCGGACGGTGCTGCGGATCTTCTCACGGTAAGCGACGCGGGGGGTGCTCAGCTCGGAATCCACGCCAAAGCGGGACTTCAGCTTGCTGCACAGCACGTCGATCTGGATATCGCCGGCACCGGAGATAACGGTCTGGTGGGTCTCGGCGTTGTTGGTGACGGAGAAGGTGGGATCCTCCTCGTTCAGCTTGTTCAGGCCGGTGCCCAACTTTTCGATCTCCTGCTTGGTCTTGGGGGAGATAGCGCGCTCATAGCAGGCGGGAGCAAAGGCCAGAGGCGCGAACTTGACGTAGGTCTTGGGCTCGCACAGGGTGTCGCCGGTCTTGACCTTATCCATCTTGCCGATGGCGCCGATATCGCCGCAGCAGATCTCCTTGGTCTCCTCGCTCTTCTTGCCCTTCATGGTGTACAGACGGCCCAGCTTTTCGGTGTTGCCGGTGGTCATGTTGTACAGGGACATATCGCCGGTGACCTTGCCGCGGATGACCTTGATCATGGAGTACTTGCCGTACTGGTCGGAGATGGTCTTGAACACGAAAGCGGCGGTGGTGCCGTTAGGATCGTAAGCGACCTCGATGGCGTTGCCGTCGTCCTCGGCAGCCTCGGCGGGCATGTCGGTGGCCACGGGAACCAGATCCACGATGGTCTGCATCAGCATGTCAACGCCCATACCGGTGACGGCGGAGCCGCACAGCACGGGGCAGACAGTACCCTCGCGGACGCCGATCTTCAGACCCTTGGCCATATCCTCGGCGGACAGCTCCATGGTCTCGAAGAACTTCTCCATCAGCTCCTCGTCGGCGCCGGCGGCGGCTTCCATCAGCTCGGAGCGCAGAGCCTCCACCTCGTCGGCCATGTCGGCGGGGATGGCGCACTCGCCCTTGGCGTCGTAAGCCTTGTTGTGCAGCAGGTCAACGATCACGGTGACGGCCTTGTTGGCGTCAGCCTTGGTGGCAACGATGGGTGCGATGGTGGTGCCGAACTTGCCCTTGACAGCCTCGATGCAGCTGGCGTAGTCGGCGTTGGCCTCCTCCACGCGGTTGATGAACATCATGCGGGGCTTCTTGCCCAGCATCTTCCAGGTACGCTCCATACCGACGGACAGGCCGTCCTTGGCGTTACCCACGATGACGGAGCACTCGGCGGCGCGGATGGCGCACACGGCCTCACCGGCGAAATCGAAGTTGCCGGGGGCGTCCATCACGTTGATCTTCTTACCCTTATACATGACGGGAGCAAAGGCCAGAGAGATAGAGATCTGGCGCTTGATCTCCTCGGCGTCGTAGTCACAGGTGGTGTTGCCGTCAGCGGTCTTGCCCAGACGGTCAATACCCTTGGTCATGTACAGCATCTGCTCCACCAGAGAGGTCTTGCCGGAGCCGCCGTGGCCCAGCAGGGCAATATTGCGAATGTCGTTTGCAGTCATAATGGTGTGTTCTCCCTTCAATTTGATCCAGCGCACGGGCGCTGCCGCGCGCAATACGCTCAACATGACGATTATAGCTCACTTTTGCAAGTCTGACAACCTTTATTTTTAATATTTGTAGGAAAAATCCCCTGTCTTACGGGGGATTTCGTCAACTTATACAACAAGCTTTCCCTTTTTCTGGTCAGGTCGACCAGAGTCGAAAAGCCACGGCGGAAAATCCGCCGTGGCCTTCTCGTTTTATAAACCTTAGTAGTGCTTCACCAGTCCGCTCAGCAGCAGCGTCGGCAGCAGCCACAGCGCCAGAAAGCCCAGCATGTACAGCGGCGACAGCGTGCCGTAGCTGCCCACGGAGGTCAGGTAATAGGTCAGCAGCAAACCCACCACCGCACCCAGATAGCACAGCCACGTTCCCGTCCGGGTGGCACTGCGCAGGCGGCGGGAGCCGATAGTGGCCTCGGCCAATGGCATCAGCCCCTCCCGGTAGATCACGGCGTTGGGGGCCTCGCCCCGCTGCTCCATAGCGTCGGACAGTGCCAGCCGTGCGGAGACATTGGAATAGACCGGCTTGCAGTCCAGTCCGAACTTCCGCTTCAGAAGTCCCGGCGTCACGTTGCCGCTGCGCACCGCCAGCACAGGCCGCATGCCCGCCCGGTGCAGTGCCCGCAGCGCCCAGTCCACATTGCGGGAGGGCTGGTACTTGATGACGAAGATAGCGCCCAGCACGCCGTCGATCGCCAGAAACACACCGGTTTGCAGCTTCAGGTCGTGGGGCAGCGTCACCTTCTGCTTGCGCATGAAATACGCGCTGCCCATGGCGACGGTCTCGCCCCGGATCATGCCGGTCACGCCGCCCTCCTCGCAGAAGCGCAGGTCATCCACACGGGCGGAGAACCCGCCCTCCGCCGCCAATTGCTGGCGAAACAGGGGCGACAGCTGGCTGTGCGCCGCCTGCGCCATTCCGGCGGCGTAGGAGAGCATCTTGATGCGCTCCTCGCCATAGACCTTGTAGCCGTTGAACGCCACCGTGCCGGTGGGGAACAGGTCGTTCTCCGTCACCAGCAGCTGGCGGCTGCGGCTCAGAGGCAGCGCCCCGGCATAGCCCGCCAGTGCGCTTCCGCCCCGTGTGAGACGGTGCTGCAGGCGGTGCAGCGGCAGCGCCGCCGTCAGCGGCAGCGACAGGGGCAGCGCCACCGTCAGGTGGGCCGACCAGACCCGCAGAAAGCTCTCCATTCCCTGCCCGGACAGGCACACCACGGCGGAAAGCACCGTGGCGGCGCTCAGCAGCAGCGGCGTCAGATACCACTGCCAGCGACAGGCGGGATCGGGCTTGTCTGTCATGCGGTAAAAGCCCTCCAGCCGTCCCTTCTGCTTGCAGATACCCATGTCCAGCTGGGACGCCACATAGGGCGGCTCGCCGCCCACATTGGCCCGCTGGAACGCCTCCCGCCGTGTCTCGGAGCGCAGCAGCAGCGCCCACTGCTCCATCCACATCAGCAGCGCCGTGGTGGCGGCAAATGGCATGTGACCGTCCTGGGTAATAGCGGTGGACACGATGCCGTCAAACGCCACCGCAAAAACCAGCAGCAGCGCACCGAAGGCGCTGGTGACATGGCCCTTTTTCAGCTCCTGAAAGGCGTATTTCCACACGTCCATCGCGAAGATGGCCGCCAGCATCATCACGCCTACCGGCAGATGGCCCCGCAGCATGGCGCTCTCCTGCCACGCGGCAGGCATATAGCCCAGCCCGTCCAGCACCGCCAGCGCGATCAGCGCGGCCACGGGAAAGCTCAATATGGTCAGCGACCGGTTCAGGTGCTTGGCCCGGCGCTTTTCCGCCCGGAACGCCTCGTCGCTGTCCGGCTCCGGCGCAAGCGGCTCCGGCTCCGGTTCCGGGCGCTCCGGCTCCGCCCACAGCTGCTCGGTATCGTGCCGCCGGGGCTTTTTCCGGGCATGGAGGCGGGCCGTCAGCTCACGCAGCCGCTCCCGCAGAGTAAGCGGCTCCTCCAAGATCCCGTCGTCATTCTCCGCCAGCACCGCGTCCACCGTGTCGTACATGACGTTTTTCAGCGACACCCGATCCGGCGGCAGCTCCTCCTCCAGCTCCGGGTGGTAGCGCTCGTGTTCCGTGTCACGCGGGATGCGCGGCGACAGCAGGGTGTGGTCGTTTTGCATCGGTCGAAGTTGTTCCAGCATAGG
>OGRD01000736.1_pt1 | contig 15647 bp, 9 predicted proteins | sample 1553441 | NCBI WGS metagenome assembly OGRD01 (sample SAMEA2580106, study PRJEB22360) | human gut metagenome | biome: human gut; feature: human-associated habitat; material: faeces | place: Denmark | collected 2008/2010
CATCTTCATATGCAAGAGAAGAGCAAAGCGATTTTGGAAAATAAAGACCTTGATCTCACGAATTCAAGAAGGGGGGATTCCTTTTAGAAACCCCTTTCATACTTTCTTCGTTTCCTTTTGTCCTATATAATATTTTAGGAAGGAAACTTCCCTACATATTGCAAACTGAGACCCCCGTTTCTTTTGAAAGAAATGAAAAATTAAAACCAGTTTTTCGTTTTTTGCTTTAGATGTGGGGGTTTTCTCTTTAAAAGGAAGGAAATATGAAACAAAAAATTTTCTATTTGCTAAGTGCCGTCGCCTTTATGGGGCTCGTCTCTTGCAAAGGCGGAGAAACGCCATTGTCATCCCAAGAACAGGAAGTGTCTTCTGAAATTCAGGGGTCCTCAACTGAAAGTTCCAGTAGCCAATTCGGAGATGGTTACACCTTAACAACTATCGCCAAAGCTCTTGAAATTGCTAAAGACGCCACTGAAGCGACAAAAGATCGTTATTACATTTTAGGAACGATCAAAACAATTACAGATTACACCTATGGAACGATGACCATTGAGGATACGACTGGAAGCATTTTTGTTTATGGTTGTTATAGCGCTGACGGAGTGAAACGTTATGGCGAGTTAGAAAAGAAACCTGTTGTAGGAGATAAAGTAATTCTTTACGCCACTTTGGGGAATTTCAATGGCACCCTTGAAATCAAATCCGGTTGGATCGTGGAAATGGAACACATTGAACATGAAGTTTCCATCGAGGATTATGTCGCCATGGATATCGCCCAAGCAAGAAAGGCGAAAAAAGGCGATAAGGTGAAAGTGACTGGTAGAGTTGCTCGTTTTACTTATGCTAGTGGATTAAAGAAGAACGGATTCTATCTTATCGACTCTGCTTCATCCATTTATGTTTTTGATTCCGCTCTTGCCTCTCAAGTTGAAGAAGGAAACGAAATTTGCTTAGCCGCTGAGAAAGATTATTGGATTTTAGAGAAAGAGCAAAATTATGCCAAAAAGTATAATTATGAAGGCGCTTGCCAATTGACCAAGGGCATTCTCGTTAGCAACAAGAAGATAACTGACCCTTTGAATTTCTCTTTCGCTAAAGAGACAACCATCAAAGAATTCGTAAATATTCCTGTCACGAATAATATTTCTGGTGAAGTTTTTAAGGTAAATTCCTACATTAAGAGACAACAAAAAGAAGGTCAAAACTTCGTTAATTATTATTTCTATGACATCGATGAAAAGACCGGATCCTATGCTTATACTCAATGCAATGGTTCTGACTTCTCTTGGCTTGATAAATTTGATGGAAAGATTTGCACCGTTTATTTAAGCGCCATTAACGCAAAAAGCACCGCTTCTGGATGCTTCTGGCGTTTTGTTCCTCTTTCCGTGAAAGATGAGAATTATCAATTCAACACCGCGAATGTTGGTCAATTTGTCTATGACTATCATATCGATGGCTCTTTCGATTCCGTTTATGCTGGTGATCCTGTTAAGAGTTTGCCAAAGAGTGTTTCTTCTACTCTTTTAGGCTTTGAGAATGCAACCATCACCTACACTTCCTCTAATACCGAAGTAGCCTTCTTCGAAGAAAAGGAAAATGAGTTTGTCTTCCATACAAAAGATGATGGTGAAGCAAAAATCACTGTCGAAATCCATTATCAAGACAACCCAGTTTATAAAAAAGAAGTCAGTGTCAAGATGAATGCCGCTGCGGTTAAAAATGCAAAGACAGTTAAAGAGGCTATCAATGCAACAAAGGAAGAAATTGTTACCGTTAAAGGCATTGCTGGTCCTTCCGTTGTTAACCAAAACTCTTCTTTCTATCTCATCGATGAATCAGGAATCATTCCGGTCACTCTTCCTCAAGATGATATGAACCAAATCGAAATGGGTAATGAAATCGTTGTCACTGGGAAACGTGATATAAAAGGCGGAGGCGAACTCAAGGACAAAAAAACCGGCGAAGTAATTGCCAATGTTTGGGGCGAAAATTTCATTAGTAACGCTTCTTTGACTTTCAATCTTTATGGAAAGACTGATTATTCCAAGAATTCCTTCATCAAAGATAAAACCTTGGCTGATTTAGACGCTATGTCTCAAGATTCATCCAAAGATTTATCCTCTCAAGGCTACACTGTTTCTGCCACCTTCAAGAAAGTTGAAGGCACTAATAACAGAAGTACCTGGCATATTCAAACGAACGATGCGGATTTGGAATTATATGCAAGTGACGTCAGTCAATATGATTGGCTCACTCCATATGTTGGTAAGACTGTTTCCGTTGATTTGGCTTTATGCAACTGGAACAAGAAATCCTTCTACAAAGCGGCAATTCTTTCTGTGACCGACGGAAACAAGACCGTTTACAACACCTATTCTTATACAAAATAATTTTTGGGGGAGACAACTTAAGTTTGTCTCCCTTTTTATGACCCCATCGGCTTGTTCTTTGGTGCGTCAATTGATAATATAAGTTATAATAATTGGCTGCCTTAAGGCACCAATAAAAATGAGGATGATTTCATGGAGATTAGAATCAAACACCTAACGAAAGCCTTCCCTTCCCGAAATCCTAAGAAAAATCCTGAAGACACAATAGCTGTCAACGATTTTGATTTGGATATAAAAGATGGAGAACTCTTAGGTCTTTTAGGACCGTCTGGATGCGGGAAATCTACTACTTTGTATATGATTTCCGGTTTAAAAACACCAACTTCAGGGGAGATTTGGTTTGGAGACTCGGATGTAACCAATTTATCACCGGAAAAACGTGGAATTGGCTTAGTTTTCCAAAACTATGCTCTTTATCCTCATATGTCTATTTACGATAACGTCAAGTTCCCTTTGACGAATCTTCGCGTTAAAACTTCTTTGAAAGCAAAAAAGATAATTGATAACAACACGATTATCGATTTATTGTCGAAGCATATTGAAGAGATTGAAACTTTCTTGGATGAATCTGCTTATAATGGCAAAATTTCCAAAGAGAGTTTCGCAAAGAAAATGGTTTTCCATTTCCATATCGTTACCTCTTTAGCGTATCGTATTTATCGTTTTGGCCTTCAAGGCTTAAAAGGAGAAGAATTATCCTCCAAAGTAGAAGGAATTCTTTCTTCGTTACAGGAAGAAAACGAAAAAGAAAAAGCAAAGATAGAGAAAAAAGGCTGTTCTTTGAACGATAAATTTGAAATTTTAAACAAAGATGGCGTCACCACAATTGAAACAAGAAGATTAAGCAATGATGAGATTGACTCCCTTGTCCAAGAAACGGCAAGGCTTGTTCAAATTGACGAATATCTTGAGAGAAAACCTTCTGAATTATCCGGCGGCCAACAACAACGTGTTGCCATTGCCCGTGCTTTAGTGAAAAAACCAAAAGTCCTTCTTTTGGATGAGCCTCTTTCTAATTTGGATGCACGTTTGCGTCTTCAAACGAGAGAAGAGATTCGTCGTATTCAAAGAGAGACGGGGATTACGACCATCTTTGTCACCCACGATCAAGAAGAAGCAATGTCTATTTCTGACCGCATTGTCGTTATGAAATTAGGCGTCAAAATGCAAGAAGGAGAGCCACAAGAGGTTTATCGTAATCCAAAGAACCTCTTCGTTGCTAAATTCTTAGGAACGCCTCCAATCAACGTCTTCGAAGGAAGAATTGAAAAAGGTGCTTTATATATCGGTGAAGAAAAAATTCTTTCTTCCAAAGACTTTAAGGAAGATAAGCCAGTTTATGTCGGTATTCGTCCAGAAGGATTCCTTTGCGATGAACATACCACAGAGAAACAAAAAGTTCTCACTTTGAAAGTGGATGCTATTCAAACAATGGGCAGAGACATTTCTTTAATTTGCTCTCATAAAGATTTCATTGGCCAAAATATTAAGATCATTGTCGACTCGGATATTCAAGCAAAGATCGGAATGATGAAATTTGGCGTTCGCTCAACCAAAATCTATGTTTTCGACCACGAAAGTGAAGAAAGAATTCGTTTTGAGGTTTCAAAATAATGGAAAGCAAAAACAATTGGAAGGCCTGGCTATATTTAGCGCCAACTATTATCCTTCTTAGCGTTTTTACCTTTTATCCTATTATTAATACGTTCGTCGTATCCTTTACGGCTGACTATGATTATGTTTTAGGAAGCAAAGGCGGTTTTACTTTCCAAAACTATATTGAAGTTCTTTCTCCTAACGGGATTTTCTTTGATGATGTCATTAAGACGGCTCTACCAAATACATTGTTACTAACTTTTGTTACGGTTCCAGTTTCAATCATTCTTTCTTTGGCTATCGCCATTGGCTTAAATTCCATTAAAGCTTTAAAGAAGATTTTCCAAACCGTTTTCTTTATGCCATACGTTACGAACGCTATCGCTATTGGTATGGTCTTCAGCGTTATTTTTGATACGCAATATGGTTTGTTTAATGCCATGTTTGGAATTCAAGGACATCCTTGGATCACAATGAATCTTCAAACTGGTGATGCGGTTAACTACTGGTCCGCTTTCTTTGCTATTTGTTTCTATATTGTTTGGCATTCTCTTCCATATAAGATCCTTATTTTCTTAGGCGGTCTTCAAAATGTTGACAATCAATATTACGATGCGGCCAAAATTGATGGCGCCTCCCGTTTTAAGACGATTATGAAAGTCACCATTCCTCTTCTTTCCCCACAGATTCTTTATATTATGATTACTTCCTTCATCGGAGCTTTTAAGGAATATAACTCTGTTATCGGTTTATTCGGCAAAGATGGTGGAACTTTCGATGTTACAACCGGTCAAAAAAATATGCAGACCATTGTTTATTTCATTTACGATCAGATTTCAGAGAATCAGGTTCAATATGCTTCTGCTGCAGCCGTTCTTCTCTTTATTCTCATTTTGATATTTACAGGTATTCAATTCAAAGTCTCTAAAAGGAGGGTTCATTATTAATTATGGAAAATACAAACGAAGAACTTGTCCTTGTATTGGCTGATGAAGGACGAAGTGTTCATCAAAAAGAAGTGGCTTCGAAGGTTCTTAAGGTCATTTCTTTGATTGTCATATATGCTTTTTTAGCTGTTTTCGCTTTGATTATGATCTTCCCTTTTTATTGGATGATTATCACATCCTTAAAGGGCGGAGAAGAAATTCAACGTCTTGTTCCGACACTTTGGCCAGAAGTGATGCGTTGGGATAATTACGCGAGTGCTTTTAGCCGTTTGAATTTTGGCGTCCTTTTAAGAAACACTCTTGTTGTTGGCGTTATTTCCACATTAGGGACACTCGTCACAACCATATTCGCAGCATTTGCTTTTGCGCGTTTGGAATTTAAAGGCAAAGATCTTTTATTCTCCATTCTTTTAAGCACAATGATGATTCCTGGCGAAATGATGGTTGTTTCTAACTATATTTCCGTTTCCTTATTTGGTATGACGGGAGGCAATAATATCGTTGGGGCTTATACAGCCATGATTATTCCGTTCATGATTTCCGTCTTCTATATCTACTTGCTTCGTCAGAATTTTAAACAAATTCCAAATGAACTTTATTTGGCGGCAAAAGTGGATGGGAAAAGCGATTGGGAATACCTTTGGAAAGTAATGGTTCCATTGGCGATGCCTACTTTAACGACAATCTTCATTCTTAAACTGATGGGATCTTGGAACGCTTATGTGTGGCCAAACTTGATTGCTTCAGGAAATTCGCAATTCTATTTAATCACCAATGGTCTTCGTGAAACCTTTAATTCCACGGAAAATTATGATGACTATGGAGCGCAAATGGCTGCAACTGTAATTGTTACTGTGCCGTTACTATTGGTGTTTATTTTCTTTAGAAAATATATTATGCGTGGTGTTTCACGTGCTGGCATTAAAGGCTAGAAAAGGAGTAAAAAATGAAACAAATCAAAAAAATGGGGAAAGCGTTGGTCTTTGGCTTGTTAGCCTCGGCTGCATTAGCTTCTTGTAATGGTGGTACACCAGGAACTGGAGACGTCGATACTACTTTACCAGAAGACGATCCAACCAGTGTTGTTACGATTAAATTCTGGAACTGTTTAGGACATGCCAAATCGACTGTATTGGATACGATTGTCGACGGTTTCAACAAAACATATGAAGGTAAATATAAACTCGTTAGCGAAAAAATCGCTGGAGATTATGATTCTTTAGCGGACCAGACAAGAACGAAGCTTGCCGCTGGTGAGATGCCTGCTTTGATTATGGGCTATCCAGATAATTTCTCCACGTATATTGGCAAAAACCTTTCCAATTCGGCCTTGCTTCGTTTAGATAATTTCATTAACGATACAAAATTTGGCTACACCAAAGAAGAACTCGCCGATTTTGTTCCTGCTTTCCTTGATGAAGGAAACGATTTCCAATTCGAAGGAACATGGTCTATGCCTATGTATAAATCAACCGAGGCAATGTACTATAATGCATCTTATTTTGCCGGTGCAAATAAGCAAACAGCAACGAAATTTGAAGCGGACGCCGAAAAGAAAACGGCTTATGCTACAAAATTGGAAACCGCTAATAGCGAAAAAGCGACTGATGAAGAATTGACCTCTTTAAAAACATGGGTCAAGGAAAATGGTGGATATACCTATGATGTTCCTGAAACCTGGGAAGAGATGGTTGCCACTTCTCGCAAAATGTTAGCCGATATGAAAACGGAACGCGTCAATGACGAATTCTACCCGGTTGGTTATGATTCCGATTCTAACTTGATGATTTCCCAAATGGCGATGAGAGGAATTCCCTACACCACCAACGATAACATCAAAAAACCAAGCGATCATATCGTTTTCAAAAACGACCAAACGAAAGCTCTTGTCGAAGAAATGACCGGTTTGGTAAACGAAAAGATATTAATTACTAAAGGTGTTCTTCAAGGAAACTACACCAATAAATATTTCACTGCCGTTAAATCCGCTATGTCTATTGGATCTACAGGCGGCTCTTCTTATCAAGTTTCTTCCAATTTTGCCGTGCGTTTAGCGGCCGTTCCTCATCCTGAAGGAAAGGAAGCAAAATACATCCAACAAGGACCTTCTATTGCCTTCTTCAATAATGGAAATTCCTATATTCATAAAGGCGCTTGGCTATTCTATAAATATATGGCCGATCCACTCAACAACGCAAAATTAGCTTTGCAGAATTCTTACGATCCTATCCGTTTATCCTCTTTTGAAACGGATGCCTATAAAAACTGGGTTGCTCAAAAAGACAAAGGCTTGAACTACGCCATTCCTGCATTGACTGGAACACTCCGTCAAAACTATATGACCTCTTCCGTTTTCCTTGGCTCCGAAAAAGCACGTACAGAAATTGGCAACACTTTAAAATACGTCGTTGGTTCTAAAATGAGCGTGGATGCTGCTTTGCAAACGGCTTATAACCAAACCATCAAAAACACAAAATAAGGAGCGACTAGAAGATGAAAAAGAACACTCTTATTTTGGCTCTTTCAAGTTTAGCCATTCTCCCTTCTTGCCAATTTACGGCGGCAAACGCCAGTTACACCGATATCACTTCGGAAAGCCATTATGGCAAAATTGCCTTTGATCAAAAGAATGAAAATTTAAAAGAAGGTGACACCATTACTTTCGATGTGAATCCTATCGAGAACTTCTTCGTTGATCGTGTAACCGTAAATGATGAAACTGTGACTAAGAAAGATGGCAAATATTCTTACACTTTGAAAAAAGGTGAGAATAAAGTTGCTGCATATTATGTCGTAGACAAAGACGTGGACTGGGTTAGCCAATTTAAGCTCAATGTCGACAAAGATACTTTCTACAATGTCATGAATAACCCAAGAGTTATGGACTTCCGTACGAATGGCTTGGAACAAATGGCAACCTCTTACACGGATACCTTGAACATAGGCGCTGATTCCTTCATGAATTACGTCGATGGCGATACCACACACGTCGCTACTTTAAATAAAGGCTATACAGTTAAAATCCGTTATTTAGGAATTGATACCCCAGAATCTACTTCTGAGTTAGAGGAGTGGGGTAAGACAGCCTCCTTCTATAATAAAGGCGTTCTTTCTAAGGCAAAACGTATCATCTTAGAGTCCCAAGGATGGGCCGCTGGGCTTGATAATAAAGCCGCGACAGCCGATGGCAATCAACGTTCTTTGGCTTATGTTTGGTATTCCGAAAAAGAAAATCCAGAGATGGAAGATTTCCGTTGCTTAAATTTAGAGATGGTCTACCAAGGACTTTCTCAAGGTATCGGCTCTCCAGAAGATATGGGCGAAGAATTCTACTGGACGTTTGATGCAGCCAATTTATCCGCTCAAGCAAATAAGAGGCATGAATATAGTGGCGAAAAAGATAAAAATTATTTCTATTACAGCAAAGATAACCCACCTGTTAAGAAAACCTTAAAAGAAGTCTATCAGGCGACTCATTTGAATGACGGAAAACTTACTTGTGATTTGTTCGATATTAATGAGAACCACGACGAATGCTCTAAGACCCTTTATCAATTGGAGGGATATGTCACACGTAAACTAAACGGTGCTTTCTATTTCCAAGATAAACCTTCTTATGATATGCCAGCAGATGGCTCCCTCCCAGAAGCCTATGGTATGTACGTTTTCACCTATGCTCAAACCCCAATTGATGTTGGCGATTATGTTAAAGTGATCGGTGTTCTTTCTTCCTATTCTGGAACTTTACAAATGATGGGTATCTCTTATCGTGATTTCGATATTGATCCTTATAGAGACGTTGAAATCATTTCCGAAAAATCCGTTAAGAAAGATCAAATAAAACCTATTGTTTTGAGCAAGAAACAATATGATGACGCATCGAAGAATGGCAGCAATCTTAACCACGTTTTGATTTCTTTAGCCGACGATGTCTATTGTAATCAAGATGAGACTTTCACCGATGGTGGTCTCCAAGAAGTGAATCGTTATAACACTGCTTATCCGTATTACAACGACAACAACAAGATTATCTTCTTTGGCAATTTGCAAAAGGCGCAAGCGGCCTCAAACGAAGTTCGTTTGGTCCAATTTGATGGCGTTTTGAAATCCTACGGGGCTGAATCTTCTTACACTTATAAGTTCTATACGGGCGGTAAGAACGAATATAACCCTGTTGGAGCAGAATACGTTTATCCAACCGTTCTTACAAAAGAAAATGCGAAAACAGATGAAGAAAAAGAGATTGCAAATTCTCTTATCGTCACCAATTATCAAGCTAAGGTTTGTAAAATCACAGGCATTTGGCAGAATTATGTTTCCGCATCTGGAAGTAATTTCCGCGATCAAATCGCTTTAGTCAGCCCTAGCGATATTCAAATTACAGGAACTTACAACGCTTAATCTTGTCTTGATTTTGGTAGGAAGGAGGAAACAATGGCGAAACAAAAATTAGAAAAACCTCTATACGATAAAACAAACCTCACTCTAATATGGGAGGAAACAGAAGAAACAGATAAGACGGCTTTGGTCGAGAAAATCGAGCCAAGTGAAGTGCCTACTTTTTCTCAAGCCGCCCATCGTCGTGATACGGAAGGTTATGACCTTTCGCAGAACGCAATGTGTTTTGAGGTCATTGGTGGAATCGTTTTAGCGATTGGCATTCTCTTTATTTTCCTCTCTCTTAAAAAAAGCAGAAACCAAATTGTAGGAGTGGACTTTGCTTCTTTACAGTTTGTTATTTGCGCGGTTTGCCTAATAGGCGGTATTGTCGCTTTGACAATCGGCACGATTTGGCTTGTTAAAGCTTTGAAAAAAAGAAGGAACGCCAAAAGAGATATTGCTTTTTTGGGCACCCTAAGCCGTAAATAAGCGGAAGAAAACGTAGAAGGCTCCGAACAATCGGAGCCTTTTCTAGCCTTGAGTCATTTTTTTCTTGCGGATAATTTTCTAATGTTATAACATAATCGTTGCGCTGGTCCCTTAGCTCAGTTGGTAGAGCAGCTGACTCTTAATCAGCGGGTCGCGGGTTCAAGTCCCTCAGGGATCACCAAATAGAAATTTAGCCTTCAAATCGAGGGCTTTTTTCTTTACTCTTTATACATAAAAACTTTACACTTTACCGAATGAATTTCGAATGAAGTATCGGTCTTGTGTCGACTTATAAAGTGCTTTAAAATAATGTTGTTAATAAAGGAGAAAATAATTAACATGAATCGTAAGATCGTTCTATTTCCGTTAGCTATGGCCGCCATACTTGGCTTAGCCGGTTGTTCGAAAGACAACAAACAACCATCCTCTATTGAAAGCACTCAAACCCCTAGCTCTGAGGTAAAGAAGGCTTCAATCACCGTCGACAAGACGACCGTTGAACTTCAAGTTGGAGAACAAGTCTTAATCACCGCCACAGTGACCGATGCTGAGAATGCTAACAAGACCTGGACATCAAGCAATAACGAAGTTGCAACTGTTGCTGCTGGAACCATCACTGGTGTTAAGGTAGGAACTGCAACAATCACTGTTTCTTTGGATTCTGATCCAACCGTGAAAGCTGAAATTGCTGTCACTGTTGTCGGCAAAAAAGCGACAAAGACCACCGTTAAAGCTTTGGCTTCTGGAGAAGGCATCTTAGAAGGAACCCTTTATGAAGTGGAGGGAATTTTGGAAGGCTTAAGTCACGGCGATGCTAAGGGAAATGCTTATTTAACCGATATTGAAACCAAGGCGACCGTTAAAATCTATGGCTTGACTACAACGGAAAGTGCTTTGACCTCTTCTGGAGATACAGTCAAATTCACGAATCCTTCTGATGCTACGACCACTTTAGCTGCTGTTAACAATGGCGAAAAAATCAAGATTTGGGGCGTTTATACAGCATGGGCGAAGAACATCTCTGGCGTTTTGAAGAGCCATGAAGCGAATGCCACCAAATACACCGCTTCTTTTGAAGAAAACGCTCACGCTACGATTGCATTAGACAAGACGACAGGTCTTTCTTATGGAGATGTTGTTACTGCAACCGTCACTCCTGAGGCCGGCTACAATATTGATTCTGTTAAAAACGAAACAATATATGGCGCTGAAGATGCCACAAAAACGGCAGATGGCAAATTTACATTTACTGCCACATGCGTCAACAAACTGGTTGTCACCGTTTCTAAACCAGTCGTTGGTAAAGTTACATTTAATTTAACCGATGGTGAAGGCGGATATTTAAGTGAATTCGGTCTTTCTACAAGCTATGTCGAAGCTTCTGCAACTATTTCCGGCGTTAAATTTGATGTTACAAGCGGAGCCGCAAATAAATATAGTGGATGGGAACATAACGCTTTGGCATTACGCACAAAATCAGGAAAAGAAGCTTCTCTTGTTGTTTCTGGCAAAACCTTTAATTCGTATGCACTTAACTATAAATGGTGGGGCAACAAATGCACATTAAGCGTTTTCACTTCTGAAGATGGAACCACTTGGGGAAGCGCACTTCAAACTATTACGCCAGCAGCTGGTGGCAGCTACACTGACGATCAAACTCTTTCTAGTGCCGAAGGCTTTAAAGCTGCAAAATATATCAAATTTGCTGTCACTACGACAAATTCAAAGAACGACGGCTTAGGGATTTTCTCTGTCGAATTAGACATCGCCGCTTAATTCTGGACTAAGAATATAGTGTTTAGGCATCTCGTTTCAGAGATGCCTTTTCTAATTGCTAACAATTATTACATGCATTTCCTTGCTTTTTTCTCTTCTCTTGATATAACTAATTCATAAATGGAAAATAAACCTTCAATCTCCCGTTTAAGGAGAATTAAATCAACATTAGAAAAAAAGCAGAAGAAGTACGTTACTTTGGATATGCTTTCAAGATATGTAGGGCTCTATTCTGACGTTGTAGCGGATGAACTCGTTTATTTTGAACCAATGGTAAAGATGGACACTTCGATGAATATGATGGATGTTCTCCCTCTTATTCAAGATTATCTAGCGCAAGTGGACGAAACAAACAAAGAAAACAGAGAAAAGAAACCAAGACGTCAAGCAGTTCGTAAGAAAGAACTCCTTAAATATTCTTCCGTCGGGGATTTCGTTTATCAAAAGATGGCAGGTCCAGGAGGGCTTATCGCTCCGTCCGCCAATTTAAACGACCATGATCTTCATGTTTTAGAACTTTTGGTAAAACAAGAAATCTCCAAAAGGAAAAAAAGAAAAAAATAAATCAAAATCTAGCATGTCTAACTCTAAGAAAATCGGTATAACACTACACCGATTTTTCTTTTTTAAATGCAAAGTGTTGTGCAAGCATTAATCGATTCTTTTCGGCTTTAAAAAATGGTTTTAGAAAAAAATCCTAAAAAGCATGCTAAGTTAGGGTAAACTAACAGCAATTCTTATAGAACCCCCTAAAGGGGGTTTCTTGAGGAAATCCCTTTGTCTAGAGGGAAGAAAAATCCTATACTTAAAGCCGTATAAGGAGATGTTTTTTAGAAATGTCTGAAATAAAGAAAACCTTTAAATCGGTTGACGGAAATACCGCTGCGTCAATCGAGAGCTATTACTTCACTGAAGTAGCAGCTATTTACCCAATCACCCCATCCTCGCCAATGGCTGAAAATGTGGATGTCATGGCTTCTAAGGGCGAAAAGAACTTCTTTGGCTCCACAGTTAAAGTAGTGGAAATGCAATCCGAAGCAGGTGCTTCTGGTGCTGTGCATGGTGCCTTACAAGGCGGTGCTTTAGCAACTACCTATACCGCTTCTCAAGGTTTGTTATTAATGATTCCAAACCTTTATAAGTGGTGTGGTGAGCTTTTACCAGCAGTCCTTCATGTCTCTGCTCGTTCTTTAGCAACCCGTGCTCTTTCCATCTTTGGTGACCAAGCTGATATCTATGCTTGCCGTCAAACTGGCGTTACGATGATTTGCTCTGGCTCCGTCCAAGAAATCGCCGATCTTGCCCCAGTTGCTCACTTAACGGCAATTGACGCATCTACTCCAGTGATGCACTTCTTTGATGGTTTCCGTACCTCTCACGAAGTTCAACACGTTGAATTTGTTGATAAAGAAGAATGGAAAAAACTTCTTCCTATGGATAAGGTTGAAGCCTTCCGTGCTCGCGCTTTAAACCCACACACTCATCCAGTGACACGTGGTGGTGCTGAAAATGACGATATCTATTTCCAAGCACGTGAAGCTCAAAATGCACATTGGGACAATATTCTTCCAATCGTTGAAAAATATTTTGCCGAAGCAACTCGCTTAACTGGCAGAACCTATGCACCATTTGTTTATTATGGTGATCCAAATGCTGACCGCGTCATTATCGCGATGGGTTCCGTTACCGAAACCGCATCCGAAGTCGTGGATGCATTAAATGCCCAAGGCGAACATGTTGGTCTTGTTAAAGTCCATCTTTATCGCCCATTCTCTGCAGAATGCTTATCCAAAGCCATTCCTGCTTCCGTTAAGAAAATTGCTGTTCTCGATAGAACCAAAGAAAATGGTGCCGAAGGAGAACCTCTCTATTTGGATGTTGTCTCTGCAATGTTCAAACTCGGACGCCACTTTGATCAAATCATTGGCGGACGTTATGGACTTTCTAGCAAAGATACTCAACCAAAAGACGTTAAGTCCGTCTATGACTTCCTTAACGCTAAGAAAAACTGGACCGGATTCACCGTTGGTATCACTGATGATGTGACCAATCTTTCTATCCCAGTGGATCAAGATTTCAAGATTCCTGCTTACTACACTTCCTGCTTGTTCTATGGTTTAGGAAGCGATGGTACGGTTTCTGCTAACAAATCTTCCGTTAAGATCATTGGTGATGCAACCGGACAATATGCTCAAGCCTATTTCCAATATGACTCCCGTAAGTCTGGTGGAACCACACGTTCTCACTTACGCTTTGGCAAGACTCCAATTCGTTCCGAATATTATGTCAAGAACGCAGACTTCATTTCTTGCTCTCTTGATACCTACATCTTGAAATATGACATCATTGCCAATCTCAAGGATGGTGGAACCTTCTTGCTCAATACCAATATGAGTGATGAAGAACTTGCAAAGGCTATGCCAAACCGTATGAAACACCTTTTGGCAGAAAAACATGTTAAGTTCTATGCAATCGACGCAAACAAACTTGCTGAAGAATGCCACATGGGACGTCATACCAACACCACCTTACAAGCCGCTTTCTTCAAACTCAATCCACAAATCATGCCTTATGAACAAGCTGAGGAATGGATGAAGAAATTCGTCAAGAAGACCTACGAAAGAAAAGGCATGGATATCGTCCAAAATAACTATGACGCTATCGATGCTGGCCCAGCAGGACTTCGTGAAGTGAAGATTGACCCAGAATGGATCAAACTTCCTACAATCAAAGTCTTAGAAGACACTGGCGATACTTATTATGATGAATATGTTGGCACCATTGATCGTCTTGATGGCGATGAACTCCCAACTTCTGAATTCCTTAAATACGAACTTGCCGATGGCACTATGGAAGAAAATATCGTCTTCCGTCAAAAGAGAGCTATCGCGGATCGTGTTCCAGTTTGGAATCCACAATACTGTATCGAATGTAACCAATGTGCCTTTGTTTGCCCTCACGCAACCATCCGCCCATATCTCTTAAATGAAGAAGAACTCGCTAAGGCCCCAGAGATGATTAAGAACTCTGTGAAGCCAGTCACTGGTTCTCCAAAAGCGGCCAACCTCAAATATCGTATTACCGTTGCCACAGAAAACTGTGTCGGATGCGGACTTTGCGTTTCTGAATGTATGGCTAACCAAACCGCCAAGAAACTTGGCAATGACCATATGGCCCTTGTTATGAAAGATGCCAAAGCGGAATTTGGTGAGCAAATCGCTGCTGACTATTGTTACTACAATGTTTCTAGCAAGACGGACATCTTCCCACTTACCACTGTGAAAGGTGTTGGATTCTTACGTCCATACATGGAAGTTTCCGGTGCTTGTGCTGGATGCGGAGAAGCTCCTTATTATCGTTTACTCTCTCAATTATTCGGACACGACTTATTGATTGCTAACGCGACTGGATGCTCTTCCATCTATTGCGGATCTACCCCACTTACCCCATTTATTAAAGACAAGAATGGTGAAGGTGTTGCTTGGGCAAACTCCTTATTCGAAGATAATGCAGAATATGGATTTGGTATGAGAATTGCGACCGACTACAAGATGTCCCAAATCACCCGTATCTTAAATGCTGCATTAGCCTCTGAAAACGTTGAAGATAGCCTCAAAGACGCTGCTAATAAATACCTTGCCGCTCTTGCTAACAAGGATAGAGAGGCGGAACGTCTTATCGTCCCAACTCTTGAAAAAGAAGTGGATGCCTCCAAAGATGAAGCAGTCAAAGAACTTAAGAACTACTATCGTGATCTCATCGAGAAATCCGTTTGGATCATCGGTGGTGATGGCTGGTCTTACGATATTGGCTACGGAGGATTAGATCACGTTCTTGCTAATGAAGCTGACGTGAACGTTCTCGTTCTTGACACAGAAGTCTATTCCAACACTGGTGGACAAGCTTCTAAATCTTCTCAAACCGGTTCCATTAACAAATTCACTGCTTCCGGTAAGAAAGAAGCCAAGAAGAACCTTGCTTTAATGGCTATGTCTTATGGACACGTTTATGTTGCTCAAATTGCCTTAGGCGCTAACCCAATGAAAGCCATCCAAGCCTTAAAGGA
>OGRD01000737.1_pt1 | contig 15645 bp, 10 predicted proteins | sample 1553441 | NCBI WGS metagenome assembly OGRD01 (sample SAMEA2580106, study PRJEB22360) | human gut metagenome | biome: human gut; feature: human-associated habitat; material: faeces | place: Denmark | collected 2008/2010
GGTTCATCGATGCCGGGCCGATGTGCGATTTTTCGGTGCGGTAGAGAATCCATTCGCGGATGTCGTCCGTGGTGATCCGCTGCGGTTCGAACCGTGCGTCGTCGACCCCCAGCCACGCGAGGAACTGCTCCACGTCGTGGCGGTAGTTGCGGACCGTGAGCGGCGAGTAGCGGCGTTCGGCTTCGAGGTATCGGACGAAATCGGCGATCATACGTGAGCAAAGGTACATAAAAGCCGGATACGGTGCAAAACCGGATCGTATTCGGCGCAGCAAGGACGAGCGCGCACTGAAAAGTGTCGTCACGGCTCCAAAGATAGGGAAAAACCTTTACCTTTGTCCCAAAATGGAAGCGATATGAAACAGAGCTGGAAACCGGGGACGGTGCTTTATCCGCTGCCGGCGGTGCTGGTGAGCTGCGGCGCGGCGCCCGAGGAGTATAACATGCTGACCGTGGCGTGGACCGGAACGGTCTGCTCCGACCCGCCGATGTGCTTTATCTCGGTGCGTCCCGAACGCCATTCCCACGCGATTATCAGCCGTACGGGCGAGTTCGTCATCAACCTCACGACGCGCCGTCTGGCGCGCGCCGCGGACTGGTGCGGGGTGCGCTCGGGCCGCGACTTCGACAAATTCCGCGAGATGGGCCTGACGGCCGTGCCGTCGGAAAAGGTCGCCGCCCCCCTGATTGCCGAATCCCCCGTCAACATCGAATGCCGTGTCCGGCAGGTGCTGCCGCTCGGGACGCACGACATGTTCCTGGCCGAGGTGGTCGGCGTTCAGGCCGACGAGGCCTACATAGATCCGGCGACGGGGCGGTTCTGCCTCGAACGGGCCGATCCGATCGTCTACTCCCACGGCGAGTATTTCGCGCTGGGCGAGGCGTTGGGTCATTTCGGCTGGTCGGTGCGCAAAAAGAAAAAGGCGCCGAAGAGACGCTGATAGTTCCGATTCGCTCTGTTTTGGGGTCGTAACGACGCTTTTACCGGGCGGAAGGTTCTGCGAAACCATTTGCAATCCCGTGTTGCACCCGTTCTATTTTTTCCTATCTTTGTTCCATGAAAACAAGCCCGATAAGATACTCGCTGTTCGCCGCTTCGGCGATCCTGCTGCTGGCGGGATGCGTCAAGATGCCGAAACCGGGGACGCAGAATCCCGAGGAGCCGGACAATCCCGATTCCCCCCCCCGACGGAATACCTCTATCCCTTCGGCGATGAACCCGGGCAGATAACGGCCGAGATCGCGCTGTCGTTCGGGCCGGGGACCGATCTTTCGGCGGCGCGCATCGAAATTCCTCCCCTGAAATACAACAAGTCGCTGCTGCTGCTCCTGACGCAGGACGACTGCAAGCAGGCGGCTTTCTCGACCACGTGGGCCGCGATCAACGGACGTCCCCTTTCGGATACTTATTTCTACAATGCGCCGCATCTGCGCGGCGGGGATATGCCGCCCGATACCTACTCTTTCGGCAAGGCGCTGGGCTCGACCGACGGGACGGGACGCGAAGTGCGCTTCTCCTTTACCACCGCCATTTCCCCCGAGTGGGACTATATGGATGACAAGGCTGTGGTGCGGCCGGGCTTTACGGAGAATTATTACCGCTTTTTCATGCGGGCGGGGTTGATGTGGGACGATGTGATCGAGATGCTCAACTACGGGGTCGGAATCGCCTTCCACGATGTGAACACGCTGTCGGTCGATGTGCCCGACTCGATCCGTGCGCACTTCGTCTCCTCGCAGCGGATCATCCTCGACCGCCTCGCGGGACGCGGCTGCAAGATGCTGATCGAACCCAACGGCAACAAGGCTTATGTCGCGGCGGCGGAGGGCTACGATCCGATCCAGACGATTTTCCTGCAGTCGGGCGGTGAGAAGCTCCGGCCTTTTGCCGTGAACGGCGATCTGCTGCGAACGCGCATCGAGCGGGGGCTGTGGCTGCCGGCGGCGATTCCGGCGGTGATCGAGGCGCAGATGGCCCGACCCGTGGAGGAGCGCGAAGCGGTGAATATCGGCGTGCACGGCACCGACCGTTCCTGGTCCGAGATGCTGCTGTGGCTCAACAACACCTACGGCCGGGATGGCGAGGATTGCCTGTGGATGCCTGCGGCCGAGGAGTATTTCGAATACAACTATCTGCGACACCATGCCGTCGTAAACGCGCAGGCGACGGAAAACACGCTCACGCTGACGGTCGAGATGCCCGGCGGACTCTATTTCTATTATCCTTCGCTGACGATCAATCTTCTGGGCGTCGATCCCGGAGCCTGCACGGCGGTCGGCGGCGGTGAGACGGTCACGGGGCTTTCGTGGGGCCGGGACCGGACGGCGGATGACGGGGCGGAGGCGTTGATGGTCAATTTCGATTGCCGGCATGCCCTGGTCGCGCACGCCGAACATTTCGTGGCGGTTTACGAGGCCGACCCTTCGGCGGCGAACCGGGCCGACGCCCGCTATTTCGTGGCTATGCTCAAGGACTCCGACTGCAAGGAGAGACTTCTCAAACGGATAAAATAGACGCGGAAAAATAACGAAAAGGAGGCGAACGGAAAACGATTCGCCTCCTTTTTTCGTCATTAATGCGGCGGTTTCGCGAATAATCGCTATCTTGCGTAGCGTAAAATCCGGCCTCCCGCCTGCGTGGGGACCGAAGCCTTTGCCGACGAGGCGATCAACCGGAAATGGGATGAAGAAACTGCTTTTCGTGTTTGCGGGACTGGTCTTCGCACTGACGGCCGCCGCACAGGAATTCCGAATTACGCACGGGCCTTACCTGTGCGACATGTCGCAGGACGGAGTGACGGTGGTCTGGACCACCAGCAGGCCCGCGCTTTCGTGGGTCGAAGCGTCGCCCGCCGACAGCCTTGCGCCTGCACCGCCGCCGCGCCATTACCAGACCGTCGCCGGCCGCAAGCTGGCCGGCAGGACGCTGCACGCCGTTCGTGTCCGGGGGCTGCAACCCGGGACCGACTACCGTTACCGGATCTTTTCGCAGGAGGTTCTGTCGTGGCCCGACGTCAACAACGTCACCTATGGAAAGACTGTCGGCGCCGATGCGTCGCGGCGCCGGGCCTACGGGTTCCGCACCTTTCCGGCTGCGGGTTCCGGATGCTCGTTCCTCGTGCTGAACGACATCCACGGCAAGGCCGACGTCCTGACCCGGCTCTGCAAACGCGTGGACTTTTCCGAACTGGGATTCGTGGCTTTCAACGGCGACATGTCGAGCAGCGTCGAGAGCGGGGAGCAGCTTTTCAAGGACTACCTCGACGCTTCGGCCGCGCTTTTCGCTGCCGGGACGCCGATTCTCTTCACCCGCGGCAACCACGAGACGCGCGGCGTCTTCGCCGACAGCCTCGGGGATTATTTTCCCGGGCGGGACGGGCGGTTCTACGGCATTTATCGCTACGGCGACGTCTGCATCCTGCTGCTCGACTGCGGCGAGGACAAGCCCGACGACCATGCGGAGTACAACGGGCTGGCCGATTACGACGCCTACCGCGCCGAGGAGTGCGCGTGGCTGAAAAAGGCCGTGCGCTCGGAGGAGTTCCTCACGGCGTCGGCGCGCATCGTCCTGCTCCATATCCCGCCTGCGACCGGGGCCTGGCACGGGAGCGTCCACCTGAACGAACTCTTCGTGCCGGTGCTCAACGAGGCCGGGATCGACCTGATGCTCTGCGGCCACGACCACCGTTATTCGTTCCATCCCGCCGGGGAACGGGACGCGAAGTTCCCGATCGTGGTCAACGACAACCGAAGCTGCGTGCGCTGCGATGTCGCCGACAGCCTGATCCGCGTACGGATCGCCGGTCCCCGCGACAAGACGGTCCATACGCACGAATTTCCGCTGAAACCACAATTTCAACCATAACCTGAATCAATATGAAGAGACTCTTTTTTTCGCTGTGCGCCGTCGGTCTGTCGTGCGCGGCCTTCGGGGCGGGACCCGAGGTCAACATCGTTCCCAAACCCCTCTCGGTGACACCCGGCGCGGGGACGTTCACCGTAACCGCGTCGACCGTGATCGGCGTCGGCAAGAATGCCGAACTGCGCCGCTCGGCCCGGATTTTCGCCGGGGAGGTCGCGCCTGTCGTCGGAGGGGTGATGAAAACCGCCGCCGAGGGCGACGTCCGTCTGGCGGTGGACGGCTCGCTGGAGGCCGAGGCCTATACGCTCGCCGTGACTCCTTCGGGCGTCGAGGTGTGCGGCGGAACGCCGCAGGGCGTCTTCCACGGCCTGCAAAGCCTGCGCCAGCTGGTTATCGACGGCGAAGGCGTCGTGCCCGCCGTGACGGTCAGCGACAAACCCTATTTCGCCCACCGCGGGGGCATGCTCGATCCCTGCCGTCATTTCTGGACGGTGGACGAGGTCAAGGAGTATATCGACATCCTCGCCATGCACAAGCTCAACAAGTTCCACTGGCACCTGACCGACGATCAGGGCTGGCGTATCGAGATCAAAAAATACCCCGAGCTGACGCGCGTGGGATCGGTGCGCGGGGAGACGCTCATCGGCCACCATCACACCTCGAGCGAGTATGACAAGACGCCTCACGGCGGCTATTACACGCAGAAGCAGATCCGTGAGATCGTGAAATACGCCGCCGACCGCTATGTCACGGTGATTCCCGAAATCGAACTTCCGGGGCATGCCGTCGCGGCGCTCACCTCCTATCCGTGGCTGGGCTGCAAGGGCGAGGGCTACGAGGTGCGCCGACGCTGGGGCATCAGCAAAGAGGTCTTCTGCCCGGGCAAGGAGACGACGTTCGAGTTCCTGCAGAACGTCTTCGCCGAGGTGCTCGAACTCTTTCCCTCGGAGTTCATCCACATCGGTGGCGACGAGTGTCCGAAGGACAGCTGGAAACAGTGCCCGCTGTGTCAGGAGCGCATCCGGACCGAGGGGCTGAAGGACGAGTTCGAGCTTCAGAGCTACACGGTGCGCCGCATGGAGAAGTGGCTCCGCGAGCACGGCCGGAAGATCATCGGCTGGGACGAGATTCTGGAAGGTAGGGCGCCCTCCGACGCCGTCGTCATGTCGTGGCGCGGCAGCGAGGGCGGAATCGCCGCGGCCAAGCTGGGGCACGACGTCATCATGACGCCGAATTCGCACTTCTATTTCGACTACTACCAGTCGCTCGACACCGACGCCGAGCCGTTCGGAATCGGCGGTTACATACCGATGGAGCAGGTCTATTCGTACGATCCGGCGTTCCCGGAGCTGACGCCCGAACAGCAGAAACATATTCTCGGCGTGCAGGCCAACCTCTGGACCGAATACGTCTTGAGCGACGAACATCTCGAATACATGCTTCTGCCGCGTCTGGCCGCTCTGAGCGAGGTGCAGTGGTGTCTGTCCGAAACGAAGGACTGGAACCGCTTCATCGGCAGTTTCAGGATGGACAAGATCTATTCGCAACTGGGGTATGAGTTCGCCAAGCATATCTTCGGGGTGACGGCGTCGTATGCGGTCGATCCGGAGAAGGGGGGCGTCGTGATGACCCTCACCACGCAGGGCGGCGCGCCGATCCGTTACACGCTCGACGGCTCCGATCCCACGGCTTCGAGTCCGCTTTACAAGGCGCCGGTGACCATCGGCGAAAGCTGCACGTTCAAGGCCGCGGCCCTGCGCGAAGGCATGCAGACGCCGGTCTATACGCGGAAATTCGATTTCAACAAGGCGACCGGACGGCGCATCGCGCTGAACGCCGCGCCGACGCTCAAATATACCTACGGCGGCGCCTCGCTGCTGGTGGACGGCTACCGCGGAGGTCCCGTCTATTCGAACGGCGCGTGGATCGGGTTCCTGAACGAGCCGCTGGACGTTACGATCGACATGCAGGGGGCGAAGCCCTATTCGGCGGTGACCGTCGAATCGCTGGTCGAGAAGGGCGAGTGGGTTTTCCCGCCTTCGTCGGTGGGGGTCTACCTCTCGGACGACGGCAGGGAGTTCACCGAGGCGGCGCTGATGTCCGTGCCGCAGGAGACGGCCGGCAGCCCCGACGGCGGCAAGCCGGTCAAGGTGCTCTTCCCCGAAACCTCGGCCCGCTACCTGCGCGTGGTGGCCCGTACGGTCGATCCGATTCCGGCATGGCACGGCGCGGCCGGACAAAAAGCGCATATGTTCGTGGATGAAATCATCGTAGAATAAAACCGGGAGTGGACGTGGAGAAGACCGCCGTGCGGATACAGGGACGCGAGTCCGTTGCGATGACGACGGCCGAATTCGGCCGCCTGTTCGCTACGTGGCGCGCACGGTTCGAAGCGATCGCGTGCCGCTACGTGCGGAGCGCGGCGGTGGCCGAGGATCTCGTCTCGGACAGCTTCATGTCCTTCTGGGAGAACCGCGGCCGGATTCCCGCCGATGCCAACCTGCAGGCCTATATCCTGATTATCGTCCGCAACAAATGCCTCGACTGGCTGCGCGCCCAAAGCCTGCATGCCAAGATCGAGCAGGAGGTGTACGAGCTTAGGCGGCGGGTGCTGGCGACCGACATACGGTCGCTGCAGGCGTTCAATCCTGAGGAGATTTTCTCGGCGGAGGTGGCCGCGATCGTGCGGCAGTCGCTCGACCGCCTGCCCGAACTGACGCGCGAAGTGTTCGTCGCCCGCCGCTTCGAGGAGCTGAGCTACAAGGAGATCGCCGAAAAGTACGGCATCACCGTGCGGCGCGTCGAATTCGAACTGGAAAAGGCCGTGAAGCAACTGCGCGTGGCGTTGAAGGATTATTTGCCCGTGCTGCTTATGTTGCTGTCGGATAATATTTTGCGATCCTGAATTCGAGAGCGTGAATTATTAAAAATATTTTTTTAGCAAATCCAAGTGCGTCTGATTGGGAATCGGGCGCACTTATTCGTTTTTATAGAAACAGACGAAGAGAGAGATGAATCCGGAACTTATCTATAAATATTTGGAAAATACGGCGACCGATGACGAGATGAAGCAGGTGCTCGACTGGCTCGACGCCGATCCCGCGCATATGCGCGAATTGGACGAGCTGGACAAAGTGATGGCCGCTTCGGTCATTTACGGTCCCGACGTGCTGTCGCCTGCGCCTGCGAGGAAGGCGGCGCGCCGCATTTCGCTGGGTCGCATTCCGCTGCGCCGCATCGTGCGTTATGCCGCGGAGCTGGCCGCGGTGGCGGTCGTCGGCGTCGGTCTCGCGCGGATGCTTGCCGACGACCGGATCGGAGAGTGGGCGCGGCGGACGACGGCGCTCGAAGTGCCTGCGGGACAGTACCTGAGCATGGAGTTGCAGGACGGCACCAAGGTCTGGCTCAATGCGGGAACCCGGCTGGAGTATCCGCTGGTGTTCGCCGGGGGCGAGCGGCGCGTGAAGGTTGCGGGCGAGGCGATGTTCGATGTCGAGCACGATCCCGCGCATCCGTTCGTGGTCGAGACGTTCGCCTGCGACGTCGAGGTGCTGGGAACCAAATTCGACGTGACGGCTGAGGAGCGCGAGGGATTGTTCTCGGCGGCCCTGCTGCGCGGAAGCGTGAAGGTGACCAACCGCCTGACGCCCGGCGAACAGTTCGTCCTCAAGCCCAACGAGGAGGTGCGGCTGGCGGGGCGGCGGCTGAACCTGAATGCGATCGGCAGCATGGACGACTACCTCTGGACCGAAGGCATGATCAGCATCAAGGGCCTTTCGTTCGGGGAGCTGATGCACAAATTCGAAAAGAGCTTCGGTGTGAAGATACGGATCGACCGCGCCCGGATGCCGGAGGTCGATTACAACCACGGCAAGATCCGTATTTCGGACGGCGTCGATTCGGCGCTGCGTCTGCTGCAGATGGCCTCGGATTTCACCTATACACGCAGCGAAGACAACGGAACGATCGTCATACGATAACCAGTCATAAACCTGAAAAAAACGAAAAACTGCCTATGAGAAGAGCCGAACAATGACCCTCGCCGGTCGTCCGGGGTGAATAAAAAAAGCTTGCAGATGGTCGCAACATCCGCAAGCCGCAGTCGGCCGTTAATCAGCTACCCAGCCTACTAACAACTAACCAATTACAAAAGTATGAACAAAAAACGTATTCAGCAAATTAAATGCCTGTTTACACTCTTTTTTGTCGTGTGCGCATCGTTCTATGCCACACGGTCATACGCTCAGAATACCGCGGTGACGATCCGTCTGTCGGGCGTCAGCATGGAGCGTGTGATGAATGAAATCGAGAACCAAACCAATTATTTGTTCCTGTCGAACAAGGACGTGGACATCAACAGCGTCGTGAGCGTCGATGTGGAGGCGCGCCCGCTTTCGGAAGCGCTCGCGCAGATGGTGCGCGGAACAGACGTGGTCTACCGTTTCGACGGCAAATACATTCTGCTTTCGAAGGCCGACCGCAGGCCCGTGACCGTGAAGGGCGTGGTGACCGACGCCGACGGCGCGCCGGTGATCGGAGCTTCGGTGATCGTCAAAGGTACGACCGTCGGAGCTTCGACCAATACCGACGGCTCCTTCTCGCTGCAAGTTCCCCCCCCCGCGGAAAATGCGGTCCTGACCGTTACCTACTTGGGCTACGAGCCGGTCGATGTGACCGTCGGCAGCCGCACCGATTTCCGGATTACGCTCCGCGATTCGGCCGTGGCGGTGGAGAACGTCGTAGTGACGGCCCTCGGCATCAAACGTCAGGAGAAGGCCCTGAGCTACAACGTGCAGCAGGTCAAGTCCGAGGAGCTGACGACCGTCAAGGACGCCAACTTCATGAATTCGCTGGTCGGCAAGGTGGCCGGCGTGCAGATCAACAGCGGTGCGAGCGGCCCCGGCGCCAGCGCGCGCGTGGTGATGCGCGGCGAGAAGTCGATCGAGAAGGGCAACAACGTCCTCTATGTGATCGACGGTATTCCGATGTATAACCACAGCTTCGGCGGCGACGGCGGCACCTATGCCAAACAGGCCGGTTCGGAGAGCGCCGCGGATATCAACCCCGAAGACATCGAGTCGATCAACATGCTGACCGGCCCTTCGGCTGCGGCCCTTTACGGCAGCGACGCCGCCAACGGCGTGGTGGTCATCAACACCAAGCGCGGCGTCAAGGACCGTACGGTGGTGACCGTCAGCAACAGCACGACCTTTTCGAAGGTCTACCGGCTGCCCGACATGCAGAACAGCTACGGAACCAGTTCGGGGCTGATGAACTGGGGTGAGAAGTATGCCAGCACGTTCGACGCCAAGAAGTTCTTCAACACGGGAACCAACATCATCAACTCGGTGTCGGTATCGACGGGCAACGAGAAGAACCAGACCTATATCTCGGCTTCGACGACCAATACGGCGGGCATCATTCCCGAAAATACGTACGACCGCTACAACTTCACGGCCCGCAATACCACCTCGTTCGCCAAGGACAAGCTCGTATTGGACTTGGGCGCCAGCTTTATCATCCAGCACGACGAAAACATGGTGACGCAGGGCAAGTATTACAACCCGCTGCCCGCGCTCTACCTCTTCCCGCGCAGCGACGACTTCGACGAAATCCGCCTTTTCGAGCGCTGGGACCCCGTGCGCGGCTATATGGTGCAGTATTGGCCTTACGGCGAGGGCGCGCATTCGCTGCAGAACCCCTATTGGATTCAGAACCGCATGAACCGCGAGACGAGCAAGCGCCGCTACATGCTCAACGCCTCGCTGCGGTGGAACATTACCGACTGGATGAACGTTTCGGGCCGCGTGCGGGTCGATAATTCGGAATACCGCATCAAGCAGAAGCTCTACGCCTCGACGCTGACCACCTTCTGCGGAACGAACGGCGGTTATGAGGACCAGACGCAGCACGACCGCAGTTTCTACGGCGACGTGATGCTCAACATCGACAAGACCTTCGGTGACGACTGGACGCTCAACGCCAACATCGGCGCTTCGATCAACGACCAGCGCTACGAGCAGGCCGGCGTGGCGGGCGACCTGCTGCTGACCAACCATTTCGCCATGAACAACCTCAACTATCAGGAGAAGTTCAAACCCCTGCAGGAGGGGTGGCACGACCAGACGCAGGCGATCTTCGCTTCGGTCGAGGTGGGGTGGCGCTCGATGCTCTACCTGACGGTGACGGGCCGCAACGACTGGGCTTCGCAGCTGGCCTATTCCAAAAACTCGTCGTTCTTCTATCCTTCGGTGGGTCTGTCGGCCGTGGTTTCCAACATGGTGAATATGCCCGAATGGTTCACCTTCCTCAAGGTGCGCGGGTCGTATTCGAAGGTGGCGTCGGCTTTCGCCCGCTACCTCTCCAATCCGGCCTACTCGTTCAACAACCAGACCCACAACTGGAGCAAGCCTTCGACCTATCCGGCCTACAACCTCAAGCCTGAGGACACCAAGTCGTGGGAGATCGGCCTGAACGCCCGTTTCCTCAACCACATCAACCTCGACGTGACCTACTACCGTTCGAACACCTACCACCAGACGATCTATGCGCCGCTGCCCTCTTCGTCGGGTTACAACCAAGTGGTCGTGCAGGCCGGCGACGTGCAGAACCAAGGCGTCGAGCTGGCGCTGGGCTACAACAACAAGTGGAACGACTTCACATGGAGCAGTTCGTACACCTTTACGCTCAACCGCAACGAGATCAAGCGGCTGGCGGCCGGCGAAGTGAACCCCGTGACGGGCGAGACCATCACCGACAACGAGATTCAGAAGGACTGGCTGGGCGCGAGCAACGTGGCGCCGCAGGTCATCCTGCGTCCGGGCGGTTCGATGAGCGATATTTACGTCAATCACGAGCTTAAGCGCGACCTGAACGGCAACATCGAGATCGATCCTTCGACGGGCAACCTCTCGATCGCCGAAACCGACTTCCGCAAGGTGGGCCAGCTCTCGCCCCGCTACACGATGGGCTGGAGCAACAGCTTCGGCTACAAGGGCATCGAACTCGGCGCGGTCCTCACGGCCCGAATCGGCGGCCTGACCTACTCGGCCACGCAGGGCGTGCTGGACTACTACGGCGCGTCGCAGGCCACGGCCGACGCGCGCGACCGCGGCGGCATTCCGATCAACTACGGCACCGTCGATCCCCAGAAGTACTATTCGGCGATTTCGACGGCCGAGGGCGGTTACGGAGCCTATTACCTCTACAGCGCCACCAACGTACGCCTGCAGGAGCTGAGCCTGCAGTATACGCTGCCGGCGCGGTGGTTCCGCAACAAAGCCAGACTGACGGTCGGATTCGTCGCCAAGAACCTCTGGATGATCTACTGCAAGGCGCCGTTCGACCCCGAAATCTCGGCGGCGACGGACAACGCCTACTATCAGGGCGTGGACTACTTCATGCAGCCGAGCACGCGCAATTTCGGCTTTAACGTGAAACTGCAATTCTAACCGAACCAAAGCTATGAAAAATATCATTAAACTTACCTGCCTCTTATTGACGGTATGCGGTTTTGCGGGTTGTACGGGCAATTTCGACGAGTACAACACCGATCCCTATGCCCTTTACAAGGGAGACCCCGCCGTGCTGATTCCCACCATGCTCGACGCCATGATGTACGTGCAGCAGAACGACTCGCAGATGGTCGATCAGATGGTCGGCTCGCTGGGCGGATATTTCACGCTGTCGAACCGCTGGGGCGGTCAGAACTTCGATACGTTCAATGCGTCCGACGCATGGAACGCCACGCCGTACAATACGATGTTCGAGGATATTTACGCCAACTTCTTCGACATCGAAAAATCGACCAGCAAGTCGGGCCACTACTACGCGATGGCCCGTCTGGTGCGCGCCGCAGTGATGATGCGCGTCGCCGACTGCTACGGCCCGATCCCCTACAGCAAGGTAGCCGACGGCTCGTTCTATGTCGAGTACGACTCGGCGGAGGATGTCTACAAGCATATCATCGAGGACCTCGCGGGCGCGGCGACCACGCTCTACGCCTATGCGCAGGAGTATCCGGCGTCGAAACCGCTGGCTAACAACGATCCGATTTTCGCAGGCGACTATACGGCTTGGGCGCGTCTGGCCAACTCGCTCTGCCTGCGTGCGGCGATCCGCTCGAACGACCGCGAGGCCGCCGAGAGCGCCTGCGGCCATGCCGCCGGCCTGATCGAGACCAACGCCCAGAACGCCATGATGAGTCCCGGCGTGCAGGGAAATCCCTATCAGCTGGCTTCGGCGTCGTGGGGCGACCTGCGGGTCAACGCCTCGATCGTCGATTACATGACCGGGTACGACGATCCCCGCTGCGAAGCCTATTTCCAGAAATCGACCTTCGACAACACCCGCTATATCGGCATGCGCGCCGGTACGGCCGGATTCGAGAAATCGGCCGTAAGCGGTTATTCGCTGCCCAACGTGCAGTCCGGCTCGTCGCTGCCGATTTTCGTGGCCGCCGAGACCAATTTCCTGCGCGCCGAGATGGCGCTCAAAGGGTGGACCGTAGGCGGCACGGCGCAGTCCTATTACGAAGCCGGCGTGCGTCTGTCGATGGAGCAGAACGGCGTGGCGGGCGAGGACATCGACACCTATCTGGCCGATGAAACGCTCGTTCCCTCCGGACATCTGAACGATCCGCGCGGCGCGAAGTACAACTACGACCGTCAGACGGACGTTAAGATCAAGTGGAACGACGCGGACGGCACGGAGAAGAATCTGGAGCGCATCATTACCCAGAAATGGATCGCAAACTTCCCGATGGGACTCGAAGCGTGGGCCGAATTCCGCCGTACGGGCTATCCCGAACTGGCGCCGGCCATCGACAACCTCAGCGGCGGCGTTATCTCCGACAATTTCCGCGGCCTGCGCCGGTTGCGCTATCCCTATACCGAGCGTAACCTCAACAAGAGCAATTACGACAAGGCGGTGGCATTGCTGGGCGGTACGGACAACGAGTCGGTCGATCTTTTCTGGACGAAGAAAAAATAGTGTCGAAACCTAAACGAAAGCATACATTATGAACATACAGAAAAATATATGGGCATTGGCGGCGGCGCTGCTTTTCGCGACTGCGTTTACCAACTGCAGCGACTGGACGGAGGTCGAAGCCGAAAAGAAGGTCGAATACGGCAATACCGAGACCTCGCGCCCCGAATCCTACTACCAAGCTCTGCGCGAGTGGAAAAAGACGGATCACTCGATTTCGTTCGGGTGGTTCAGCGGCTGGGGGGATCCTGCCGTTCTGACGGCCAGTATGCTGATGGGACTTCCCGACAGTATGGATATGGTCTCGTTGTGGGACAATTCGAGCAACCTTTCGCAGGGCAAGATCGAAGATCTCCGCATGGTGCAGCAGAAGAAAGGGACCAAAGTGCTGATGTGTACCTTTATCCAGTATGTCGGCAAGGGGTTCACTCCTGCCGAATATGATGTCGACGAAGCGACCCGCGAAGCGTTCTGGGGCTGGAAAGAGGTGCAGAAGCTCGACGAAGAGGGTAATCCGATGTTCGACAAGCAGGGAAATCCCATCATGGTGCCTGAGGAGAACGCCATGAAAGCATCGTTGGAAAAATATGCGCAGGCGATCGCGGATACGATCTACAAATACGGTTACGACGGTCTGGATATCGACTTCGAGCCGAATGTGGACGGATATCCCAATGCGAAGCTCGACGAGCATCCCGATCGTGTGGAAGTGTTCCTCGATATTTTGTGCAAGCACCTCGGCCCTCAGTCCAATTCGGGTAAAATGCTCGTTATCGACGGCGAACTTTGGGAGGTGCCGTCGAAGACCGCTACTTACTTCGATTATTTCATCGGACAGGCCTATTCGGTTTCCGGCGGCACTCCGTCGCCCACTGCAGGACAGAGCGAATCGAATATGGACTCTCGCCTGAGGCAGATAATCAATAACTTCGGCGAATACATGTCCGAGGAGGAGATCACCAAGCGCTTCATCGTCACGGAAAACATGGAGAGCGCCATCGACGCATTGAACGGCGGTTATTATTGGACGCTTCGCAACGGAACCAGACTCGACAAGGCCGAGTGCCCGTCGTTGCTGGGAATGGCCAGATGGCAGCCCGTCAACGGCTTCCGCAAAGGCGGTTTCGGTGGTTACCGGTTCAGTAACGAGGCGGTGAACAAACCCTCCTACAAATGGATGCGAACCGGAATTCAGGCGCAGAACCCCGCAGTCAATTAGTCCGAACAACCAAAAGCAAGAAAAAGATGAAAAACAGCATTAAAACAGCAGTTCTCGGTCTCGCGGCGCTCGTTTCGGGATTCTCGGCCTGCAACGATGCCGATTACGATACGCTCGGAGTGCACGCCTTCGTCAGCGAGAGCGCGTCGAATAAAAGCACGAAAGTGACCATTACGGAACTGGGCGCCGACGCCGAAATCACGGCCTGCCTGAGCGAGGCCGCAACGAAAGACGTAAAGCTGAAATTCGTGGTCGATTCCGAGGTGCTGGACCGTTACAACCAGAAGCAGGCTTCGAGTTTTCTCGTACTGCCCGAAGAGGTCTACGAGATGGACTCCGAAGTGACGATCAAGGCCGGAGAATTCAGCGCTCCTGCAACCAAGATCCATATCAAGCCGCTGCCCAAGGAGTATGTCGGCGAGAGCTATGCCCTGCCGCTGCGTCTTGTCAGCGCCGACGGGTCGGTTCCGGTGACCTCGCTGACCTCGACCTATGTGATTACGACCGAAGCGATCGTCGTCTCGTCGCTCCCGATGTTCGTCGGCGGCGCGGGACTTGCCGCCGACGGTTTCCCCTTGACGCTTCCGCAGTTTACGGTCGAGGTGCGTTTCCAAGTGAGCAATACGGCCAACCGCAACCGTGCCGTATTTACCAACGGCGGTTCGGTGCTGCTGCGCTTCGAGGACCCGCAGAACGACACTTCGGACCATAAGGCCCATTCGCTGGTGCAGTTCCAAGGCGACGGCTGGTATCTCAATCCGTCGTTGTCGTTCACGCCCAACAAATGGCAGCATCTGGCGCTGACCTATGACGGGACCAAGGTGACCCTCTATGTCAACGGTACTTTTGCCGGAAGCAAGGAGGGCGTGTGCGATCCCAACTTCGGATCGGCCAACTGGTTCGGCGGCGATGCCGGCGGCGGACACGGAACCGGCGATTCGTGGTGGAGCGGATGTAAGATACTGATGTCCGAGGCGCGTATCTGGTCGGTATGCCGTACGGAAGCGCAGGTGCAGAACAACATGACCACGACCAGCGCCAAATCGCAGGGCTTGGAGGCTTACTGGCGCTTCAACGAAGGCGAGGGCAATACGTTCGAGGACTGCACGGGCAACGGGCATACGCTGAAGACGTCCAAGACCCCGACGTGGGTTGCCGGCATCAAGTCCACCGATACGGAAACGCCGTGGCCTTAATCCCGTAATTATGGCGCAGGCGCGCCCGGTGCGTGCCTGCCGCCATGCGGTTCATTGAAATTGTTTGTTAAATACGATTACATTATGATGAAAAAATTGAAATATCTTTTGGCCGGAGTTCTCGTTTCTGCTGTTGCGGGTTGTTTTGTCGCATGCGACGACGATGAGTCTGCAACAGACGAATGGACGGCCGACTATGTTTATTTGGAACGTCTGAAGCTCGGAATCGGCTCTTTGGAGTTCAATCAGACGCATTCGTCTTTGGGAATTGCAGGCGATACGGAGGTCTCGATGCCGTTTGCGGTTTGTCTTGCCAAACCATGGAAGTCGGATGTCGCCGTGAAGTTCGCTTATACGATCGAAGGCGATATGCCGGAGGAG
>OGRD01000759.1_pt1 | contig 15325 bp, 17 predicted proteins | sample 1553441 | NCBI WGS metagenome assembly OGRD01 (sample SAMEA2580106, study PRJEB22360) | human gut metagenome | biome: human gut; feature: human-associated habitat; material: faeces | place: Denmark | collected 2008/2010
TTCCCGCTCCACAGGCTGTAACGGCAAGCCCTGCCGCCAGAATGTTCAACGCCGCATTGTAGTTGGCATTGCATTCAAATTCACAGGCTGACAATTGAATCTTGCCTGTGTTGGTCATTTTTCTTGCCCACATGGGGTATAAATCATATTTTTACATTTTTGTCAACCCCTTTTTTAAAAAGAACAAAAAAATTACGCCGTCTCAATTAAGAAAACGGCGTAATAATCAGTCATATTTTTTATTAAAAATTATTTTCTAAACAACGCTTCCAAGGCTTCCAGAGCTTCCCTTTCTGCATTTTCTTTACGTTTGGCAGCAATAGCCTCATCAAGCCATGCAGAAAGTTCTTCGTCCATTTTAGCTTCTTCTGTATTTTCAGAAACAGTTTCGCCTTTCGTTTTATCTTCGGCGTTATTTTCGGGAGTATTGTTTTCGGGCTCATTCGACTCTTCGGAAATATTTACGGATTCCTCTTGGATGCCCTTGGGTTCTTCATGAGTCTCCTTAGATTCTTCCGGCTGTTTAATTCCTTTGATTTCCGCATCAATATCAGCGGAGATAATGGATTTAAGCTGGACAACGATATCTTTGGCTTCTTTATTAGAAAAACCTTTTTCACGGAGGAATTGTTCGGCATCTCGCAGAGTGCCGATATTTTTCACCGCGTCAATAGTAGCTTCCGTATTCATGGGAAACGTCACCACAGACCCTTCAATGAGATGTACTTTATTTAATTCTCGGACAGTATATGCGGAAAATTTCCGACCGTATTTCTTTCCTTCCACATATTTATAATCTCTGGCTTGATAGCCAATGCTCATGCCCATAGAACCTGGGTCTGATTCTTTCAAGACTGTCCACATATCTTTGCCAGACGTGGTACTGAAAAGTTTCCCTTCTACATAAAGGCCCTTTTCATCCTCACGCATAAGCGTCCATTTTCCAATAGGCTCAAGATCATCAGCGGTAAGTTTCATGCCGCCGTGCTGCTTTAGCATTGGAGGATAATGCCCTTTATTTTTCCATTCTCGAAGAGTGTCTTTAAATGCGCCGGGCATGATAACGTCCATACCTTGGTCGACATTATTGCAAACGGCGAGATATCCGGAAAATGTATATTGATCTCCGTCATCACTTTTACATTCAAGATCACTAAAAGGGCAAAAATGTTTCGTTTCAACTGTCATTATTTTTTCTCCGAATTTCCTTTAAATTCGCTCTCCAGTTCCGCCAACTCTTTTTTAATGAGTTCATATTCAGTACAGGTTGGGTCGACGCCTTGCCGCAAAAGCTCCTCTACCCAATCCAAATCACGTTTCTTGAAATAAATAAGCTTAGAAAGGGTGGCTTGATCTTTACTCATTGTCTTTGTCATTCCGTTGATCGTCATTGTTCGTCTCTCCGTTTTTAGGTTTTTTCGGAATTGTACTACCTGATTGAGGAATCTGTGCATCCATTACGTCCGCTTCCTTAACAATGGATTCTACAGTCCTCATAGCTCCCTGCATAAATAGCTCATCACCGCCCTTGACGGGATTCATTTCAGACAGGGCTCGAACTTCGTTAGGAGTCATATACCCGGAATTGATGGCAGTACGATAAACTTCGGCACGGCTTTTCGCGTCGCCACGAAGCAATCCATCATCCATGAACTTGAAATACAGACCTTCCTTTCTACGCTGTTCTTCTGTGAGCAAGAATTTATTGGCACTTGTTTCAATACGCCGATACCACGGATCAAGCGTATGAATTTTATGCTGCAAGAAAAGCTGTTCGGAAGATGCGTACGTTGTGGTCTTCATATAATCAAAGACCATGATTGGCATCACTCCCCAATTTCGACAAAGATCCGCAACTTGGAATTGACGATTCTCAACAAACTGAGCGTCCTGATTAGTCATGGACATCTGCTGATATCGAAAATCGTTGCTCAAGATAATTGTCTTATTAGCATTTCTTGAACCACTATATTCTCTCTCCCACGTCTCACGAATACGCTTTCTCTGTTCCTCTGTCAAGTCATTTACTGCGGTAAGAATGCCGGAAGGTTTAACTCCATTCTTTAAAGATGTTCCAAGATATTTATCCGAAGACAAAGAAAGACCAATAGCATTTTTTGCCAATTTGACAGGGGACAGTCCACGAATAACATCGTACCCTCTCCACTTCAAATGCCACATATCCTTTTCAGGAATTTCAATATATCGCCCGTTTTCGGTCGTTACAAAATATTTTGACCGAAGCCCAAGAGAATCAGATTCATCCATCTGAACATTAACCATGCCGGGAGGGAAAGGATACATCTCCTTAATCTCTCCACGTACTCTTACAAGCCAAACGAAAGCTTCTCCAGTCAGCGCGAGATGCAAGCCGAGAGTCTCCCGAAATTCAAATTGACTTTGATATGGATTTGGGCCTTCCTCAAAAAGCCAATACAATGGGTGATTTTCCGCTGGCTTTCTAGTATTTCCCTTTTTTTGATACAAACGAAAAGGAACCTGAGCGATACCATTGGAAATAACGGAAACACAAGCCAAGACGACAGAGCAATCAAGCGCTGTCCGCGTAGTTACTGGAGTACCGGAATCGGAAACAGAGATCGAATTTAAGAACGAATCGTCCATATTCGATTTAGACTCTGAATCCTTTTTTCGGAAGTTATTGAAAATATTTAAAAAACCCATAATACCCGCCCTGCGGTAAAAATTTACTACTACGTCCTATACGACATATATTTTCCTTTGTCAAGTAAAAAATTGACAAAATTGTAAAATATAAAAAATTAAGGGGCGTAAATACGCCCCGTTATTAGTTTTTATTTATATCAAAAATAATCAAGCATAGATTATGAAGTTGAAGTGTAACTGCTCTTTATAGAACACTAAAGACCTAAAATTGACCCTTACCACTCGTAAATGGATTGTTGTCTATGGTGGCTTCCTTTATGATTTAAAAGGATTTCGTCAATCACAGCGTTGTATCCGTCTTCATCTCCAATAATATAGAATTGAGAAGATAAATTAGTGTGCTTTTCAAAAATTTCTTTAAGAATTACGTCTTTCTCTTTTGCTTCCGTTTCCGTTTGGATTCTACCTACCATAGAATATTTTTTAACCCTTTTAATAAAAACATCCATTGTCTTTACGGAGCGGTGCAGATTGAGGATCAACTCGGATAAAGACGCGGAATAATATGACCTAGGAGCGATATATGCCAGTCCAATCAAAATAGGCGAGTCCGTAATAATATAATCGACTTTTCCAAGAAGCCTATCTACTCGATGCCATTGCTGCGCGGTAACGAGCAATTGATCATTCAGTAGGTCGACGCTATTGTCCCATACACAATCTTTAGCAAACTCAGTTACAAGCTCGCAAGAAATCCCACACAGCTTTAGCTCCGAGAATATATGGGCGGCTCCGGTACTTTTCCCACATCCGGGGCCTCCATAAAGGTTGATAACTTTAGTATCCTTCATATACATACGGCTCCTTTCTTAATCAAATCTTCCCAAAGCTCTTCTCGCTGCTCCAAAGGGATGAGGGCTATGCTAAGATGCAAAGGAGCTTTGAAAATTATATCTATTTCCCTTTTTTCTTTTAACTTGCACCATCCATCCCCATATGCCACTTTCTTATTTGAAAACCAATGCTTACGAGCATAATAGATTTCAGAATTGTCCTTATCGTATTTATCAATTTCTTCTTCTGATATTTGCTCCTTAAAAAGAAGATCATATTGAGAATAGCGTCCCTTAACCCGAAAAAGGTTAAGACCATTTGCAAAAGAGAGAGTTCCATCCTCGATAGGAAAGGCGTCATCCCCAATATCCACAATTCTGCATCTATGAGTTCCAAGAACAATTCTATGGATGGGGCGTTCTTCGGTAGGGATGAACAATGTGAATTTAGGTATTTCTATAATAGTTTGATATAACTCGCTCATCTTTATGCCTCCTTGGTATTTTCTTTTCCATTATTAAGCCATTCATCATAAAGAATATCGCATATACCTACAAAGTCTGGACGGGCTTTTTCTCTAAGCTCCTTTCTAAAATCAGGGTCGCACATTTCTGCGGGGGTTACGGGCCGCCCAAAAAGTTCCTCAACATAAGAATGATATTCACTCCACGCGCCCATCAGAAATCCAGTAAATGCGGAAACTATTGCGCCTTCTCGATTCGTAAACTCCATAGATCCTCCTTTTTTAATATGGAGTACGTAAGATTAAATGTACTTACGTACTCCATATTTAGCTACAACTTTACGATTCTTTGGTTATTCGATGCCAACTTTATTCCGAATAAAGGTTCTATATAAGATGGTTTTGTTTTATCATACATTCCGAGCTTGGCATATTTTAACAGGTGGTGAAGCGGCTTAGGAATTTTTTCATATCTTGTCCATAACCAAATCTCCTGAAAATACGCATTCAATCGAATGATAAAGTTTTGAAGAGAAATCAAATTCTGATCAAGGGGTTCCCCTCCCAAAATCCAAACTTTTTTTACTAATAGTTCACTGTCTTTAAAAAGTCCAGAATTTTCTTGAGTTTTAAGCCATTCCTGATACGGAATCCCCTGATTGAATTCCCAAAGTTCTTTGTTATGACATCCCTCACAATGAGGTGCCTTACATCCGGAAAGATATATTTCCAGTGCCCGATGAGCCAGATTAAATTCTGTGCCCGCTACTCGCATCTCATTTCTTCCTTACCATAGAACTGGCGATTGGGACGGTCTTTTTCACGGCGAACCTTATTCCAATTTTTTACATTAGTAAAGAATCCGACAACACGGGTAATCTCCTCAGACCATTCTCTTCCGCAAACAGGGCATCTATCAGATCCCACCCAAGTATGGTTATCATCACAGATACGAAGAAGATAATTTATCGCCCAATAAACAACACCTGATTTTGCAGCATAGAAAATAAGATCTTCAATATTCTTTGTATCTTCAATTCTTTCACCAACATTAACGTGGCAAATCGCTCCTCCCGAAAACAAACCGTCGAATTTCCCTTGAAGCCGAATACGGTCAAGCATGTTAGCTTTAGCAATAAGAGGGATAAACTGGTTTGAATAGAAGGATACACCGCAATCATATCCAAGAACCTTATCTTTCTTTGCGAGTTTCACGGAAGATGATTCTGCGGGAACCTGTTCACAGTTATGAGGAGATTGATACAGTTCTTGAGCTTCATCAATCCAAAGATTAATCTGTTCAAGAGTCCGCATTACAAGGTCTTGTCCATCCTCATTCAAAATGTCCTTTCCGAGGATGCTCACAGCTTCATAGAGTCCGGTGACTCCAAAAGTCGAATATTGTTTAGTAATATCCATGTATCCATGCGTGTACAAAGGAGCTGCGCCAAGGTCAATTCGACGCTGTACAATCTTGCGTTTAGCGTTATTGATTTTCGCTGCGGTAAAAAATGCGTCTTTAAGCTTATCAATAAATACGCTCTCGTCTCCACCAGATTGCATTGCAAGACGAGGGAAATTTGCAGTAACAACACCGAGAGATCCGATTTTTGTACTTCCCGAACCGAAAGAATTAAAATACTCGTTCTTTCTATCTGATCTAAGCCGACAGCACGAACTCAAAGTTGACATCTTCCCGTTATACATATTAATAAAGCCAAACTCTTTGTTCTTCTCGGCAATAAACTTCACGAATTCTCTATCCACGATATTTCGGTCATCATCAATAGAGAAGCAAGCTGTCGTTACGGGGAACGTGAGGGGTGTTCTCCGCATCTCTTCGTTCATAGCGTCAAGGAAAAGCCCTTGCAACTCATGCACAGTTTCAGGATTTGCGGCCTTTCCATCCATCGTATAGTCAGGACAGAGGGATTCAAGGAAATTACGGTCGAATACAGAAAGATTGGAAAATGGGCTTTGATTTCCCCGGAATTCCCAATTCACCGTATAAATAAAATTGATAAGTTTTTCCTTTACATATGTTTTATAATCATCAACTTTAATCCGACCATCGTATCCGATCTTTTTCATTTTTTCTACGAAAAGAGATGCCACAATAAGAAAATCTGCAAATCCGGTAGCTCCCAAGGTTGAGTTTGCAGCAACAACCATAAACTGTTCTACTTGACGCACAAACGTCTCCAAAGATTTAGGGGCGCTCACACGAACTCGCTTAGATACGCCTTCCAAACCATTAAGAGCGATATCATAAGTAGAATAGTTAAAACAATAGGGAAGGGCTACATCAGTGGAGTCGTTAACATAAAGATCACCACGAAGCACTTTTTCCACGACAGTATTAGCTTCAAGGAGCCCATAATCCTTTTTAATCTGTTTCCAGAGGAGGAAATAACTATTGTACTTTTTAATGGGCTTCGGCATTTCATGATTATACTCAATAGATGTCCGCGCACATACATTGGCATTAGAGTCTACGGAAACATCTGCCGTTGTAGTATCCGTATTAAAAAAATCTTTAGAAAACTTATTGATATCCATCTGATCGCCAATTCCATCCAAGGTCAAAAAGTCCCTGCCATATTTAGCGATAAGATACATCATAAGGTCATAGAACTCTTGATCCCAAGTAATCTTAATATGCATGTGCTTTCCTCTTTTTTTTATTTATGTTTTTATACATTTTTCAATGGCTAAATATTGACATCTAGCCATTGAAATTTTTTCTATTTACACACCAGTGCTGCCAAACCCGCCAGTGCCTCGAACGGTTGTGGAAAGCTCCTCAGTTTCCACCCAATCGACAGGGAGGTACGGAACAATGACAATCTGGCAAATCCGGTCGCCCGTTACATAAATTTTATTCGCAAGGCTAGGATCTTGGAAATAATTCTTAGGAATACGGAAGACAGCCTTGATCTCTCCACGATAATCGGAGTCAATGACGCCTACGCAATTAGAGAGTGTCATTTCCTTCTTGAATACAGAAGACCGAGGAAATACGAGGCCCACGTACCCCGCAGGGATTTCCATACCGATTCCGGTTCCATAGGTAACAAGCCCTTTATCCCAATCGATATCGCAGGTGACTGCATGGAGGTCATATCCAGCGGACCAATCGGTTCCACGGAGGGGCATACTGGCATTTTCATGAAAACGCTTGAAGTTGATAATGTGATTGCTCATGTAGATTCTCCTTATTAGTTAAAGATTGTATATCCGATAAACATCTTCTCAGGATAGGGCATTTTCCCATTTTCAAGAAAAATGATTCCCTTTATAATCTCGGGGAGATGTTTAAGAACATTAATTTTTTCATCCGGGGATACCCCTACGATATTAGATAAATTACGAACATATTTTTTTGTATCGTTTTCGTGAGGAGGTCCCATTCTATACACCATGCTCCGCAATGTGTCAAGGCCGTTCTTGTGTTGATAATTCTTTAGATTTTTTGCACAAGCCCGGATACCATACTCGGGGGATTCAAAAATGATGAACTTGCCATCACTTCCAACTTGACCATCCCATTTCGTATTCTTCGAGCTTTTGAGATTACAGGGGTTGTTATTCCGCAGTCCTCTAGTATCTCCGTACGTCTCTTTTTTATCTTGAGACGTATTTTCATTTTTTTGATAAGAGGCTTCCAACTTCTGCTTCATAATAGCATTTTCAGAGGCCATACTTCCTAATGCTGTACTTAAAAATTCTATCTTATGATGAAGTTCCTCTATCTGAATATTCTTACTTTTTCTAAAATTTGTAAGTGTTACATAATTATGTACTGAATTAGCAATAAATACGCTAATTAAAAGAGTTATAAGAATCCTATCCAAATAATTGAATTTAAACATCCACCCTACCTTAATATTTTTTATCTACTATTTTCAATTCTTACGTTTTCCCAATATTCTCTTTCGGCTTTTTCACATTTTTGAAAACCCCAAACGAAAACAGAAACAAAAACCGCCAATAAAATCATACCTTTGATTTTCATAATAACTATTTTCTTTCTGTGTTTATTCATTAATACTCTCTCCTTTTACAGCAGGGATAAACCTATCATCAAGATACATGAGAATCTGGTCGCAGAAAAATCTCCATTCTTTCAGCTTATGGTTCTTGCGCTGATGGTACATATTCCGAAGAACCTTATAATTAGTACATACGATTCTCCGCTGCAAAAATCCTTCGGGGAGATTTTCTTTTACACCTTCAAAGTCCTTTTCGTCAATCATTTTATTCAGAATATCGATAATTTCCTGACGAACTTTGTCGGAGAAATCGTCCTTCGTGAGATGCCGCTTCATAATCGTGTGCATCGTAGACTCGGACTGTTTGGACGTTCCCACACGATATGTGTCGAATTGCGACCAGAAATAGCGGGGTGCAGTAATATCGATCCAAACTACGATACTTTCTAAATATTTATTGTGGCCATTATCAAGCCGGGCAAGATTCCACGCTCGGCGATAAAGACGTTCATGGAGAGGCCATTCCTGACCGGGGGCCACCTCTTCGCTCTCTAAGTCATCCAACGTCTTATCTGATGTAAGGCCAAAAGACAGGCCAAGACCAAGCAATGCAGAATTCCATCCAGCTTCCTCGATAAATTCAACTTTCATATTCATTTGTTTTTCCTTCTTATGCTTTAAAGTTATATACTGGCTTAATAGTGAACAAGGCTTCCACCGATTGAAGATTGTTACGAATCTCTGATCCATCCTTGTATGCCATAGGGCTTTCGTCAAGAGTAGAAGTATTTACGCAAGAAGAATAAATACCTTCCATTTCATTTTTAAAATCATTCATATCAAGACTGCGCTTGGCTTCACCTCTGCTTAGTCTACGTCCAGCTCCATGAGGTGCGGAATAGTTCCAATCTTCAAGCCCTTTACCAAAACCAAAAATAATACCGTCTCTCATATTCAAAGGGATCATAAGAGCCTGTTCTTTTTTAGCGGAAACGGCTCCCTTGCGCAGCATGAACACATCATTGTCAATACGTTCTATATAGTTATGAACGGTTTCATAGACATCGTCTTTCTTAATCCCAATGTGTAGCGTGATATCGTTAATGATCGCCTCACGATTCAAAGAGGCATAATATTTCATGATTTCCATATCATACATATATTCATCGAACATCTCCCCTGAAAGATACGCTAGATGTTTGGGGATGCCCGGACATTCTTTAATAGCGACATTTTGATAATAAGTAGCTACTTCTTTTCCAATATTTCTAGAACCAGAATGTACGGTAAGGAAATAAGAAAAAGTACCATCGAAATTATCGGATTCCCCTATTTCAATAAAATGATTACCTCCCCCCAAAGTCCCAATACTGTGCTCCGCACGAGCGATATTAACTTCATTACGACATGCAAGCGTATTCAAATTGATGGCGCTAACCAATTCATGCTTGTCGTTACGAATATTAAATCCTGCGGGAATATGCTTTCGAATAATTCGATCAACTTCTTCAAAAAAGCTATTGTTGAGCTTATCCTCCAAAGTAAATTCACAGGACAGTAATCCACAACCGATATCAACACCGACAAGATTAGGAACGATTTTCTTATTTTCGATGGTCATCGTCGTTCCAATAACGCATCCAGCGCCAGCATGTACATCAGGCATAATACGGATTTTGCTTCCTTCGGTGAACTCCTGATTACATAATTCAATAATCTGAGATAACGCGGTCGGCTCCACATAATCTGTGAAAACCTTAGCTGTACTTACTGATCCTTTTACCTCAATCATTCTCTTACACTCCTTCTTTCTAAAGATGTTTGCTTCCGACAAATGGAGTATTCATCAATCGGAAGCGAATGTCAACATATTCTTTAGGCTATTTATGTTTGATATTATATCTATAGATCATATATTCAGGTGTGTGACCTTTTTTTGTATGATATAAAATAGATGACCTAGTCCATTCTGGAGTAAATTTTTCTTTAAATTCTCGTATAGTGTATTTACAACCATCATATTTAATTTTTATAGATACTCTCCTATTATTGATATTTTCTTTTCTGGTGACTAATCTAACATTTCCCGGTTCATAATTACCATTAACATTTATTCTACAAAAATCATATGCGGTGTTTTCCCAGTTTTGTAATGTTTTAATATATTCTAAAAATTTAAGTCTATCCTCCATCCATTCTTCGTATATTTCGATTCCTCTGCCTCCACATTGATGATATTGTTTACAACTAGTGTTATAGCATTTTTCCATAATATTGCGGTAACGCTGTGTCCAAAGTGATCGTAATTTTGAATCAGGGATAAGTTCATTTAGTTTTTTAAGAATTTTATTTTTATATTTTCTATTTTTTTGTGCGCATCTACGGCACGAAAGATGCTCTCCCATCCGAATTTGCGCTACTGGAACTTTAAATTCAGACCCACATTCACATCGAACTTTTGCGTATGCACGATACTGACCCCAATCGGATTCAATAATAGTTAATCTCCCAAACTTTTCTCCACTTCTAGGTTTATACGTTAATTTAACCCGATTATTTTTAGTAATATCTTCCCTACTCTCCCATCGTGAATCAAAAGGTCTTTTATGGTATTTGTCCATTTTAATCTTCTCCTTTATGTGTGTGAATAATCAATATTAAATTTTATCCTTGTTTATGTCAACACGTTTTTTTAGGTTATTTTCTATAAAATTTTCCTACCCACCCTTCTGCTTTCACAGGGAGGTCTTTTGCCCACAGAGGTAATTTACACATAATCTCCTCAAACTCTTTAATATCCCCATATCCTATAGGAACCTCGGAGATGATTTCGTCGTGTACATGAAACACGACAGGGTATCCGGCTTCTTCCAGATTAAAAAGAGCATTTACCATTAGATCTCTACAAAATGCTTGTGTTAGATTTTCCGAGAGGATCAGGTGATTGAGCGGTCTTCTCACAAACTGCTTTTCCGGCGTCAAAGTCATAGCCGTTACGAGCTTCTTAAACGCTGGTCTTTCCGGCGTAGACCACGCCATCCCCACATCTTCGAGTTTAGGATCAAAATAAAAAAGGAATCTACCGCTAGGGAGCTTCATAAGGAGAAATCTTTTATGATATCGGAACGATACTCCCCTATACGAATAAATCTCTCCTTTGTTGGTCATAGCCATAACGGAAGCCTCAACAAGTTTGTTCCAAAGTTTTACCGTCATAGGATGACCATCTCGCCACGAAGAAATAATCTTTTTCCCTTCTTCCTCATCAATACCCATTCTATCGGCACCAAAACGAAGAAATGCCCCGTACCCACCACCATATCCGCAGTTGTGCACAATTCGTGGCCCGTAGGAAGTGCTTATAGTAAATCTGCTTTTATCTCCACAGTTTAGAAGATCATAAACGTTTTCCTTATTATCGCTTTTTTTGGTTCTCGACGATGTACTCAGGACTCTGTCCTTTATCGAGTCTAGCTTGAATATTAGATTTTTTCTTGTACCACGGAACATATTTTTTCCAAAACTCATCGACAGACAATTCTTCTCCACGGTAAAAAACTTTTTCGACGTGATGTATTTTGTTGTATTTACCACGGATTCTTTCCGACATTGATTCGACGATTTCTTCGGGATGGATTCCTTTTCTAAGTAATTTACTAACAGTTCCCGCGCTTCTATATTGGGGGCAATACTGACTCCAAAAATCAGTAACGCACATAGTTCTTCCACCATACGATACAAGTCTATTTCTTGAGGTGTTTCTTTTATTGTCTCGTCCCATGACACACCTAACATTTCCCGGCACGTATCCATTGTTGTTATCAATGCGGTCGATTTCATACCTTGGGTCGTCCCAATGGTCAATTCCACGCATATATTCAAGGAAGGAATCTTTATTTTCCATCCATTCATCGTATACTTTAATTCCTCTGGCTCCATACCATTCATATGCTGGATCTGTTTCATTATGACATCGGCTAATTGCTGAGTATAATCTATTAAGCCATCTTCTCTTGTGAGGCTGCTCCATTGAATGGTATTTTGTGATTGTTTTAGCTCCAGATTTTCGTCCGCATTGAGCGCACTGAGTTGTTCTTCCAGACAATATGTTCCATGCCGACACATCGCATTCTCGCCCGCAAGTGAGGCATCTTGCGTGCACGAGATCTCCTGTTTCTCCACACAATGACAGGACTTGAATATTTCCATAAATGTTTCCAATAGTACTTTCCCTGCGTCCGACTCTACCCATATATTTTCTCCCATCAACCATTTTTGGTCGGGTGTAGATTCTACTCCCAGAAAATTGACGACTTCTTTAACACCTTGATAATACGCTCCATCTGTCAAACACCAATTTTCTCCGTCCCACACATAATCGTCTTTAGTTACATCTACAATATTTTTTACACCATCTCTCGTATAAACTTTCGTATCCGCAGTGAAGCAAGCCAACGTAGCCGTCTTACCTACCTGACGTTGCTTCTTATCCACATTTTCATATTTTACCCCATAAATAGTCGTAGCCGCTACTTTGTATGGGTCAAGTCCATCCCTGAAACCTTGAAGCACATATTCTTCTCCAGCAAGATACGCCAAGGCTCTGGCTTCGATGCCGCTATAGTCGGCGCACATAAACACACGGCCTTCGGAGGCCCGAATCATGGCACGAAGACAATCGGAGGCAAGGACTTTAGGGTCTTTCCAGTATTGCTGGATAAGATCAATATTTCCACTAGCCGCAAGCCTAACATCCATCTCACTGATATCGTAGTTGTCCAAAGGCTTGGAACCTTCGGGGATATTCATGTTATTTGTTGAAGGTCTAGTCAAATTTTGCGGTTGAATAAGAGCGCCCGAAAAACGACCTGTTGAGGCACCATGATAAATCATCGTCCCATGCGCCCTGCCATCATAGCACGAAGTACAGAGCATCGTCTGATATTTCGCTGTCGAAGACATTGCAATCGTCTGTCTAATCTCAAGGAATCTCCGAACATCCGAGGGAAGGTCAGGTCGTTCAAGAAGGTCGGAGATAGCTTGCTTACTTGCCGAATCAGTATCAACCCCACGAGATTGTAGCCATTCAATAATAGCCTTAGAAGACTTCATAGTCGATACCGCTCCATACGTAATCTCAGAAGCTTCCTCCGTCAAAATATCTTCTACCTTATTTACCATATCCATAATTTTGACCGCGTGAAACCTGTCAATTCCTACTCCACGGTCATTGATCGTCTGGTCGAGCCGCCACACTTTAAGCTCCCGCTCAGGGATAGGAGGAAGCTCCGTAAAAAGAACTTCTTCCGCGACCACGTCCTGTCGACAATATTCAACATATCGTTTAAACATTGGCTCGTCGCAAGGATAGACAATATACTGATGGTAGTTTTTAATGGTAGGAATGCCACCTTTTGAAAGCACGGCATAGACGTACTCTTGAGTAGCCTTAGCCTTTTCGGGGTCTGGAAATGCGGAAAGTTCGGCTTTACGGAATTTCCTAGGCTTTGACATTTTCATCATCAGCTTATGCCCTTCATTATCCTTCTGAGGGGCGTCTTTTCGCCAAACCTTTACCGCTTGTTCCAGTTTACGGGGAAGGTTGCACATAAGGGCCTGAGACATCGTGCATCGAATTTTCTCTAATGGCAATGGCTTAAACCAGAGAGGCTCCATCTTGAACTTCCAAATGGCTCTTTCGAAAGGGGCGTTATGTGCTGCAATCTCTTCACAATTATTAATAATATCCTGCAATTCATCGTCGCTCAATTCAGTATCAAGAAAATGCCTATATGCCGGAGCTACCCATACACGAGCCTCCTGTCCACATATACGGACGGCAAGCATCATCACCTCAGTATCAGGGTGTGCAGCATATGCGTAAGCTCCACAGGTTTTAATATCTACAGGGGATCTTGTTTCAAAGTCAATTACGGATTTCATCATGCCTCCTTTATTAAAAAAGATACCAGAATTTTTAACAAACGCTGGTATCTTTTTTTTTTATTTATTTCGTTTCCATGTTTATGTGATTTAGATAAAGCGGCTGTATACTTTCGCCTTTCACCCTACGTTTCGCTGGATATGCCAATTGGCAGACTAGATATTTTTCATCCCACATCATACACCTCTTTTCCTTACACGGCGCATTCAAAAAAGGACAAATTTTTTCTACTACCCTGAAAGTTCCTTTTGCCATTATATCCTCCATGCTTACAGAATTTCAATGCTTCCGGAACAAAAGTCCCCACGGCCCCAATGAATAAGCGGAGTAGGAGGCAGCGGGTCGCCTACCGCATTAAGCTCAATATATTCCTCCATCAAAGAATCAATAAGAGCAAAAGCTTCATCAATATGAATCTTCGCATGTTCAAATTCTTCAAACACGTCGCTCGGCTTTTCTTCCATCTTAGGAATAGGGAGCCCGGAAATATTGAGGCTTTCATTATTCAAAGTAAACTCAATATTGACACCAGATCCAGCGCAGCAAGTAACCGCCGCCTTTTCCGCACGAAGACCCCGCAGAAGGGCCATACGAGCCTCATGAAGCTGATCCGACTTCTCTGTGACCTTTTCCCCGGTTTCCGCCGAACTTACCGTTACAGTGCCGCTCATGGAGCATTCGTAGGAAGTATTCTCGGTGGTGACAGGTTTGGTGGGATCATTCTCCATGCGCCACCAGAACCACGTCAGGAACGTCTGGCTATCGACTGTGAAATCAAGGTTTCGAGATTCCACAATTTCTTCGAGATTCTTAACATTTGGAATCCCGGCGACCAACTTGAACGACGCCCGGAACTTCTCAAACACACTATTGGAAGTTGCAAAAAGATACCCTTCCCCCGTTTCAGGATTAAACATGACCGGATAGAAAGAGGGCTTGGCTTTTTCTTCTCCGAGCAGCTTATTCTTTACAGTAACCTGAATGTCCTTACGTTCTTCACGATTGGGTTTCTTTCCATGAGTTTCGGAGAAACGTTCAATCCGGTCAGAAATTTCACGCTTGAGAAGATTGGGATCTACCCGCTTAGTGTCGGTACGGAAAAAGAATGCAATAAACCCATTCGCCTTGATGTTGCCTTCGTGGAAATCAGAGGAGCCCCAACGGTCATTAAGGGGGCAGAAGCCTTGCATGGAATCCATTCCCGCTTCCCACTTTTCCTGAAAACGTGCGGCGTTAAGCCCATTGATGATAGTTTCAAGATTATCTTCAACTTCGGTGATAAAACGGATAACGGAAACCTTGGACTTGAGAATAGACATATTTTCTCTCCTTGTTGATGTTTTTTACAACCTATTGACATCCTCCCTCGCCTAAAGTCGGGGGATTCCTATCAGTAAGGCCCGATTAGGCCAAACTATAGGCGGGTTCCTGATTCAACGCGGGCGCTTGAGCCTGGTGGTTTGA
>OGRD01000762.1_pt1 | contig 15277 bp, 14 predicted proteins | sample 1553441 | NCBI WGS metagenome assembly OGRD01 (sample SAMEA2580106, study PRJEB22360) | human gut metagenome | biome: human gut; feature: human-associated habitat; material: faeces | place: Denmark | collected 2008/2010
CGGGTACGGGGCTTACAGAAACGACCCCAAAACGGACACCCCCGTCACAGTTGCATAAAAGACTCGAAATTAATCTGCACATTACCCCTCAAGGGTTCGAATGAAAACAAGATGAGTTTAGAAAAAGAGAGTTTCGCATTCTAATGCGAAACTCTCTTGCTTTACAGTCGAAAAGGGCGTATAATAAAGTCGATATTTGTAGCCGGAGGTCGAATGATATGGCGATTTCGTATAACAAGCTCTGGAAACTTCTTGTAGATAAAAAAATGAGCAAAGCCGATCTGCGCAAGGCTGCCGGTATTGCTCCGAATACCATGACCCGCCTTCGTCGTGATGAAGAAGTAACGCTGACGGTCTTAAATAAAATCTGCAAAACTCTCGATGTTGATATAGGGGATATTATGGAGTTTTTGCCGGATGCAGAGGACGAGCCAGACAAGAAATGATACGATTAGAAAGCGACCCGGACTCGAAATGAATTTGTATAGGCAAGGAGGATATCATGACAGAGGTTGAAAAGATTGCGTATACCAGAATGTATATTGAGAAGCTTGCAAACGGTATCAATCCCCTGACAGATCAGGCTGTCCCGGATACTGATCTGATCAATAACGTAAGAATATCCCGCTGCCTTTTCTATGTGTCTGATCTTTTGAGACAACTGGAAGATCAGGGTGGAATCCCCACCAAAAAGAAGAAGGAGAAAAAACTTCCCTTCCAGCTCAGCTATGAAAAGCGATCCGATTTTGGTTTTTCGGAGAATCCCATCCCCATCAGTGAGATTGCCAAACGGATTAACGACTTGATCGATGCGGAGCAAATGACGAAGCTCAGCTATAAGCATATTTCGGATTGGCTGATTGAGATCGGCGCCTTATCAGTCTCGAGAGAAACAGATGGAAAGTCGGCCAAATATCCCACGCCCAGAGGGAAGGAACTTGGAATCTCAACTGAGCAGCGAGAAGGGCAGAATGGCATCTACACGGTGATCGTTTATAACCGTGCTGCTCAGCAATTTATTTTGGATAACCTTGACGCGGTAATAGGACTCAGCGCACAAGCTAAAGTGCAGAGTGAGGATGCCCAAATGCAGGGCCAGCCGTGGACGACTACCCACGATGAGATTCTAACTGACCTTTTCCGAAAACAGGTTCCCGTAAAAGAAATCGCTGTAACCCTGAAAAGGACGGAGATCGGTATAAGATCACGGCTCAAAAAACTCGGATTAATCGAACGCCGCAGCGATGTGTAGTAGCAAAAGAGGAGGAAGCATATGGCTCTGATACAATGCCCGGAATGTAAAAATCGCATATCCGATAAGGCAGAACTGTGTCCGCACTGCGGATTGCCGGCAATATACTTTGTGTCAGAGCAAACTTCTGTGCCGGCGAATATCTCTTCGCCGCAAGGAGAATTGGATTACCGAAATCTTGGCAATGTCCTGATTTCTTTCGATCAGGATTATTCCCGACTGTTTTCGTCGGAACGCTATATCTCTCATCGGGATATGGCTCAGATGCAGAAAGCTTATGGGGAGTATTATAAGAGTCTAAAAAACCGGATGATTTACCAGTATGTCGAGAATCATGCCAGTTCCTTGCGAATCGACATACCGGCGTTGCAGGCATTTTTGCGAAAAATGCACACGCTGGATGGGGATGTGGCTGCGCATAACTCCGCGTATGTAGAAGAAACTTTGGAGCTGGAAAGAGAGTATTTCGACCACATTCTGGAGAAGATCGATCCGAATATCCGTCTGGATGACGAGCAGCGGCGTGCCGTCATCACAGACGACGATCACTGTCTGCTGGTAGCCGGTGCCGGAGCTGGTAAAACCACTACGATGGCGGCGAAAGTGAAATATCTGGTAGAGCGAAAACAAGTGAATCCAGAAGAGATCATCGTGATTTCTTATACCAACAAGGCAATCGGTGAACTGAAGGAGCGGATCAACAAGGGACTTGGAATCCCTGCAAAGATTTGCACCTTTCACGCTTTTGCATTTGAAATCGTAAAACAGTTCTCCGCCGAGCCTCCGGAGGTCAATTTCTCTTCGTATAAGATCATTTCAGACATGCTGGAGCGCGTGATCTTCAACGATAAGCAGCTCATGCGAAATCTGGTGTTGTTTCTGGGGTATTACTTTGACCTGACTGAGGATGTATTTAAATTTGAAAATCTTAATCAGTATCATCTGTATAAAGCTGCGCAGGATTATGAGACGCTGAAAAGCGGTCTGGGTGACTATATTCGGAAAGTTCAGCACCAGCGGAACAAGCAGATCAAAACCATCACCGGCGAATATCTTCGCTCGGTACAGGAGGTCCAGATCGCGAATTTCCTATACCTCAACGGTCTGGACTACGAGTATGAGCGCCCCTATCCTTACGGTAGCCTGTCCTCCAGGAAGAAATATACGCCTGACTTCTACATCACACAGGGAGAACATGCCGTATGGCTTGAGCATTATGCATTGACGGAGTCTGGGTACAACAGTATTTTTACTCCGCAGCAGCTGGCAAAATACAAAAAGGCGATCCGTGACAAGCGGGCGCTACATAAATCGAATAAGACGACACTGCTCGAAACGTGGTCTCTCTACAACGACCGTAGGCCGCTGATGGAACATCTGCAGGAGACGCTGGAAGAAGCGGGTTTTATGATGAAACCGCGCAATCTGGAAGAAGTCTACCGCAAAATTGTGGAGACAGGCAAGGATAAGTATATCTTTAAACTGATCCACTTTATGATGAATTTCATCGAGCAGTATAAGACCACCGGCTACGATGCGGGAGGGTTTGATATCCTCCGGAAAAAGACGGACAATCCCCGCACACTGCTATTTCTGGACATTGCAGAGCAGGTGTACCACTATTACCAGTCTGTTCTGAAACGGAATAACCAGATCGACTTTGCCGATATGATCAACGACGCCCACTTCTATCTCCATGAGATCGAGCGTCAAAATCTTACGTTGCCCTACAAGTATATTATCATCGATGAATTCCAAGATATTGCTCGCCAGCGGTTCAACCTGACCAAGCGTCTGTCAGAGATCACGCAGGCCAAAGTAGTGGCGGTGGGTGATGACTGGCAGTCCATTTATGCCTTTTCCGGCTCCGATATCACTCTGTTTACCCGGTTTCTGGAGCTGATGGGTGCAGGAACAGAACTGAAAATCACCCATACCTACCGCAATTCTCAAGAGCTTATCGACATCGCGGGTGGATTTGTTCAGAAGAATACCACTCAGATCCGCAAGCAGCTGATTTCTCCCAAGCACTTGGATAATCCTGTCAGAGTGGAAGTTTTTGATGACGGCTTTAAGCCGATGAAAGCCTTGGCAGAGACAGTTGAAAAGCTCGTGGGAGATATTCTTAACGAGTTTGGTAAGGCAAGCTCTATCCTTCTAATCGGCCGGTATAACTACGATATGTACAAGCTGTACAACACGGGATTGTTTTCTGAGCTTCCCGGAGGCCGTGTCCGGTGCGAAAAATATCCACAGGCTGACATTACCTTTATGACGGCACACAGTTCCAAGGGGTTGGGCTACGATAATGTGATCCTGATCAACATGTTTGAGGGAAAATTTGGTTTTCCCTGCCAGATTGAAGATGATCCTATCATCAAGCTGGTTACATATGAGGACAACAGCATGCCTTTTGCCGAAGAGCGCCGGCTGTTCTATGTAGCGATGACACGAACCAAAAACCGTGTCTATATCGCCGCGCCAAAAAACAGACCGTCCAGATTTCTGGTAGAATTGATTAAGGATTTCAATATCCCACATACAGATGAGATGAATATGGAGGTTGTCGATCTTTTCAGCCTACGCTGCCCGGTCTGCGGCTTCCCGTTGAAGTATGAGTTTAACAAGAACTATGGACTTCCTCTTTGGATCTGTACCAATGACGCAGAGGTGTGTGACTTCATGACCAACGACAAAGTACATAAGCACGATATTTTCAAATGTCCTAAATGCGCAGATGGTTACTTGATCGTAAAGATGAGCCCAAAGAGTGGCAATGTGTTCTACGGCTGTACGAACTATTTCCGTGATGGAGAAAAATGCGGATATATGCTTTCTCTCCCCAATGATCCCGTTTAAGTGGGCTTGTGTTTTATGAATAACTATTTGGTGGTGAGCGAAGTGACCGATGTGGTAGCTGCCCTGATATGGGACAAAGATAAATTTATGATATGTCAGCGGCCGGCTCACAAGGCGCGGGCGCTGCTCTGGGAGTTTGTTGGTGGCAAGGTGGAGCCGGGCGAGACCAAGGAGCAGGCTTTGGTCCGCGAGTGTCGGGAGGAGTTGGCCGTCACATTATCCGTGGGCGAGGTATTTATAGAAGTAATCCACGAATACCCGGATTTGACAGTGAGATTGACGTTATTCCATGCCACCATCGCGGATGGAGTGCCACAAAAGTTGGAGCACAACGACATCCACTGGATCGGCGTAGACGAGATTCCAAACTATGATTTTTGCCCTGCGGATAAGGAGATTTTGAGGAGGCTTCAAAATGAGTATTAAACAGTATAATAAGCTGGTCAGAGACCGCATTCCCGAAATCATCGAAGCCTCTGGGAAAAACTGTGCCACCGAGATTCCGTCTGACGCTGACTACCTCAAAATGCTGGATGCCAAACTGGACGAGGAGCTGGCGGAATACCATAAGGATCAGACGGTGGAAGAGTTAGCAGATCTGCTGGAAGTCATCTTTGCTGCGGCAACGGCGCGGGGCTGCGAACTGGAGCAACTGGAGCATATCCGCAGAGAGAAGGCACGCAAACGAGGCACTTTTGAAAAGAAAATTCTTTTGAAAAAGGTCATTGATCCTTCGGGTGATGAGAACATCGTCTCAAAGATTGTACGAAACCAAAGTGCAATTCTCGAAAAGCTGGATGAGAAAGTTCTCTCTTCCTACTTTTGGCTGATGGACAACCTGCATACCCGAAATATTGCCGCTGACGAGGAGTATCGCAGGAGGTTCGGCGGTTACTACCGGATGAGATTTGTCTCCGAAAAATACCGTGACGCCTTTTTCGAATTGTTTGAGCAGATCAAAGAGCAGCCTGAATTTTCCTTTTGCGAGGCTGCCTACCGGCTGTTTGAAGTGGATGGAAAGCACGAGTTTTCCTTCATCACAAAAATGCTTCACACCATAGACCCGTCACGCCCAATCTATGATAGCCAGGTAGACGAGGCGCTGAAGCTCCGCCGTACATATCAGCCGGATTTGGGAAAAAAGCTTCAACAGGATGATGCGATCCTGGCGCGGCTTTCCAGCGTATATCGTGAGTTGAGCGAAGCACAGGAGCTCTCCGGCCTGATGAGTATAATGGATAACGTCGTCCCCGGCCGCACGATGGCTGTTTCAAAGAAAATTGACTTTATTCTCTGGGCACTGGGCGGCCTTTGAGCCAGATTGATGCAATGGAGAGAGTTAAATGAAACATGAGGAAACGACGGTAGGACTATCCCAGAAAATACGGGAGCTTTACCGGATTACAAAGGAACTGGAAGAACAGTTTCCAGGGAGAAAGTTTACTCCGGATGGCCATTTAGTCGGCAGCATCGGTGAGGTGTTGGCTGCAGGTTATTATGGGTTGGCACTCCTGCCAAACTCTTCAGAAACCCATGACGCCATTGATACCGATGGAAGGCGCATTCAGATCAAGGCGACTCAGATCAAGAGGATCGCCATCTCCAGCGAGCCGGACCACCTGATTGTCATAAAGATTTTGGATTGCGGCGACTGGGAGGAAATCTACAACGGCCCGGGTGGACTGGCGTGGAATGCAGCCGGGAAGCTGCAGAAAAATGGTCAGCGTCCAATATCCTTGGCAAAGCTTAAAACACTTATGAAAGATGTCCCCGAATCAGAAAGGATAAAGTCTAAAATCTGAGGTGAAAATATGCCGACCTATCATTCTGCTTCCGGTAGTGTTGCGGAAGATTTGTTTATAGAGCTATTCAGCGAGACCTTCGGTGCAGAGAAGGCAGGATACCTCTATTCTCAGTATCACTTCTATGACATCTATCAAAACAGCCGCTATGCCGACTTCGTGTTGGAGAACGGTGCCCGCCGGGTGGCTATTGAGATCGACGACGAGACCTCTCACAACAAGAGTCTTGTTGCCTCGAATAAGTTTTATGATGACCTGCTGAAGCAAAACAGCATGGTCTATTTGGGTTGGGATGTCTACCGCTGGGCGGTGCGCCAGATGCAGATTCAACCAGAAGCCGTCAAGGACGAGCTCCGGGTCTTTCTGGGCAGTCATCCGCAGTTTAAGGAAATTGAGGACTATCTACCGCAGCAACGCGGCAAGGCACTGAACGGTGCAAATCTGGAGCTCAAGAAGCATCAGATGGAGGCTTTGCGCTCCCTGCAAGCAATGCGGGACAATAGTGAGACCATTGCGCTTCTATACCACGCAACGGGAACCGGCAAAACGGTTACTGCGGTTATGGATGCTAAAAACTGCGGTGGCCGCACCCTATTTCTTGCCCACACACAGGAGCTGATCAATCAAGCTACGGAGACTTTCCGGAAGTTATGGCCAAGTGTTACTGTTGGCAGATATATGGAGGCAATTAAGCAGCCAAATGCACATGTGGTCTGCGGAAGTGTACAGAGCGTGGCTCTGCATCTGGATCAGTTTAAAGACGATGATTTTGATTACTTGATTGTGGATGAAGCCCACCATGCAGCTGCTGATACATATCAGAAAGTGCTCTCCTATTTTAAACCTACATTTACGCTTGGCTTGACGGCAACGCCGGAGCGGACAGATGACAACAAGGTTATTCTGGAAATTTTTAAGAACACAGCGCATAAGTTGGATATTCAGACCGCTGTGGAGATTGGCGAGCTGGTACCCATCCGATGTATTCGCATCCATACCAACATCGATCTGACCAAGGTGCGATTCAACAGCGTGCAGTACAACATCCGTGATCTTGAGAGCAAAATTTATGTACCAGAGCGCAATCGGCTGATCGTGGATACATGGTTGCAGTATGTGAGAGACAAGCGAACAGTCGTATTCTGCGCCTCAGTCAAGCACGCCGAGCAGATCGCAGAATTGTTCCGCGAGGAGGGCATCCGCGCCGCCTCGGTTTCCGGTAGTATGAAGCAGTCAGAACGCAAGGAGTTTCAAGATAAGTCCGTGGGTCGTGAGGTTCAGGTGCTCTGCGCCTGTGATCTGCTCAACGAGGGTTGGGACTGCCCGGAGACCGAAGTGCTGTTCATGGCTCGTCCCACCATGTCCAAGGTGCTTTATACTCAGCAACTGGGGCGTGGCATGCGTCTGTTTGAAGGAAAAGAAAGCCTAATGGTCTTTGACTTTGTGGACAACGCCAGCCAGTACAATATGCCTCAATCTCTGCATCGATTGTTTAAACTGAAGGAGTATCGGGCCGGTCAGTTGGCAGTGGCTCCCGGCGGACAGAAGGCCGCCGAGGCAGAGCTCTATGCCAAAGGAGAAAAGCCGGACGCCTTGATCGACTGGCCGGTGGATGCCACAGACTATGAGCTGGTGGATATCTTCAACTGGCAGGAAGAAGCCGAGGGTATGATCTCTCAAATGGAGTTTGTACGCCGTGTAGATGTCCAAACGGAGACTATCGAACGCTATGTCCGCGAGGGCAAGCTGGTGCCAGATTTGGTCGTCCCCATGAGCGAACACCGCACCTTCAAATATTTCAAGGAAGAATCCCTGCAAAAATATGCCGAACAGTACGGCTGGACGCTTATCGATGACTCCAACCGTAAGGATATGTTTATGGATATGATTCGGCAGATGGATATGAGCTATTCTTATAAGCCGGTACTGATGAAGGCGATTATGCTCTATGCCGACGAAAAGGGCCGCATCAAGCTGGACGATATTGTGGCCTATTTCAAATCCTACTACGAGGGCCGCCGTACGGCTGGCCTGTCGGTGGAAAAGAAAAACAGCATCTTTGCCAAGGGCGGCTATACTGATAAGGAAGCCGAGCGCAATATTCTCTCCAACCCCTTCAAACGCTTTGAGGATATGCAGATGCTCCGACACACCAAAACGCTGGGCATCGTACAGGTTGATGAAGCAGTGTGGAAGCGACTGAGCAAAGAGGAAAAAGCTGAGATCGAAAAAATATGTGACGAGAAGCTGACACAGTATTTCTCAAAAATCAAATGATTGCTATCTGATAAGGAGCAAAAATTATGCTACACCATGGCCTTTATGAACAAGTCATCAATAACGCGCTGAATAGCGAGCTTGCGGAGATTCCGGAAGCCCGCAAGGCTGTCGCGCCCATCGATAAGGCGGAGGCATCCAAGGTGCTGACGCAGTATCTGGCTGATGTAGTTCAGAAGGGCCTTGATAATGTTCTGGACAATGGCGGGGATATCTCTGCGCAAATCGCCCTGACCAACCAGATCGTTGACCTCATTCGAAACACGACAAAAGAAGCTGACTTTGCCACGCTGGGTGTTGACCAGCGCGCAGAGCAGCTTCTTGCTCTTTTGCGGGAAACGGATCCGCGATTGGCTGTCGGTAAAACCGCCTCCGAACTGAGCCGTCCGGAAACTTCGATTGCTCAAAGCTCCTTGTTTACCGGTGCAATCCATGAGCCGCAGATGTACACGGAGCTCAAAAAGGAAATCGTGTCTGCAGATCGCATCGATATGCTGGTATCCTTCATCAAGTGGAGCGGTTTGCGCCTGCTGATGGACGAGCTGCGCGAGTTCACGCAGAATGGTGGAGAGCTTCGGATCATTACCACTTCCTACATGGGCGCCACCGATGTAAAGGCTATCGAGGAACTGCGTCAGCTGCCTAACACCAAGATTAAAGTCAGCTACGATACCAAACGCACCCGTCTCCACGCCAAAACCTATGTGTTCTACCGCGATACTGGATTCACAACGGCCTATGTTGGTTCTTCCAATCTCTCCAATGCCGCTATTTCCAGTGGCTTGGAGTGGAATGTGAAGGTCACAAAGAAAGATCTTCCGGAGACCATCGACAAGATTGCCGCTACCTTTGAAAGTTACTGGAACTCCAACGAGTTTGAATATTACTCCGAGGATCAGAAGGAGCGCCTTGCTCGCGCGCTGAATGCAGAAAAGTATTTCGGCACCAACAACGCCGAAGTCTACACCATGGACATTACGCCCTATTCCTATCAGCAGGAGATTTTGGACAAGTTGGAGGCAGAGCGCACGGTCCGTGGCTATACTCGCAATCTGGTAGTTGCAGCTACCGGTACTGGCAAGACTGTCATTTCTGCGCTGGACTACAAGCGTTTCCGCAAGCAGAATCCGGATAAGCCCTGCCGTCTGCTATTTGTGGCACACCGAGAAGAAATCCTCAAGCAGAGCATGTACACGTTCCGAGCTGTTCTCAAAGATGCTAACTTTGGCGAAATGTTTGTAGGCAGCTACAAGCCTGAAAGTATCGACAATCTGTTTATCTCGATCCAAACTTTCAATTCGCAGGATTTCACAGCCAAAACAACACCGGAGTTTTATGATTACATCATCGTGGACGAGTTCCACCATGCTGCAGCGCCAACCTACCAGAAGCTGCTGGCTTACTATCAGCCTCGTATCCTGCTGGGTTTGACTGCTACTCCGGAACGTATGGACGGCAAGAGTGTGTTGCCATACTTTAATAACCGCATTGCGGCGGAAATCCGCCTACCGGAAGCCATTGACCGCAAGCTCCTTTGTCCATTCCAATATTTCGGCGTTACTGACACCGTCGATCTGGACACGATCAAATGGAGCGCAGGCGGCTATGATAAGGGCGAGCTTTCCAAGATTTATACCCTCAGTGGCGCGATGGCCAACCGTCGTGCCGACCTTGTCGTGTCTGCATTGCTGAAATATGTGACGGATATTGACGATGTGAAGGGCCTTGGCTTCTGCGTCTCTATTGAACACGCGGAGTTCATGTGCCGCTATTTCAACGAGCATCATATTCCGTCGATGTTCCTGACCGGACATTCACCGGAAGAAGAGAGAAAGACCGCAAAGCAGCGCTTGGTGGCTGGTGAAGTGCGCTTCATTTTCGTTGTGGACATCTATAACGAAGGTGTGGACATTCCTGAAGTCAACACAGTTCTCTTCCTTCGTCCCACGGAGTCGTTGACCGTGTTCCTGCAGCAGCTGGGCCGCGGCCTGCGTCTGGCAGAGGATAAAGAATGCCTGACCGTGTTGGATTTCATCGGTCAGGCCAATAAGAAATATAACTTTGAAGATAAGTTCGCGGCACTGCTGTCGAATACAACTCGCAGCGTTACCCGCGAAATCAAGGACGGCTTTGTTTCCGTGCCCAAGGGCTGTTACATCCAGCTGGAGAAGAAAGCCGCCAAATACATACTGGATAATATCCGCGCCTCCTATGGAAATACTGCAGGCTTGGTGTCCCGTGTAGCTACCTTTGCTGAAGATAGCGGTATGGAGCTGACGCTGGCAAACTTCCTCGATTACTATCATCTTGACCCCAGAGCAATTTACAAGTTCTCGTCTTTCTCCCGGATCTGCGCCAGAGCAGATGTCATTGAGGACTTTGAAGAACCTCTGGAAGAGGCTATGACCAAAGCATTTGCCCGTCTTGCTGTTATCGATTCTCGTCGCTGGATTTCCTTCCTGCTGGATATTCTCCCGCGCTTGGATGATGTTGATTTCGAAGCACTGCCTGACGTTGAAAAGCGTATGTTGCAGATGTTCTACATCACCATATGGGGCAAGGCAGTTGAAGATTGGAGTAGCGAAGAAGTGCTGGACAACCTCTATGCGCTGTCCGATAGCACCAGATTGTTAGGTGAGCTGATAAGTCTGCTTCAATATCGATTTGAACAGATCGACTTTATTGACGAGCCTGTGAATCTTGGCTTTGATTGCCCGTTGGATCTACATTGCACTTATACTCGTGATCAGTTGTTGGTGGCTATGGATTTTATGAAGCCTGCCACTGTACGTGAGGGTGTGAAGTGGTTGCCGGAGAAGCAGCTGGACGTGTTCTTTGTGACGCTGAATAAAGCGGATAAAGACTATTCGCCTACAACCATGTATAACGACTACTCCATCAATGAGAGCTTGTTCCACTGGCAGAGCCAGAGCACGACGGCGGATAATTCGCCCACCGGTCAGCGTTATATCCATCACAAGGAGCGTGGCAGTAAGGTATTGCTGTTCGTCCGTGAGTTCAAGTCTGATCGCGTGACCGGCGGTGCAGAGGCTTATACCTATCTGGGAACAGCAGACTACGTGAAGCATCAGGGTTCCCATCCGATGAATATCACATGGAGCCTGGAGCGCCCGATTCCGGCGAAGTTCTTGAAGAAGACAAATAAGTTAGTGGTGGGATAAAAGGGGTGTAAAACATGCAAAAAGTGGTCACAAATGGTTTGAAGATTGATTTGCATGGACAAGTATTCAGAAATGTCATCAGGACTTGATGCGAAAATTTATTTTGATCTTCTGTCGTACGAAAACAACAGGGATGGTATCTACATTATTGATCAGCCTGAGGATAATATTTCTCAAAGTGCAATCCGCGATTATTTGCTTGATCGCTTTAAGACTATGGGAGAAAACCGTCAGGTGATCATGGTTACTCATAATCCGCAATTTGTTGTTAATTTGGATATCGACAATCTTGTTTTTTTGTCTAAAGCAGATGGTACACTTAAAGTGCAGTCTGGAGCACTGGAGTATTCTTGCGAAGACTATAGTATTTTAGATGTTGTTGCCCAAAACATTGATGGTGGCTTGGATTCTATAAAGAAGAGGTGGAAACGCTATGAAAAGACAGCTGAACTTTAATTATGAAAACGGGCAATATGTCATTAAGGAAGAAGATACTGTTCTATTTTCAATAGATGGAAAGGAACTCAAATTTGTATCTTTGGATTTTTACAACGGTATATATAAGGATAAATCTGCTGCAATTGAGTTGAGAAATATAATATCTGATGATGAATTAAAAAAGGGAAAATACATTTACGAATGGTTGACTGATATCATTACTTCAATTCAAACGGAACTTAATGATCGGAGGATGAAGATCATAGTGTTGTTCAGTTTGTAGCAGCTCAAAGCAAGCAGGTATACTTGTTTGAACTGGCGGCATGTGCGGGCGATGGCTTTTATAGTGATGGTGTTAGTGGAAGCGACGAGGAAATAATCGCTCAGTTTGCAGAAGCTGATTTTGTAGTTCGGATCTCAGGAAGAAGCATGGAGCCGACGATTAAAGATGGCGATATCGTTTTCGTGCAAAAAACGGAGGAATTAAACGACCAGGAAATCGGCATTTTTGTTGTTAATGGGGACGTGATGTGTAAAAGATTACGAGAAGAAAATGGCGTGCGTTGGCTGCAACCAGATAATGCGACGAAAGACTATAAGCCTATTATGCTTACTGAGGAAGTTAGTTGCTATTGTCAGGGACGAGTGCTATTTGCGGACTGAAGACTTTCTTGAAAATGGTAAATTTTATAAAATTGATCATCTTGCCTAAATGAGACTACGCAGCTTTCGTGTTTGTCAAACGTGAAAGCTGCGTAGCTTTTTACCGTTGTGTTTATTATGCCAAGTTGATTACAGTTTTCTTCTGCCGTTCGGCTATCTCTGCAAACTGCGCTGCACCGCCCCAAGAGTGGGTGATGTAGGTCACGACATAGTCGGATTGCTTGATCATCCACTTATTGCGCCATGAGATGGCGAAACGTGGATGGACGGTTTCGATACCCTCCGGGAGCATGGTATCGGAGTAATCGCGGGTATCAAACTCGTCTCGTTTTTGGGGTATGCGCTCCAAAACGACGGCATAACGAATGTGTGGGCATACCGACACAAGCTCCTTTAGAACAGAGCGCACAATAGCATCGTATACTCCTTGCTGACCAACATAAAACATATCTACGGCGTGGTTTTCGATCAGATCGATCAGAACCTCACGCAGCTTCGGCTTAATTGAACTTTGACAATCATGATGTCCGAAGAAAGTACAGGCTGACATAAAATAACCTCCGCAGAAAACTACCCATATTCGGGTATACATATTGTACTGCGGATATATTTTCGGAGTCAACCCGTATACGGGTAATTGAGCCTATTTCCATTGTTATCATCATATTAACCCACAAACGGGTAATGATAACATGGGGACGGTATGTATGGACTACTCGGAGCTTTATGTAAAAAGGATTCGTAAGCTGTGCAGGGAGCGCGGTATTGCGATCAATAAGCTTGCTACAATGAGCGATGTGAAGCAGTCTACACTGGACAATATTGTTCGCGGATTGACTAAGAACCCTCGAGTGAAAACGCTGCACAAAATTGCATTGGCTTTTAATATGACATTGGCAGAGTTTCTTGATTTTGAAGAGTTGAATGAATACTCTTTTGAGGACGATACTGAAGAATGAGTAAGACCCTATGCAACCTTGCAAGTTGCATAGGGTCTTTTTGCATGCAGGTATTACTCGATATTGTGTTTTGCCATTCGTTGATACTGAGCGTGGCACTCTAACAATCCCTGAAGGGCAATCTGGGCCTCAAAACGCATTTGGGCTTCCATGCAGACATCCATAAAGACACTGCGATCCTTGTCCCAACAGCGGGTGCCTTCCAGATATCCGGTGCGGCGCTTGTCGTCGATGATAAAGGGAGTAACACTATGTCGGAGACATTCCTTGAGCATGAGAAGTCGGCCAACGCGACCGTTACAGTCTTCAAATGGGCGGATGCGTTCGAACTTCACATGAAAATCCAGAATCTCGTGGAAGCCAATGTATTTCTGAGATTCGTATTCTTTGATCAGGGCGGTCATGGCTGCCCCGATCTCTGAAGGCGGCGTGGTTTTGCCGAACTTAGGCGCGGTGGATGATTTCCGATATCCGTAAGGAATAGGAGCATGACGCTTGTGGCGGCAGTTATCGCTGAGCAGCTGCATCTGGATTTGGTGAATGAGTGTCTGGTTCAGTGGTTTCATCGCATTGCTCAAAACCATATCGACAGCAAGGAAGTGATTTCTTGCTTCGATGATATCATTGATCTTGATTGCTTCGCTGCCGGTGACAATGCGGTCGGTTTTATACAGCATTTCGATTTGGTTGCGAGTCAGTCTGTTGCTGGCCATACGCCCATTGCTGTAGACCATGTTGATCTGGATATAGTCGTAAAGACCGCGATACTGTCTGCCGTCTCGCTGCTTGATAAGGTTTCTAAGAAGTGGAGGAATCTGAGGCGTATTTATTGTGTCTTTTTTGATCCGTGATGGTTTGTCGGCATCCTCCGGGATTTGCCAGATACCGTCATACTGTGCCAAGTCCGGGATACGTCCTTCGGCACAATACCTTCTGACGAGACGTTCGGAAATACCCCATTTCTTTGCCGCTTCTTGTACTGTGATGTAACTCATAATTGTCTTCCTTTCAACTGATTTTTTGAGTACAAGATTCCGGTGACCGCGGAACACTTTTAATTTCCGCGGAACACTTCGTACCGGAGTTGTACCGGAATCAGGGCAAAACGCATTGTACCAGTTGAAACGAATGAACCTAAAATGTGTCTAAAAAGTGCTGTTTTGTCTAAGTTTTCTAACAAATCTCATCGAGTCCAGAACCTCGAAACCGATGGCATTCAAGAGGTCAGCGGTTCGATCCCGCTTATCTCCACCAAAAGCTCGAAAGAGTGAAGAAAAACACTGAAATCATCTGATTTCAGGGTTTTTTATTTTCCAAAAGTGGATAAATCGCAGTATTTGCAAAAGGTACCTGTGCGCTTGATTTTTGATGGAAATTTTGAAAATCAAGAGGTCAGGTAAATAAAGAAAATCAGGATGAATTGCGCCGCCACCACGGAGGAAACCTTTGCCGACTTCCTAACTTCCCGCAAAGCAAAGGGGCTTGCGGACAAGACTTTGCAAAGCTATGAACAGCAGTTCCGAGCCGTGGCGCGGCACTTGGATGTAAAGACGGACATTGCCATGCTCCAAAAGGCGGACTTGGATGCCATGATTGTTTCCATGCGGGAGGCGGGGCTTTCCTCCAACAGCATCAACAGCTACACGCGCACCCTCAAATCCTTTTTCTCTTGGTGCAATGAGCAGGGGATGACCCGTCTGAATATCCCGCTTTACAAGGCAGAGGAAACTGTCAAGGAAACCTATTCGGATGCAGAGCTGACCGCACTGCTGAAAAAGCCCGACATTCGCAAAACGACTTTTGCGGAATATCGGGACTGGGTGATTATCAACTTTCTTTTGAACT
>OGRD01000767.1_pt1 | contig 15189 bp, 17 predicted proteins | sample 1553441 | NCBI WGS metagenome assembly OGRD01 (sample SAMEA2580106, study PRJEB22360) | human gut metagenome | biome: human gut; feature: human-associated habitat; material: faeces | place: Denmark | collected 2008/2010
GGAGATAAGCGGGATCGAACCGCTGACCTCTTGAATGCCATTCAAGCGCTCTCCCGGTTAGTGCGGTTACATACCCCCCTAAACCGGGCCAAAAGAGCGCTTCAATACGCGGGCAACCCCAAAACACACCCTGAATGTCTTTCATTATAGTCAAAGAAAGCCCGTATATCAAGGAAAATAATTTTTCTGCTTTGTGCCCCTCCACGGCATGATATAATTTTTGTGTCCATGTTGGAAAGGAGGTGCAGGCATGGAAAAAGAATATATTGCCGGAGAGCCCCAACGATACGAAATTGGCGGTCGAGTTTTTATCGTTGAGCCACGGTACAGGAAAGACGGTGAAAGCATGGCAGACATCTTGCTAAAGCTGATGTTTGCCGACTTGGACGAAGAGATGCGAGCAGCAAATAAAACTACAACGGACTAAAATTGAAAGTATCAATCTGGCAGTCAGCAAGAGGTTTTTATTCTAACAAAAGCTCCCGTTGCCTAAATCTTTATAGGCAGCGGGAGCTTAAAATTGAGAACAACGCCGCCCAACAGGACAACGGGCGGCGTTTTCATATATAAAACCATGAAGGGAGGTCACTTCCGCCCGGCCAGTCTGCGGACTGGCTTTTTTCATGCCACGAAAAGGAGGTTTGCAAATGGCAGATGATAAGAAAAACATTCCCGATGTAGCCTCACCTACTGAGGCACCCGCTCCCACGGTAGAAGTTGCCGCCGTGCCGGAGCCGCCTACTCCTGATCCTGTGCTGACTGACGCGGAGACGGTCATGCTGGAACACGAGGGGCAGGCGGCGCTCTTTGAAATGGGCGAGGCCGTGCCAGATCCCGCCGATGCTGTTACCCACGCTGAGGTGGAGGAGCCTGCCGCTCCCGAAGTCCCCAAGGCTGGAAAGGAACAGGCGCAGCCGCCCGCTCCCGGCAAGGACGACCCCGCCCCGGCACATTCCGGCAAGGTGGTGGATTTTGCCGCCGCCCGTGACGAGGCGGCCAAGGAGGAGAAAAAGGCGGTCAAGCAGAAGCCGCCCACGGAAAAGGACAAGACCGCCAAACCCGGCAGAGGCCGACCGCCCAAGGATGGCAAGGCCGCTCCCGATAAGGCCAAGCCGCCCAAACCTCGGGACAAAAAGTCCCAAAGCAAGCCCGCCCCGGAGAAGCCTGCCGTGGATAAGGGCAGCGCTCCCGCTGGTGCGGAGGTCACGCCGGAGCCGTCTGCGCCCCGTGACGCCACCCGTGCCAAAAAAGAGGAGATCGTTTATCTCAACCTGTCTGATCTGCACCCGTTCAAAAATCATCCCTTTGGTGTCCGGGACGATGCGGAGATGCAGGGGCTTGTGGAGTCGGTCAAGGCGGCGGGCGTCAATCAGCCTGCGCTGGTGCGTCCCCGTGAGGATGGCGGCTATGAGATCATCGCAGGCCACCGCCGCCAGCGGGCAAGCGAGCTTGCCGGATTTGCGAATATGCCGTGTATCGTCCGCAACATGACGGACGATGAAGCCATCCTCGCCATGACGGATGACAACCTCCGCCACCGTGAGCGCATTTTGCCCACGGAAAAGGCGCAGTCGCTCAAAATGCAGGTGGAGGCCATCAAGCACCAAGGCTCCCGCCCCGGCGAGGAGGACAAGGACGCCGGAAAACGCTCCACGCAGGTCGTGGGAGATCGCAACGGCATGAACTACAAGCAGGTGCAGCGGTATATCCGCCTGACCGAGCTTGTGCCGGATTTGCAGAAAATGGTGGACGAGAAAAAGCTGGCGTTCACCCCGGCGGTGGAGATCTCATTCATCCGCCCCAAAAATCAGAGGTATATCGCCGTATCCATCGAGGGGCAGCAGTCCTCGCCCTCGCTGTCGCAGGCACAGAAAATGCGGGAGCTGGACAAGGAAGGCAAGCTCAACGGCGATGTGATCGACGGTATTCTGTCACAGGAGAAAAAGGAGGTAGACAAGGTGATCATCAATAGTGCGGAACTGGAAAAGTATTTCGGCAAGGACAAGTCCCCGAGGGAAATGAAAGACAAGATCATTTCTCTGCTGGATGACTGGAAGGCCAAGCAGCCGCCTGAGCTGGGCAAGCCCGAAAAGAAAACGGAGCTTGAAAAGTGACCTTGGGACTTTTTGTCCCGAGGTCTTTCGTTTCCCCGAATGGCTCTTGTGGTTATATCCCCCGTCGCCGCCCGTATTCCAGCATGACCGGGAGCGGGCTGTCAAGGGTGCATCGCACCGCTGTTTTCAGCGGCCAGCCCTTGACCGTCTGTCCCGGCTATGCTTTTTCTCCGGCAAGCGGCGGGGGTATATCCTCCAGAGCCGCCCCCTTTCCCATGATTGGGAAAGGGCGGGGGGATTGGGCTGAACCTACATTATAAAATATCGGAGGTATTCAATATGAAACGACCCCTTGCGTATGTTACCGCCGCATGGTACGGCGGCGACAGCGAAAATGCGGAACGGGCGGCGCAGTATTGCCGCGCTGTGTATGAGGCGGGCTTTTCGCCCATCTGTCCCACCCTGTATCTGCCCCTGTTCCTCAACGACGCTGTTCCTGAGGAGCATAAAAGCGGCATTGATATGAGCCGTGACCTGCTCCGACGCTCTCATGTGCTGGTGGTGTGCGGCCATACCGTCACCGAGACCATGAAAAACGACATCGCCGTTGCCCAGCGGCTGGGGATCACAGCGACCACCCTTGAGGGCATTTTGACCGTCAAGGGACAGGGCCGCAGACGAAATGACGATTAAGCTGGGGAGCCTGTTTGATGGGATCGGGGTGTTCCCGCTGGCGGCAGCCCGCTGCGGGATCACCCCGGTATGGGCCAGCGAGATCGAAAAGGCCCCTATCTCCATCACAAAACGGCACTTCCCGGATATGGCCCACTTGGGCGACATCACTCGCATGGACGGCGGGGCCATCCCGCCCGTCCATGTGCTGACCTTTGGATCGCCGTGTCAAAACCTGTCCCAAATCGGCAACCGGGACGGCTTGGCTGGCGCAAAGTCCAGCCTGTTTTTTCAAGCGATCCGCATTATCAAAGAAATGAGGGATGCAACTGACAATCTATTTCCAGTTATCGCTGTTTGGGAAAACGTCATGGGAGCGTTTTCTTCAAATGACCGGATGGACTTTAGAGCCGTGCTATCCGCGTTCAACGCCGCCGATGTTCCAATGCCTGCTTCTGGAAGATGGGCGGGAGCTGGAATGGTGCGAGGGGGAACGCCTGACCTCGCATGGCGGCTCATGGATGCCCAATATTGGGCAAGCCCCCGACTGGCACGACGGCAGCGTATCTTCCTCGTGGCGGATTTTGGAGGCCGACGTTCCCACGAAATACTATTTAAGCCCCGCCCAATGCGCCCACTTTCTGAAGCTGGCGGAGATTGCGGGCTGTCCTCCCCCAAAGGAGATCGAGGCACTTTTCTTGAAACAGGGGGGCGCGTACCCGTCACCAGACCCTTTCAATGCTTCCGTATGCGGGCATCGGCCAAAGACAGGACGCCAAAAGCGTTCCGAAACAGCTTCGGATTACCAACTGACCCTTTTCCCACTCTTTTAGCGGGCGGCGTGGCTCCCTTTGCCTTTTGGTATGAGGATGATCCCGCCGGGGGCTTTGTTCGGTTTCCCACGGAGCTGGAGTGCGAGCGTCTGATGGGCTTGCCAGAGGGCTGGACTAAATACGGCGCGGACGGTGAGGAAATACGGGCGGCCAGCCGCTACAAGGCATTGGGAAACGCCATCGCTCTGCCCTGTGCCGAGTACATTATGGCGGGGATCAAGGAGGTGCTGCATGACCCTGTTTGAAGCCTATGTTACCAACGCCGGGAAATACGCCGACTATGGCGTAGAGGTTGGAGAACCCTTGAAGTTTCCCACTACCACCGAAGAAGTACAGGCGCTCCTAAAGCGGATCGGCGTGGATGGTGTTCGGTATCAAGAGATTTTCATTGTTTCTTTTGACGGTGATGTGCTGGGCCTGTATGACTATCTGAGCGAATATGAAAATCTGGACGAGCTCAACCATCTGGCCCATCTGCTCTCTGAACTGGATCAAGGTGAACTGGAAACGCTGGAGGCCGTTCTCAACAAGGGCGACCATACTTCCAGCGTGGCCGACATCATCAACCTCGTTCACAATCTGGACTGCTACGATCTGCACCCCGGCGTATCGGACGATGAAACGCTGGGGCGCATTTATGTGGAGGACATGGAGCGGCTGGAGGTGCCCGAAGATATAATCAACTATTTTGACTTCGAGGCATACGGGCGGGATATGCGGCTGAACGAGGGCGGGCACTTCGCCCCCGGCGGCTATCTGACCCGAGTAAGCAATAACTTTGTAGAGCTGTACCACGGGATCGAGGACATTCCCGCAGAGCACCGGGTATTTGCATACCCCCAGCTTTCCATCCGGGAGCAGATGGCAACCTACAAAGAAATTATTGACGGCTCTGCCCGAGACACGGGCAGGCACCCTATCATTCCGGGACATGAAGATCGTTAGCACTTCGAGACACTTTGTCCCAAAGCAAGGAGGTGGTATAGCTGGTTGACGAAGATATTTCCCGGCGTACAATCGCAATTTCCATGAAAGCCAGTAAGCTGACCGCCCGGGGCCTTGCCTATGTGCTCCGGGCCGTTGGCCATAAAATCGCCAAGGCACACCGGGAGGCGCAAACGCCCCACGGCAAACAGAGCGTGAAAAAGCTCATGGCCCACGGTACGGCCACCAACAGTATTGAGGTGGACGCACCCAAGGTATTTGACCGGGTGGCCCGGAAGTGGAATGTGGACTATGCCTTTTATAAAACCGGGCCGGACAAATATCTGCTTTTCTTCAAGTCTGGACAGGCCGACGCTATGACGGCCTGTTTTTCTGAATACTCCCGGAAGGTGCTGGATAAATCCAAATCCCGGCGCGTCCCCATCCGGGAACAGCTCAAACGGGCGGCGGATCAGCTTGCCAAGGAAAAGCCCCGCCAGAAGGAGCGCGTAAAGGAGGCAGCCCATGCGGACAGATAAGATCAGAAAATATGTACTCCCCAATATCCCGTATCTGTTCATCGGCTGGGCCTGCTTGAAAATGGGTACGGCCTACCGTCTGGCCGCTGGTGCGAACTTCGGGGAAAAACTGCTGGGGCTCATGCAGACCATCGGCGTGGCCTTTGCGGATTTTTCGCCGGGGCTTGATCCCTTTGACTGGCTCATTGGTATTGTGGGCGCTGTGACTTTTCGGCTGCTGATCTACTTCAAAAGTAAAAACGCAAAAAAATTTCGCCGGGATGAGGAATACGGAAGCTCTCGTTGGGGTTGCCCTAAAGACATCCAGCCTTTTGTCGATCCAAAGTTTGAAAACAATGTCATTCTCACCGGGACGGAGCTTCTCACCATGAACACCCGCCCGAAGATCCCGGCCAATGCCCGCAACCTCAACGCCTGTATCATCGGATCGTCCGGCTCTGGCAAAACCCGGTTCTGGCTCACGCCTCAGCTTCTTCAAGCCCATTCCTCGTATGTGGTGGTCGATCCAAAAGGCGGCGTCCTCGGGCAGGTGGGCTATTTCCTGCAAAAAAAGCGTGGATATAAAATCAAGGTTTTTAATAGCATTGATTTTTCCAAGTCCATGCACTATAACCCGCTGGCGTACATCAAGAACGAGGCCGACATCCTAAAGTTTGTCAATGCGCTGATCTCCAACACCAAGGGAGAGGGCAAGGAGGGCGATCCGTTTTGGACGAAGGCCGAGACACTTTTGTATTGTGCGCTTATCGCCTATATCATCTTTGAGGGCCCCGCCGAGGATCGAAACATGAACACGCTGGTGGACATGATTTCCGGGATGGAGGTCAAGGAGGATGACGAGGACTTTATGAACGCCGTGGACTATATGTTTGCGGGGCTGGAAAAGCGCAAGCCCGATTGCTTCGCCGTGAAGCAGTACAAAAAGTACAAGTTAAGCAGCGGCAAGACGGCAAAATCGATCCTTATTTCCTGCGGCGCTCGTTTGGCTCCCTTTGACATTCCCCAGCTCCGGGAAATTATGTCCTATGACGAGCTGGAGCTTGACCGCATGGGCGATAGGAAAACAGCTACTTTCTTTGTCATCTCTGACACGGACAGCACCTACAATTTTTTGGTGGCTCTGGCCTTTTCGCAAATGTTCAATCTGCTCTGTGAGCGGGCGGACAATGTGCATGGGGGCCGCCTGCCCCATCATGTGCGTGTACTTTGGGATGAGGCGGCCAACACGGGACAGGTGCCGGGGCTGGAAAAGCTGGTGGCCGTTATCCGCTCCCGCGAGGTGTCTTTGGTATTGCTGTACCAGCAGTTAGCACAATGCAAGGCCATTTACGACAAACACGCTGAAACGATTTTGGGAAACATGGACAGCGTTGTGTTTTTGGGAGGTAGAGAGGCCAGCACCATCAAGGAAATATCCGAGAACTGGCTGGGCAAGGCCACCATCTCCATGCAGACCGAGGGGCGCTCCCGTGGGCAGTCTGAAAGCTACAACCAGAACACCCAGCGGCTGGGCCGGGAGCTGATGACCCCCAGCGAACTGGCGACCATGCCCGGAGACAAGTGCATTTTGCAGCTCCGGGGCCTGCCGCCGTTCTTCTCTAAAAAGTATGATTTGAAGCAGCACCCCAATTACCGATACACGGCAGAGGCCGATAAAACCAAAAACGCCTTTGACCTCGACAAGCTCATCAACCGCCGCAGGCGGCCCGGGCTGAACGAGGTTTGCGAGGTGTACGAGGCGGCGGTGCCCGAAGATGCGCTCACAGCCGAGGACGAGGACATCCTGAGCTATGACGACATCGACGATCCCGACGCTTTTGTATAAATCACTTCGAGACAAAGTGTCCCGAAGCAGTCACTTGCCGCCCACACCGGGCGGCTTTTTTCATAGCCGGGTAAATCCCGGAGAAATGGAGGCTTATATGGCATTTTTCACTTCCGCTGTCACTACTCTGCAGACCCTCGTTGTTGCTCTCGGCGCTGGCCTCGGCGTGTGGGGCGTTGTCAATCTGCTGGAGGGCTACGGCTCGGACAATCCCGGTAGCAAGAGCCAGGGCATGAAGCAGCTCATGGCTGGCGGCGGTATCATCGTGATTGGCACCACTCTGATCCCCCTGCTGTCTGGCCTGTTTTAAGGTAACGGCTTATGGGTATTCTCACCGAATGGATCACGGAATGGCTGAAAGGGCTTTTGATCGAGGGGATCATGGGAAACCTCACAGGGCTTTTTGACACGGTGAATACCCGAGTCGGAGAGATCGCGGTACAGGTGGGAACGACCCCGGCGGCGTGGAACGCTGGGGTTTTCTCCCTCATACGGCAAATATCCGAAACGGTGATTTTACCGATTGCCGGACTGATCCTAACCTTTGTTGCAACCTATGAACTGATCCAGATGCTCATAGACAGGAACAACCTGCACGACATCGACACATGGCTCTTTTTTAAGTGGATATTCAAAACGGCGGCGGCCATCCTCATTCTCTCCAACACATTCAACATTGTAAACGCGGTGTTCGATGTGTCGCAGAGCGTGATTGCCCGCTCCGCTGGCGTGATCCAAGGCTCAACCGACATCACCCCGGATATGCTGGCGACGCTGGAGACAACGCTGGAAGGCATGAGCCTTGGCTCCCTTGTGGGGCTGTTCATGCAGTCCATGCTCATTCACTCGACCATGTGGGCGCTGAACATTATTATTTTCGTTCTTGTCTATGGCCGTATGCTGGAAATCTATATGCTGACCAGTTTGGCCCCCATCCCCGTGGCGACCCTATCTAACCGGGAAGTCGGGCAGATGGGCCAGAACTACCTAAAATCCCTGTTCGCCGTTGGTTTCCAAGGCTTGCTCATTCTGCTGTGCGTGGGCATCTACGGCGTGCTGGTGCAGGGTATCTCCACCAGCGGCGACCCCATCGGGGCCATTTGGGGCTGTGTGGGGTACACGGTTTTGCTCTGCTTCATGCTGTTCAAAACCGGGTCTATCAGCAAAAGTATCTTTGGCGCACATTAGAAAGGGGCGTGATTATGGCCGATACTTCCGCTTTGGGACAGAGTGTCCCGAAGTCCCAGGAGGGACTTTTCCTTATGGACGGGATCGAGGGGCTGCTGTCCTTACCCCGTCATTCGGTGGATATGCTTTTGACCGATCCGCCCTACGGCACGACCAAAAACTATTGGGATGTGCCTTTGCCGCTGGATGCGCTGTGGGAGGCGGTGCGCTGGGCGGTCAAGCCCAACGGCGCGGCCCTGTTCTTCGCTCAATGCCCCTATGACAAGGTGCTGGGGGCGTCCAACCTTGCCATGCTTCGGTATGAGTGGATATGGTACAAGGAGCGCGGGACAGGCTTTCTCAATGCCAACCGCGCCCCGCTGAAAAAGTCGGAGAACATTCTGGTGTTCTATCAGAAGTCCCCGGCCTACTTCCCGCAGTTTACTTATGGGGAACCGTACAGCAAGGTACACGCCCGCAAGGGCTCCAGTCCCAACTACGGCAAGTTTGAACGCCAGGGCTCGGCATCCAATGACGGGCGGCGCTATCCGGGGAATGTGCTGTTTGTGCAGACGGTGGCGCATCCTGCTCACCCCACACAAAAGCCCGTGGAGCTGTGCGAGTATCTCATTAAAACCTACACCCGCCCCGGCGAGGTGGTGGCAGATCTCTGTGCTGGCTCCGGGACAACCGCCGTGGCCGCTCTCAATACGGGCCGCCGCTTCGTCTGCTTTGAAAGCGCCCCGGCCATCTATGGCCCCGCCGTCCAGCGCATTGAACAGGCGCGGCTGGCCGTGGCCCGTGGCGAGAAAGGAGAATGACCATCGGTAAATATCCCATCATATACGCCGATCCCCCTTGGCGGTACGCCCAAAAGGGGTTGCAGGGGGCGGCGGAGCACCATTACCCCACCATGAGTATCAATGAATTGTGCGCGTTGCCTGTGGCCGAGCTTGCGGCCCCGGACAGCGCACTTTTTATGTGGGCGACTTTTCCCCAGCTCCCGGAGGCCCTGCGGCTCATAGAGGCGTGGGGCTTTACCTATAAAAGCGTGGCCTTTGTCTGGCTGAAAAAGAACAAAAAAGTGGATAGCTGGTTTTACGGGCTGGGCTTCTGGACGCGGGGCAACGCTGAAATCTGTCTGCTGGCAACACGGGGCCACCCCAAGCGGCAGGCGGCCAATGTCCACCAGTTTATCATTTCTCCCATTGAAGCCCACAGCAAAAAGCCCGACGAGGCCCGTGACAAGATCGTTGCCCTCATGGGTGATCTGCCCCGTGTGGAGCTGTTCGCAAGGCAGACCCCGCCCGGCTGGGATGTGTGGGGAAACGAGGTGGAGCCCACGATCCCGGACTTTGGGACAAAGTGTCCCGAAGTGAAAAACGGCAGAAAGGAGGCCAATCATGCCGTATGTGAATGTACCTAACGACCTATCCAAAATCAAAACCAAAATCGCCTTTAACCTCACCAAGCGCCAACTCGTCTGCTTTGGCGGCGCGGCGTTGGTGGGCATCCCGGCCTATCTGTTTTCCCGGAGCTCCTTTGGCAGCACCGGGGCCATGTTCGTCATGCTGGTGGTGATGCTCCCGGCGTTCATGCTGGCGATGTATGAGCGGGATGGCCTGCCCTTTGAAAAGGTGGTGCGGAACATCATTCGGGCCAAGTTCACCCGGCCCGGCATCAGACCGTACAAAACGCAGAATATCTATGCTCCGTTTGCGGGAAAGGAGGAGCCTATTGCAGACAAAAAGCAAACCCAAAAAGCGCGGCACCGCAAGGGCCGCTAAAGGCCGGGCCGGACTTTCGGCCCAGCAGACCATTCCCTATATCGCCATGCACCCGGACGGCGTGTGCCAGCTCCCCGGCGGCGTTTACACGAAAACCGTGGAATACGAGGATATCAACTATTCCGTAGCGTCCACCGAGGATCAGACGGCCATCTTTGGCGGCTGGAGCTCATTCCTCAATTACTTCGACAGCTCCCTGCCGTTCCAGCTTTCCTTTATCAACCGCCGCTCCCGTGACCGCAGCCGCTACAAGGTGAATATCCCGCCCGCTGAGGACGAGTTCAACAGCGTCCGGGAGGAGTACACCTCCATGCTGAAAAACCAGATTGCCAAAAGCAACAACGGCATTGAGCGCACAAAATATATCACCTTTGGACTGCCCGCCGAGGGCGTGGCCGAGGCCCGGCCCCGTCTGGAGCGTGTGGAGGCCGATGTGATGGGCAACTTCCATCGGCTGGGCGTTCAGTCGGAGCCGCTGGACGGGCGGGATCGTCTGGCCCTGCTCCATAGCCAGATGCACCCCGGCAACCGGGAGCCGTTCCGCTTTTCGTGGAGTGACATTCCCAAACACGGCCTTGGCACCAAGGACTACATCGCCCCGGATAGCTTTGACTTCCGGGACAGCCACACTTTCCGGGTGGGCCGGTATTGGGGCGCGGCGTCCTATTTGCAGATTTTGGCGTCGGAGCTCTCTGACAAGCTCCTTGCCGAGATTTTGGAATTGGACGCGGAGCTGACCGTTACCATGCACATTCAGACGGTGGATCAGCTCAAGGCCATTAAGACCATCAAGGGAAAAATCTCCGACATTGGCCGCATGAAGGCCGAGGAACAGAAAAAGGCTGTCCGGGCAGGGTACGATATGGAGATTTTGCCGCCCGACCTCATCACTTTCAGCAAGGACGCGGCGGAGCTTCTGGCCGATCTCCAGTCCCGCAACGAGCGAATGTTCCTGTTGACCTTTACGGTGGTGAACATGGCCCCCAACCGCCAGCGGCTTGAAAACGATGTGTTTACCGTGGGCGGCATCGCGCAGAAGTACAACTGCGCCTTAAAGCGTCTGGACTGGCAACAGGAGCAGGCGTTTGTTTCCGCGCTGACCCTCGGCTATAACGAGCTGGAGATCCAGCGGGGCATGACCACCAGCTCCACGGCGATTTTTATTCCCTTTATGACCCGTGAGCTCCGCATGGGCGGGCAGGCCCTCTACTACGGCATGAACGCCCTTTCCCACAATGTCATCATGGCTGACCGCAAAAAGCTGAAGTCGGCCAACGGAATGTACCTCGGCTCAACAGGTAGTGGTAAGAGCTTCGCAGCCAAGCGTGAACTGCTCAATGTATTTCTCGCCACCAATGACCGCATTGTGATTGTTGACCCAATGGGTGAATATGTCCCGCTGGCCCGAAGGCTGGGAGCCCAGGTGATTGAGATTGCCCCGGACAGCCCCAACCACCTAAACCCGATGGACATCCAACTGAATATGAATGGCGGCGAAAGCCCTCTATCCATGAAGGCGGATTTCCTCTTGTCCCTGTGTGAGCTAATTTTGGGCGGCAAGGAGGGCTTACAGCCCATCGAGCGAACGGTCATTGACCGTTGTGTGCGGCAGGTCTACCGGGAGATGGCGCTGGGACTGGAAAATGCAAAAACGCCCCTGCTTCAAGATTTGTATGAGGAGCTTCTGAAACAGCCCGAGCCCGAGGCAAAGCGGGTGGCAACGGCGCTGGAACTCTACTGCACAGGCTCCCTTAACCTGTTCAACCACCACACCAATGTGCAGACCTCAAACCGGGTGGTGTGCATCGTGCTGAAGGGCATGGGTGAAAACCTCCGCAAGATCGCCATGCACATTACCAATGAGTTTGTCACCCAGGCAGTAGATGAAAACTACCGGGCGGGGGTGGCGACTTGGTGCTACTTCGACGAGTTCCATGTTCTGCTCCGTGACCAGTTGACCGCCAGCTACTTTGTGGCCGTCTGGAAAATGCTCCGTAAAAAGGGCTGTGTGCCGTCGGCCTTGACGCAAAATGTGAAGGACTTGCTGGCCAGCGCGGAGATCTCAAACATTCTGGACAACACCGATTTCATGGTGCTGCTATCACAGGCCCAGAGTGACCGGGCGATTTTGGCAAAACAGCTCGGCATTTCGGAGCACCAGCTTTCCTACATCACCCACTCCAATTCGGGCGAGGGCCTGTTGTTTTATGGAAATGTGACCATCCCGTTTATTGACCGTTTCCCGCGTGGTGAGATTTACGATCTGCTGACGACCCGCCCGGAGGATATGGCCCATGAGCGAAAAGGCGAGTAACGGCACTTCGGGACAAAGTGTCCCGAAGTCCCCTAAATCCAAATTCCGACACAAGAGCCGGCAGGAACAGGCGGCGGAGTCCAAGCTCCGTATGGAAAAGCGGGGCGAAAAGCTGGACAAGGCCAAGGAGAAGCTGGCAAAGCAAAAGCCGCCCAAGCGCCCCGGCCCGGTGAAACGGGCGGGCCGGGCGGCTGGCGGCAGCGTTCACGCATTTGTCCACGGCAAAATCTACGAGGTGGAGCATGAAAATGTGGGCACCGAGGGCGCTCACCGCTCCGAGCTGGTGGGCGAGTCTGTTCTGCGGCATGGTACGCGCCATGTAAAAAAGGCCATCCGGGAACACCCGGCAAAAGCAGTCCGCAAGGCCGAGGCCAGGCATATCAAGGCCACGGCGGATTATCAGTTTCGGGCGGCGGCTCTGGAGCATCCCGAGCTGGACAAGGGGGCCTTTTCCCGGTATCTGCAAAAGCGGCGCATCCAAAAGCAGTATGCGAAACAGGCGCGGGAGGCCGCAAAGCAAGGGGCAAAGGCCGCTGAGAAAACGGCTGTCACCACGGAAAAGCTGGCAGCCCGGACGCTGGCCTTTGTCAAGCGGCATCCCGTGGGCGTAATTATTGCGCTGGCCTGCTGTCTGCTGATCTTCTCTCTCCAGTCCTGCGTTTCTTCTATGGCGTCGGTTGGCAACGGTCTTGTGGGGGCGGTGGCGGCCAGCACCTATGTATCCGAGGATGCCGATATTTTGGGAGCCGAAGCTGCCTACTGTGCCTTGGAGGACGAGCTGCGGGAGTATCTTGCCAGCTACGAAAGAACCCACGGCTATGACGAATACCACTTTGACCTCGACGAGATCGAGCATGATCCCTATGTGCTGATTTCCATGCTTTCCGCTCTCCACGAAGGGGCGTGGACGGTGGATGAGGTACAAGGTACGCTCCAATCCCTTTTTGAAAAGCAATACATTCTGACCGAGGAAGTGGTGGTGGAGGAACGCTATTACTACGAAACGGACACATGGACGGATGACGAGGGCAATACCCATACGGACAGATACCGGGTGTACTACGATTACTACATCAGCTATGTCACGCTGGAAAATTTCAACCTGTCCCATGTTCCGATCTATACCATGTCCGAGGAACAGCTTTCCCGGTATGCCCTCTATATGGCTACGCTGGGCAACCGCCCCGATCTGTTCCCGGAGTCCGGCTATGTGCCCAAGTACACCAACCCGCCCCCGGAGCATGACATCCCGGAGGAATATCTGGCCGATGAAACCTTTGCGGCTATTCTGGCGGAGGCGGAAAAATATGTGGGCTTCCCCTATGTGTGGGGCGGCTCCAATCCCAGCACTTCCTTTGATTGCAGCGGCTTCGTGTCCTATGTCTATAATCAATGCGGCTGGGACTTCGGGCGGCTGGGAGCCCAAGGGCTCTACAACATTTCCACCCGGACAAATAACCCCAAGCCCGGCGATCTGGTTTTCTTCACGGGAACCTATGACACCCCGGGCGTTTCCCATTGCGGCATTTATGTGGGGGATGGCTGGATGCTCCATTGCGGCGACCCCATCAGTTACGCCAATCTGAACAGCAGCTATTGGCAGTCCCACCTATATGCCTACGGCAAACTTTATTGACAAGGAGGATTTTTGAATATGGCAATCAGCAAAAGCGCAAAAATCGAGGCTGAGATCGAAAAGGTCAAGGCCAAGATTGCGGAACAGCAGGCCCGTCTGAAGGAGCTGGAACAGAAAAAGCACGAGGCGGAAAACAGCGAGATCGTGGACATCGTGCGGGGCATGAGTATTTCTCTCACCGATCTGCCCCTGCTGCTCCAGTCCATCCAGAACGGCGGCAAGGCTGCTTTGGGACAGAGTGTCCCGAAGTCTGAGGACAAGGAGGAGACTGTATGAAAAGAGGATTTAGGATGCTGATGGCGGCGCTCTGCTCCGTCGTTTTTTTATGCGGTTTTTCTGTTACGGCCTATGCCGGGGGCGGCGACGAGTACATGGACTATGAGACTGAGCCCGTGGTGGAAACCGAGCCCGCAACGGAGCCCGAACCCGCGCCCACCATTGAACCCGGCGCGGGCTTTGCAGAGGAGGGCAACCTAGTGACCCGCGATCTGCTTTATGACAAGAACACCAACAAGCAGTTTATTTCTGTCCAGACCAGCGGCGGCAACACTTTCTATATCGTCATCGACTACGACAAGCCCACCGACGAGGACGGCGATCAGTACGAAACCTACTTTTTCAGCATTGTGGACGAGGCTGATCTGCTGGCTGCTATGGAGTCCGCTGGCGTTGAACTGCCCGCCTGCGCCTGTAAGGAGAAATGCGTGGTGGGTGCGATCAACACCGATTGCCCGGTCTGCTCCGTCAATATGGGCGAGTGTGCGGGCGTGACCCCGGAGCCCGATCCTGAACCTACCACGGAACCCGAACCCGAGGAGGCCGCGAAAAAGAACGGGGCCGGGCCGCTGATCCTTGTGCTTGCCATCTTCGCCGTTGGCGGCGGGGCCGGGTGGTATTTCAAGATTTACCGCCCCAAGCACCAGCAGGCCGCTGCGCCCGAGGATGACTACGAGGAAGAAATGGACGCTTACAACGATTTTGAGGATGACGGCCCTCCGTGGGACGAGGACGATCCCGAACCCGGAGAGGAGGACGAAGCATGAACTTTACGAAAAGCCCCTATGAGGCCATGATGAAAAAGCCGTCCCACATTCAGACCCCGCCCCCGTCCAAGGCACCCAAGGGCTCCCGCTGTCACGGCTGTCCCTACTGGCGGGGCATCGCCTGTATGTCCTGCTACCGGGATTTGCTCAAACCCTCGGCTGGCGGGAGGTGATGCTGTGGCCCGTGAGCTGACCCGAGAGGAAAAGGGAAAAATCCGTGCGCTGGTGACAAAGTGGTGCGCCAACTACGACCGGGAATACGGTTGCTTACCGCTGGATTGCGAGTGTTATATGCTGGGGAAATGCTGGACGGGTGCCTATTGTCGTTACTTCCGGGATGCCGTCCTGCCCCTTGATCCTGTGCTGGAGGCGGGGGGGGCCGCCGAAACAGGGGC
>OGRD01000781.1_pt1 | contig 14946 bp, 11 predicted proteins | sample 1553441 | NCBI WGS metagenome assembly OGRD01 (sample SAMEA2580106, study PRJEB22360) | human gut metagenome | biome: human gut; feature: human-associated habitat; material: faeces | place: Denmark | collected 2008/2010
GGGCCGGCCTGCTGTTCCGGTGCGGCGCGTGGCCCGGGAAGCGGCTGTTCGCGGATGCGGAGCTGCTGCCCGCCTATGCCGATCGCAAATTCTACGAAACCTACATCGCCGAGCTTTCGGCCCGCATCGCCCGGCTCGGGGCACCGTCCGACAAGCAGCGTGCGAAAAGTCTGATCGAAGCGTACGGGAAGGTGTCGGAAGCGCTGTTCCGCGATATGCTCTACCGCAAATACGAACGGCTGAACGAAGCGCGGCAGGAGGAGCGGCCCCCGTTCACGATGCAGAACTATCGGACGCATTTCCGCACCTTCGTCGAACGCTATCCGGTCGTGCTGAGTACGACCCATTCGCTGTGCGCTTCGATCGGCGCGGGGCACCTGCTCGACTATGTCATCATCGACGAGTCGTCGCAGGTCGATATCATCACGGCGGCCCGCTGCTGCGCCCGGTTCCGGGACTATGAGCAACTGCCGCATATCGTGGAGGAGCAGCTCAGGGCGAAGGCCGGGGAGCTGCGCGACAAACATCGGGTGCCCGACGCTTACGATTATGTGCGGCAGAACATCCTCTCCTCCTTCAAACGGGTCTTCGCGGAGCGGCTGCCCGTCACGCTGCTGCGCGAACATTACCGCTGCCATCCGCTCATCATCGACTTCTGCAACCGGAAATATTACCGGAACGAGTTGCTCATCATGACCGAACCGAAGGGCGGCTATCCCTTTACAGTCCTGACGACGACCGCCTCGAAAACCTACTCCCATAACGGCCGGATCTACAACCAGCGCCAGATCGACGCCACCTGCGACTGGATCAAGCGGCAGCATGCGGAGCCGGAGCAGATCGGCGTCATCTCTCCCTACCGGTATCATGCGCAGGAGTTGCGGCGGTGCCTGCCGCCGGGTGTCGAGGCCGACACGATCCACAAGTTCCAGGGACGGGAGAAGAATACCATCGTGTTCCACACGGTACGTTCCGAAATCACGGCGTTTCTGGACGATCCGAACCTGATCAACGTGGCCGTCTCACGGGCCGTCGAGCATCTGGTCGTCGTCAAGACCGAAGGGATGCGGATCGCCCATGGGTCGGATATCGGCGATCTGCTGCGCTACATCCGTTTCACGTGCGAGGACGTTGATTCGGTCTTTATCACCAGTCCGATCCGCTCGGTTTTCGACGTGCTGCATACGGAGTACGCCGCCATGCGGTTCGCCTCCGATGCGAAACGCGAATCGCCGGCCGAACGGATCGCCGAACGGCTCATCGGAGGAATTCTCGCCGGGGAGGATCGGTTTTCCGCCATCGGCGTCCACCGACACTACCGGCTGTACGATCTGGTCGGACGGAACGTCGAGCTGTCCGACGAGGAGCGCCTCTTCGTCCGCCGCCGCTCGCATCTCGACTTTCTGCTCTACAACCGGATGGACAACACGCCGATTCTGGGGATCGAGGTGGACGGCGTGCTCCACCACCGCTTCGACGAGGTGCAGGTCGCCCGCGACCGGCGCAAAAACGGCATCCTCGCCAAGATCGGCCTGCCGCTTCTGCGTCTCTCCACGGACGGCAGCAGCGAAAAGGAACGGATCGTAGGCGCTCTCGAACAGGCCATGCAGCAGGGGTGAGTGCCAAGCAGCGGAACTCGAAGTGGACGGCTATAAAGCAAAGTCCACTCTTCGATCCATCGTTTTCTAAAATGAAATCGTACCTGAAGATCCCTGTGGTTTTATTCGCAAGCGATTGGCCGTCCTGTGTCTTAAATACCCGGTTCACAAACGGCGATATTCCGACGTTATGAATAAAACGTCAGGAGAAAACATATCCTCAAAGAATTGCCTTGCGGATTATTTCCTATCTTTGTATTATTGCATCAAAAAGCTCGTTGCCATGACAACCCAAAGCGAAGCAGCATTAGAGAACGGATTGATAAAGACGCTGATCGACAACAGCTACGAGCGCGTCATAATCAAAGAGGAAGAGAATCTGAAGACGAACTTCAAGGTGCAGTTGGAGAAGCATAACCAAAAAGAGTTGCAACTTCACGGCCGGTCGCAATTTACCGACAAGGAGTTCGAAAAGATCCTCATTTACCTCGAAGGCGGTACACGATTCGAAAAAGCGAAGAAATTACGAGACCTCTATCCGTTGGAAACAGAAGATGGCGAGCGTATTTGGGTGGAGTTTCTCAATCAAAAAAAGTGGTGTCAGAACGAGTTTCAGGTTGCCAATCAGATAGCCATTGAGGGCCATAGGCAATGCCGCTACGACGTCACGATTCTCATCAACGGTCTTCCGTTGGTGCAGATCGAGTTGAAGAAACGCGGCGTGGAACTGAAGCAGGCATACAATCAGATCCAACGTTATCACAAGACGTCGTTTCATGGGTTGTTCGACTATATTCAGCTGTTCGTAATATCGAACGGCGTGAATACACGCTATTTTGCCAACAATCCGAACAGCGGCTACAAATTCACGTTCAACTGGACGGATGCCGAGAACCGGCCGTTCAACGACCTGAATATGTTCGCCAACTTCTTTTTCGACAAGTGTACGTTGGGAAAGATCATCAGCAAATATGTAGTGCTGCACGAGGGCGACAAGAGTCTGATGGTATTACGGCCCTATCAGTTCTATGCCGTCGAGAAGATTATCGACAAGGTGGAGAACACCAACAAGAACGGTTACGTCTGGCATACGACAGGCGCGGGGAAGACTCTGACCTCGTTCAAAGCGGCGCAGCTGGTCTCGGAAATAGACGGAATCGACAAGGTGATGTTCGTCGTAGACCGTCACGACCTCGACACGCAGACGCAGTCGGAATACGAAGCGTTCGAGCCGGGTGCGGTAGACAATACGGACAACACGCACGAGCTGATCAAGCGGTTGAGCGGTGATTCGAAAATCATCATCACCACGATTCAGAAGCTCAATTGTGCCGTCACGAAAGATTACTACAACCGGCATCTGCAAGAGATTCGGAATAAAAAAGTCGTAATGATTTTCGACGAATGCCACCGCAGTCACTTCGGCGACTGCCACAAAAATATCGTCAACTTCTTCAACAACCTGCAAATTTTCGGATTTACGGGTACGCCTATCTTCGTCGAGAATGCCAAACAGGAGCACACAACGGCCGAAGTTTTCGGCGAATGCCTGCACAAGTATTTGATCAAGGATGCCATTGCCGACGAGAATGTATTGGGCTTTCTGGTCGAATATTATCAAGGCAGTACGACGACCGGCTACGAGAGCGAGGCGCGTATGCGGGAGATTGCACAGTTCATTCTCAACAACTACGACAAATCGACCTTCGGCGGTGAGTACAACGCACTGTTCGCCATTCAGTCCGTACCGATGCTGCTCCGCTACTACAAGATTTTCAAGGAGTTAAATCCGAAGATCCGAATCGGCGCCATCTTCACCTATGCCGCCAACGCCAGTCTGGACGACGGGCAGACGGGAATGAATCAAGGGTTTGCCGACTCAAAGGTCGCTGCCGACGAGCTGCAAGCCATTATGGATGACTACAACGCGATGTTCGGCACATCTTTTACGACCGACAATTTCAGCGCCTATTACGACGACGTAAACGAGCGCATGAAGAAACGCAAGAAGGATATGCTGCCGCTCGACCTGCTGCTGGTCGTCGGAATGTTTCTCACGGGCTTCGATGCCAAGAAGCTCAATACGCTTTATGTCGACAAAAATCTGGAATATCACGGGTTGTTGCAGGCGTTCAGCCGCACGAACCGCGTGCTGAACGAGAAAAAGCGTTTCGGGAAAATCGTATGCTTCCGCGACCTTAAAGCCAATGTGGATGCAGCGATCAAACTTTTCAGTAACAACACGCCCAATGAGAAGATCATACGCCCGCCGTTCGAGAAGGTGCGCAAGGAGTTGAATCTGAAAATGATCTCTTTTCTGGAGAAATATCCCGACGTCAGCTGCATCGACGCGCTGAAAAGCGAACCCGAGAAACGCGAATTCGTGTTGGCTTTCCGCGAGATTATCCGGGGAAAAATCGAGGCGCAAATCTACGAGGAGTACGAAGCGGACGATCCCTATTTCATCATGTCCGAGCAGGAATACATGGATTTCCGTTCCAAATACCTCGACATCGCCATCGGTCATACGGGAGACAAGCAAAAGGGCACTCCCGACGCTACACAAACCGAGATCGAACACGAAAATATCGACGACGTGGATTTCTGTTTGGAGCTGCTCCACAGCGACGTCATCAATGTCGCCTACATTCTGGCGCTGATTGCCGACCTGAACCCCGACAGCGAGGATTACCGGCAGAAACGTCAGCAGATCATCGATACGATGATTCGAGACGCCTCGATGCGCAACAAGGCCAAACTCATCGACGGGTTTATCCAGCAGAATGTCGATGACGACAAGGCCGGATTCAACCGCGCAAAGGCGGACGGGTCCATCGACTTGGAGACGCGGTTGACGAACTACGTCAGCGCAGCCCGCGAACGGGCGATCGAACGTCTGGCCGAGGAGGAGGCCCTGAGTCACGATGCGTTGAGAGAGTTTCTGGCGCAATACGATTACCTTCAACGCGAGAAACCCGAAATCATTCAGAACGCTATCAAAGAGAAGAAGGTAGGGCTGAAGGAGCGTCGCAATATCCTCAAACGGGTATTGGCTAAGCTCCGCATAATTATCGACACGTTTAACTGGGAATAAACACACAACGCATATGAGCGAAGAACTGCAACAAAAATTGCGCAGCCAGCTTTGGACGGTTGCCAACACCTTGCGTGGCAACATGTCGGCCAGCGATTTTATGTATTTCACTCTCGGCTTCATCTTCTATAAGTACCTCTCCGAAAAAATCGAGTTGTATGCCAATGAGGAACTGAAGGAGGACGGCATGACCTTCAAGGAGGCATGGGAGAGCGACGACGAAGAGTTGAAGGTCGACCTGAAAGAGGCGTGCGTGCAGGATTTGGGCTATTTCGTCGAGCCGGAATACCTTTATTCTACCATTATTTCGATGATCGACCGTAAGGAGAATATCCTCCCAGCATTGGAGCGGTCGCTCAAGAAAATCGAGGACAGCACCATCGGGCAGGAAAGCGAAGACGATTTCGGCGGTCTCTTCTCTGACATCGATCTCGCATCTCCCAAGCTGGGCAAGACGGCCGACGATAAGAATAAGTTAATCAGCGACGTGCTTGTCGCATTGAACGGCATCGACTTCGGGCTGAAAGATGCGCAGGAGATTGATATTCTGGGCGACGCCTACGAATACATGATCGGTCAATTCGCCGCCGGAGCCGGGAAAAAGGCGGGCGAGTTCTATACACCGCAGGAGGTCAGTCAGATTCTTGCGGAAATCGTCATCACGGGCAAACAGCGTTTGAAGACGGTCTACGACCCCACTTGCGGCAGCGGCTCGCTCCTGCTCCGCACGGCTCGGAGCGGACAGGCCGATGAGATTTTCGGGCAGGAGAAGAACCCTACGACCTTCAACCTCTGCCGCATGAATATGTTGCTGCACGGTATTAAGTATAACGATTTCGACATCCGCAACGGTGATACGCTCGAAGCCGATGAGTTCGGCGATCAACAATTCGACGCCGTAGTGGCCAACCCGCCCTTCTCGGCCGATTGGAGTGCCGCCGCGAAATTCAACAACGACGACCGGTTCAGCAAGGCCGGAGTGCTTGCCCCAAAATCGAAGGCCGACTATGCGTTTATCCTGCACATGATCTACCACCTCAACGAGGGCGGCACGATGGCTTGCGTAGCTCCGCACGGCGTATTGTTCCGCGGAGCGGCCGAAGGTAAGATCCGTCGGTTTCTGATCGAGAAGAAAAACTATATCGACGCAATTATCGGACTTCCTGCCAATATCTTCTACGGCACCAGTATTCCGACCTGCATCCTCGTGATGAAAAAATGCCGCAAGCAGGAAGACAATATTCTCTTTATCGATGCTTCGCGCGAGTTCGAGAAGGTGAAGACACAGAATAAATTACGTCCTGAGCATATCCGCAAAATCGTCGAGACTTACCGTAACCGCACAGAGATCGAGAAATACAGTCATTGCGCAACATTGCAGGAGATTGCCGAGAACGACTACAATCTCAATATTCCGCGCTATGTCGATACGTTCGAAGAGGAAGAGGAGATCGATATCCACGCCGTGATGGCCGAGATCAAGGAGCTGGAGGCCAAACGCGCCGAATTGGATAAACAAATAGAGGTTTATCTTAAAGAATTGGGTATTGTCGAATAAACCCGAAAAAGCAATGGCAACAAATAACAACAATAAAGCCCTCAATGTTCCCCATTTGAGATTTCCGGAGTTTACGGAGGAGTGGAAAAATACAAGTCTTGGAAAAATAGGTAAAACCTTTAATGGGCTAACAGGCAAGAGCGGTTCTGACTTTGGACAAGGCTTTCCATATATTACATACAAGTCTATTTTTGACAACTCGAAAATAGATATTTCTCGTGTCGAGTATGTAGAGATAACCGATATTGAACGAAAAAAGGAAACACAAAACAAAGTTCAATATGGCGACGTGTTCTTTACAACTTCATCAGAAACACCAGATGAAGTGGGAATGAATTCTGTTCTTCTTGATGAGATAAAGGACTGTTATCTTAATAGCTTTTGCTTTGGCTATAGGTTAAATTCTTTATCGAAAACTGTTCCTGAATATATGCGCTTCTACCTTCGTTCACAAACTATTCGCAAGAAAATGTTTGTATTGGCACAGGGAAGTACGCGATTCAATATTTCCAAAAGTGAAGTGATGGGGATGTCAATTAATATTCCCGAAATTGAAGAGCAGAGAAAAATAGCCAACCTGTTAACTTTATTAGACGATCGCATTGCCACCCAAAACAAAATCATTGAGGACTTGAAAAAACTAAAGTCTGCGATTAGTAAACAGGTATTTGCTCAAAAGCCTAATGGATGGAATAGATTAGACACTTTGTTCTCAAAAGGCAAGGCTGGTGGCACTCCGACTTCCACAAATAAAGAATACTATAATGGAGAAATACCATTCTTGAGTATTAACGATATAACAAAACAAGGTAAGTATGTCCAATACACAGAAAATCATCTGAGCCAAAGTGGATTAGAAAACTCTTCGGCATGGATGGTTCCAGAGTATAGTTTAATAATGTCAATGTACGCATCGGTTGGCTTGGTAACTATAAATGAAATACCCATTACTACAAGTCAGGCAATGTTTGCGATGCAGCTCAAAGACAAAGATTTATTAGATTATCTGTACTACTACTTGTCATATTTTAAGTATCGCTACATCCACAAGTATCTTGAAACTGGTACACAAAGCAATATCAACGCTGATATTGTTCGTGGAATAATGATTCCAACTTATGGACATAGTCGCAATATGGAAATTGCGTCAACACTGCAAGGCTTTGATGCTAAAATCGACAATGAGTTATCAGTACTTGAACTGTTCAATAGACAAAAGAACTATCTTTTGTCCCAGATGTTTATATGAACATTTGGGCAAGGAAATATTGCTTCTGCATGGTTAGTAAGATTAGTCTTCGCAGCTCATTAATGACGCACTCATCGTATAAATGTAGTATTTTTGCGACTAAACGAATGTTATTGACATTTGAGGAGTATGGTAATACAAAGCTTTCTACATCCCCTTTGCCAATATTCATTTGGGCAGCACCTTGACCACAAGCTATCATATTATTCTCGAATCTTTGAGAAGATAAAATTTGATATAGGAACTCTTGATCTACATTTTTCGCAAGTTGTAACAACCCAACTCGTTGGTTGAGTAAATAGTCCCCAGCCTTACAAAGAGAAACGCGCCCAACATTACCCGTAAGAGATATTAAAATATCTCCTTCTTTTAATACTTGGTGGTTTTGTATATCGTTCGGCAACTTGATTATGCAATTACAATCCTTATCGTTTATATATCGCTCGCCAGACACATTTGAGATTGTAAGGATTTTCCATTTACCCAGTGCATTATACATGCCACTCTGGAATGCGTAACCATTTTTCAATGTCGCAATATCCGACAAGCATATGGTAGTTTCTAACAAATCTTTTCGTGCGAACAAATGTTTACTAATCGCAGACATTAAGGTATTGTTTTTCCTAAGAAATCATTTTGTATTTTAGCAGAAAAAAGAAAGCGATGCTAACGAATGAATTTCGGATTTTTGATCCTTTAAAGGATGATGTAAATACAGTACCTACTCTATCAGGAAATTACATTTTCGCATTACGAAAAAATAGTAAACTTCCAGATATTGGTATTCCTGTAACCTATACTAAGTTTAGAGATTATGAAGTTATTTATGTCGGTTTAGCCAGTACTCGCCTTAGAGATAGAGATGTAGAGAAACACTTCAATGGAAATGCTGGAAGCTCAACTCTGAGGAAAAGCCTTGGTTGCTTGTTTGGATACAATTTAATACCACGAGATTCACATTATAATAACAACGGGAAAACTAAATTTAATGTTACCGATGAAAGCGAACTCTCAGATTGGATTAAAACAAATCTATTACTGTTTTATTATCCCAATAAAGAATTTGACCGCATTGAATCTCTTTTGATTCAAGCATTAAATCCACCATTAAATTTAGATAAGAATCACAATGTTATTAATTCAGAATTTAGAAAACACCTAACTAAATTAAGGAGTAATAAACCCAAACAACATTATAGTCGTATTATGGAAATTAAGAATCAAAGAAATTCAGGTCAGGAATTATATGTTAAAATATGGAAAGATTATTTGCCTATCATATTGTCTGCTATCAAATGTAAACAAAAAACAACGGCACTTGACCGCTCTTTATTTGAATCGGCAGGAAATAGAAAGAACTCTGTATATTCTTTTCGTTTAGATATAGCTAATGGTATAGTACCAAGAAAAAGCGGTTCTGCAGTTGCGCGAGATTTGAAAAAAGTTTTAGATGAAAGCTTTGACTTTAAAAGACTTGCTGACGAGAAAAGTATAACAATTAGACTAAACACTAATTTTGAACTGATAGTGCAAGTAATATAAAGAAATTCAAACCTTAATCAAGGGAATTAGAAACGAGATATTTGGAAAACTCAGAAAAAGCATAGGTTTTAATGCTATAGTTGGAGATGTCCTTCAATACGAGCAACCACAATCTTATATTGTAGAAGATACCGAATATACGAAAGAAGGTACTCCTGTGCTAACAGCTAATAAAGCATTTATTTTGGGTTATACTTCTGAAGTAGACGGAATATATGACAAAGGAAACTGTATTATTTTCGATGATTTTACTCTTGATTGCAAATACGTGGATTTTCCATTTAAGGTTAAATCATCAGCAATTAAAATACTAACTGCCAAAAGCAATGAACTTTTGCGTTATGTATATGAGTTCTTGAAATATCTTGACTTGTCAACAGAAGAGCATAAAAGGCATTATATCGCAGAAACGCAAAACCAAGGTTTCATTTTATCCAGTGCAAAAACTGTAGAAATGATATCACACACTTTCTCTGCTTTATCCTTACGATTGAGTTCAACTGTACAACTAAGAAATAAATATGAAGCCCAAAAGCAGCATCTGCTTCGCCAAATGTTCATATAAACATCTGACGGAGCAAGTATTGCTTCTGCAAACCAAGGTTTGTTAGAATTTTCTGTTCTGCCAATAGTTTTTCATCTATTGCAGACAACAGCTTAGCGTATCTAAGTTGCTTAGAATATGACGGACAAAAGATTTTGGCTTTACCATAATCTTTGAAATAGATGTGAGGTATTGCCATTCCTGTTTTATATGGTTCAAAGTTGAACACCTTCAGCAAATAATAAAGGTATTGGAGCGAATAGCCTTCTTTAGCTTGCAAGATGCTCAATGTTCCTGTTGCAGAGCACTTACCAATAACATAAGAAACAGTTCCCACTCCTGAACCATCTTTGATAATATAGACAGCCTCATCCTGAGTGCTATAATTGTCAAGGTAGCCAACAATCCCATTAGCACCATATACAGGATATGTACCAGATCTCAAGGCATCACTTTCTTGCAAAGTTGAAGAAGTACATTCTAAGCATTCTGATATGCGTACATTGGGCTTATTATGGAGTGTTATATTCTGTGTAATTCCCTTGATTAAGGTTTCTAATCTCTCAATGATTTTGTTTTGGGTTGTGATGCGCTCGTCTATCAACGACAATAGCCCTGCAATCTTTTGTTGCTCAACATCAGATGGAATAGATACTTGAATTTTACGAACTTCATTTGCAGAAATTTCTAAAAAGGTTGATCCACAAGACTTCCTGATTAAATCGTTCTTTTTCGTTTGTATCAGATAGTAAAGAAAATCTACATTGCATTTTTTAGATACAAGAGATTGAAAACCTTGGTTTGTAGCACATTCTCTGAGGGATAATGAGCATTCTCCAATTGTGGCACGGGAACTTAAAAGTATCGTATTGGGAGGCAAACGTTTTGCACTGGAATTGTTTAACCCGTCTTCTGTTATAGTACGCAAACTTGAATCAACATATTTAGTTTTACCTATTTCAGAAGGCGTAAACCATTGTATTTCTCCGTCCCAATATGATTTTACAGTAGTATCAGGTGTTCCACCACCAATAACAACCGCTAAATCATTTATTGGTTTTGTCTCCCACTCCTCCGTAAACTCCGGAAATCTCAAATGGGGAACATTGAAGAAAATCGAATCGTAAAAACTCCGCAATTCCTATCTTACTGCTATATAATCTAAAATCCGTTAGTATGATAGCAGAAAACAAATTTTCGAAGATTGTCGCTCTATGGAAAGAGGACAAGAAGCAGTATGTAAAGCGTTCGACTTTTGCGGCCTACACACTATTGATTGAAAATCACATCTTGCCTTCATTCGGCGAAATGGCACTCGTTGAGGAACAGGACGTGCAGACTTTCGTATTTCGGAAGCTCAACGAAGGATTGAGCCATAAAACGATCAAGGATATTCTGATCGTTCTGAAAATGATATTACGTTTCGGTGCCAAAAATCAAATGACTGCATATCGTCAAATAGATATAAAATTTCCGACTGAACGAGATAAGCATTCAATAGACATATTGAACCGTTCGCACCAGAAACAAATCATGGAGTATATTCGATTGCACTTTACCTTCAAGAATTTAGGTATTTACATTTGTTTAAGTGCCGGTATGCGTATCGGGGAGATTTGTGCATTGACATGGGACGATTTAGATGTCGAGAATGGGATTATCCATGTTCGAAAAACGATTCAGCGCATCTATGTTATCGAGGAGCACCGAAAATATACTGAAGTGATTCTCGATACCCCGAAAACAAAAAATTCCATCCGCGAGATTCCAATGACAAAAAATCTATTGAAGATGATTCGTCCCATTAAAAAGATCGTGAACGGAAATTTTTACGTCCTGACGAATGAACCGAAGCCTACAGAACCTCGCACCTATCGAAACTACTACAAACAATTCATGCAGTCGCTCGGCTTGCCTTTGATGAAATTTCACGGTCTTAGGCATAGTTTCGCTACGCGTTGCATCGAAAGCAAATGCGACTATAAAACTGTGAGCGTTTTGTTAGGACATTCCAATATCAGCACGACGCTCAATCTATATGTTCATCCCAATCTGGAGCAGAAGAAACGGTGTATGGAGCAAATGTCAAGATTGTTACGATAACCGCATCATTGAATAGAGTAATAGGACTCCCGAAGTCCTATTACTCTAAATAAATCATTTAATTATTCTTATTTATCAGATTCACCACCACCTTCGTCATCACGTCCTTCTCCTCGGTGCGGCTCTCGGCGATCATCAGCGTCAGGGCCACCAACGTGTTGTTGTCCAAGAGACGCGAGCCGTCGGGGCGGTAGAGGATGCGGTTGTTCTTCAAGAACCAGAGGAACAGGAACGCCGCGATGCGCTTGTTGCCGTCGCTGAACGAGTGGTTCTTGCCGTCAGGTAGAGCAGGTTGGCCGCCTTCTCCTCGACGCTCGGATAGAGGTCGCGGCCGCCGAAGGTCTGGTAAATCGCGCCCATCGTGCTCTTGAACGACTCGTCCTTCTCGCGGGCGAACAGTGCGCTGCCGCCGAACTTGTCGCGCAACACCTGCAACGCCGCCATCGCATTCTCATAGGTCGCGCGGAACGGCTCCTCAGACGTAGTGGCCGACACCTCCAACTGCTGATAATCGTAGCGGTCGAGCGTATCGAGGCCATAAGTATAGTCCGTAATCACGCGCAGCAGCCCGACCGCCTCGGATTTCGCAACCTCCTTCGCAGCCAAGACATTGGAGAGCAGGCGGACGGTCTTTTTCAGCTCCTCCAACTGCTCGGCTTTCGCCTGGTTATTGACGGCATACCCCTTTATAAGGTACTCTTTCAGCACCTTGTTCGCCCAGATGCGAAACTGCGTGCCGCGCGGCGACTTGACACGGTAGCCGACAGAGATAATCACGTCAAGGTTGTAGATATTCTGTATACGGAGAATCGTGCGCGTACCCTCTTGGCGAACTTGTAAGGATCTCTTACAAGTTGCCTCCTTTTCCAATTCGCCCTCTCGAAACACGTGGTTCGTGTGCATTGTAATATTCTGCGGGGTCGTCTGAAACAACTCCGCCATCTGCGCCTGCGTCAGCCATACACTGTCGCTCTCCATACGGACTTCCAGACGGATCTCACCGTCGGCCGTCCGGTAAATGATGATCTCCCCATTGTCCATAGAAACAAAGATACGAATAAACCCGAAGCATCGGGATATTTCCCAATGCAATTAAATTATACCTCCAATTCCTAATTTCTATTCGCGATTTCGACACATTCTTTTCGCAAATACGACAAAATTTGAAGCGCAGCTGGATTTTTCGAAAGATTAAGCAATGGTAGATATTTGACGATTAGGCCGGTTTCCAAGCTATCGAGATCTCCGGCGGATTCTACCCAATTTACCATCAAATTCTCGTTGATCCATCCGATTATTTTCAATTCATCGGTTTTCGAGAATTTATAATTTTTCTTATTGCGCTTCTCAATCAACGATCCTTTCGGGGGCTTGTACCCAAGAACAGCCCCCATACTTCTAAAAAACGTTCCGTGGCCCTTTGCCCGAAGTTCTTGATTCAGGAACCGCTTGTACAGATTCTCAGAGGCAATACCAATATAAAGAATGTCATGCCCCCTCTCCAAAAGAATAGTACCAAACGGCTCCGGAAGCAAATGTACATTTTTAATGCGTATGCAGTATAAACCAGACGCTTGGGGAACAAACCCGTCAACATCTTTGGCAGATTTAAAGTTCTGTTTGTTCATCAACATTTTCTCAACCAAAACAGAATCTTTTACTGTATTTTGAGATATGCGAACATGTTGCTTGGAAGTTCTCTCAAAAGCAATTTTTCTTGTTGTACTCCCCTTGAGAGAAATTGTCGAACCTTCACAATAAAAAAGCTCTGGGTGCCCCTTAGCTCTCCCATAAATTTGATACGGAGTTATTAGCGAACCGTCTGCTTTTCGATACCATTTATTTTCATTCAATTTTTCCGCTATTTCTTTTGTCATCATTGATCGTCCGACTTGGCGAAATAGTTTTTCCATCGCTTCATGCAGATACATAATGTTTATTTTTCTATTTCTCGTTTTAAAATAGCCACTAAGTTTTCAGGATGCCCAACTTGTTTCCACTGTTTCACAGGAGCTATCGCTATCACCTCCCAACCTTGAGCCCCCAATTTATTCAACACTTTAATGTCGGATCCCGCAATAGAATCATTCTCCATATAAGCGAAAGTAAAAGATTTATATTCGAATTTCTTCATAGCTGATATATTTATTTCGGTTCAACCAATCAATTTAACACACATAAATATAAAAAATATATAATTCAAACAACACGATCTGACCGTATAATCTATTTGTATCTCAAAATTTCCCGGCATTTGGATTTATCGCCCGAAATCGCTATCTTTGTACTGTCATGCAAGGAGATACGGCGGCCGCGCAGGCGAAACGGGCAGGCGGGCGCAAGACCGTGCAAAATGACGGTAGGCGATGCGGGGACAGAAGCCGAAAAACCGCCGCAATTCGTTGATATACATCGGGCTTACATTCGTGCGGAAGCACCTTTATCCGCACAACCCTCCCCGAAACCGACCCGACACTTCTTCGGCGATCGACCTTCGACGGCCGGGATCGCTCCTCAGAACGCCAACCGCCAGATCCGCCAGATGCAATACCCCAGATAGACGGGTGTCACGAAGAAGCCTATCAGCATCGAGAGGGCGACCTTGATGAGGAAATACCAGAAAATCGCCTCGACGGAGAACCAGACGAAGACGAACGGGCAAAATCGGTTGATGAACTTCCAGCCGCCGTAGACGCTCATCAGCATATAAGCCCCGAAGAGGCGATCCGGCCCCATGAACTCCGAATTGTACCCGATCGCGAAGAGCAGGCCGCACAGCAGCAACGGCACGATACACCCGCGCAGTTCGCTGCGGCGCCGCACCCCGTTGCATTCGGGACAGATAGGAATCGTAAAACGCGTGGCGCAACTCCGGCACAACCCCTTGCCGCAATCCGCGCATTGGGCGACCGCATCGTGGTCGGGATGATAGTAACAGTTCATAATCGCTCGTTCACGGTTGTATGCTCCGATCGGCACGATCCTCGGACGACTTCCGCCCGCTTATCGGAAACAATCGTTTTCCGCGGCCGGCGACACCACGCGCCGTATCCCGCTGCTCGAAAACGGATCGTTCAAAATTAACCATTCCACCCCGTTACTCCAAATTTTCACCCCTCTTTTTCAGCCGCAAACCCGCGAACGGCAGCATGATACCCTTTCCGGCGCATCCGTCTGAAAACGCCGCAAAAAAAACGCGCGACACGTTGCCGTGTGTCGCGCGCGAATCGTCGTACTTCCAACCGCTACCACTCGGAG
>OGRD01000784.1_pt1 | contig 14903 bp, 10 predicted proteins | sample 1553441 | NCBI WGS metagenome assembly OGRD01 (sample SAMEA2580106, study PRJEB22360) | human gut metagenome | biome: human gut; feature: human-associated habitat; material: faeces | place: Denmark | collected 2008/2010
AAACATTTAAATATAAAAAAAGGAGATGTGCCTTAGTTTTGACACATCTCCTTTTAAATTATGATTGTGCTACTTTACTTTGCAGCGTCAATTGCAGCGCAAACATCAGCAAAGATTTCTTCCAATGCACCTTGTCCTTTGATGTGTTGGTATTGTCCTTCCTGCTTGTACCAGTCAATCAGCGGAGAAGTCTGTGAATGATAAACATGAAGGCGTTTCTTGATAGTCTCTTCGTTGTCATCGGCACGACCGGAATCCTTACCACGTTTGATGAGGCGGACCATCAGTTCGTCTTCAGGTACATCCAAGTCAAGCATAACGCTTACTCCCTGATTTCTTTCAGCAAGCATTTTCTTCAGAGCTTCTGCCTGTGCAATCGTACGGGGGAAACCGTCGAAGATTACACCTTTGCTGTCTTCAAAGCTGTCGAATACACTTGCAAGGATATCAATCATCAGTTCGTCAGGAATCAACTGGCCTTGATCGATATAACTTTTAGCTGTTTTGCCCAGTTCTGTGCCGTTTTTGATTTCTGCACGCAACACGTCACCGGTTGAGATGTGATTAATACCGTACTTTTCTACGATTTTCTCACTTTGTGTTCCCTTTCCTGAACCGGGAGCACCGAAAATTACAATGTTCAACATTTGTGATTTACAATTTAACTGTTACTTATATATACCTAATTCAAATTCCTTTTTTAATCCACTACTGTGTAAATATCCGCATAATTGCGTCCGAAACCGTCATAATCCAATCCGTAACCTACAATGAAGTCATTGGGGATTTCCATAGCTACGTATTCGATATTCAAATCCACTTTCAGCTTATCGGGTTTCACCAGTAACGAAGCGATATGAATCTCTTTCGGGTTACGTGTACCCAGCGTTTCCAGCAGGCGTTGCATAGTCAGACCTGTATCTACAATATCTTCCACAATCACTACCGTGCGATCTGTCAGATCTTCGGTAATACCGATCACTTCCTTGATAACTCCGGTAGAGGACACCCCCTGATAAGAAGCCAGTTTCACGAAAGAAATCTCGCAGGGAATAGTAATGTTTTTCATTAGATCAGCAGTAAACATAAACGAGCCGTTCAGGACGCTGAGAAACAGAGGATTTTTACCAGCCAGATCGCGATTGATTTCATTTGCAACGCGGGTTACTTCTTTCAGAATGTCCTGTTCCTTGATGGAAACAGTGAACTTTTTGTCTTTTATTTGTATGGTGTCCATAAGGGATAGATTTTTAAAATTGGCACAAAAATACGATTTTTATTCCACTCCATGCATCATCTTCTGTAATTTCTTTGAAAGCAGGAAGAGGATAAGAGAGGCTACACCGGACATGATAACGAATACCATAAAGAAGTCGAACATGGTTTCAATGCGGAATCCGAGCAGGGTTTTCACCTTACCGTCTTCGGGATAAAGACCTCCTAAAGTACCTGCGAATTTATTGGCTGTAGAGGTGGAAAGATACCAGATTCCCATCATGAGAGAGGCAAAACGGACAGGGGTGAGTTTGTTTACCATGGATAAGCCGATAGGAGAGAGGGCTATTTCTCCCATAGTATGGATGAAATAAAGTCCGGTTAGCCAGATAAGGCTGACTTTTACACCTGGCTGTACATCTTTCACACCGAAACAAATGACTAAATATCCCAGTGAGAGCAGCAGCAAACCGATAGCTTGTTTGGTGGGGGAAGCCGGCTCCATGCCTCGTTTGTTCAGCGCACCCCATACACTGGGCATAATGGCTGCCAGTATAACTACGAAGAAGGGATTGAAAGATTGTATCCAAGAGGCAGGCATTTCCCAACCGAAGATTGTACGGTCGGTTTGCTCGGCAGCAAAAAGGGTGAGTGAAGCACCTGCTTGTTCGTAGGCTGCCCAGAAGAATATAACGAAGAAAGCGATAATGTAAATAACGAAGATACGGTCACGCTCTATCTTTGTCAGAGAACCATCCAGCAGAATGCTGACGGGGAAGATGATACAGGCTGTGAATATCCCTATACTGACCCAATCGTTGCCGAAACACCAGTAGAAGAATAGGGCAAGGGCAATGGCCAGTGCTCCGAGAAGCAAATTGTTGCGCATCTTCTTATCTTTATCTATGGCTGTTTGCTGAACTGTTTTATGTTCTTTCGGTTGCTCCCGTTTGGCGTCTGGAATAATACCGAGTGGCTTTCCGTCAGGACCGATCAGATACTTGCTCTTTTGCGTTTCAAACAGAATTACTGTGAATACTGTAACGATTGCTGCAATCAGGAATCCCCATTTGAAATCATTAGGATTCCCTGTCTCACCGAAGTAACCGCAAACCAGCGGGGCAAAGAAAGAACCCACATTTACACCCATATAAAATATAGTATAAGCAGAGTCCAGGCGTCTGTCTCCCGGTTCATAAAGTTGTCCGACCAATGACGAAACTGTAGGCTTAAAGCATCCGTTGCCTAAAATCAAAAAAGTGAGTCCCCCATACATCAACCAATGGGAAAGCTCTTTAGTATCCAGCATCGACGCACTGAAGAACATCAGGAACTGGCCTACTGCCATCATCATAGCACCCCAGAAAACGGAACGCCGGATGCCCCAGTATTTATCAGCAATATATCCGCCGATGAGCGGAGTAAGATAAACCAGTCCGGTATAACTGCCATAAATAGAGGCGGCATGTTCCTTATCGAACAAGAGTGCCTGGGTTAGAAACAGAATGAAAATAGCACGCATACCGTAGTAGCTGAAACGTTCTGCCGTGCTGGTAGCAAAGACGAGGTAAAGACCTTTGGGGTGTTTGGATGTACTCATTATAGTATAGATATTTTCTTTATGGGAGGCAAAGTTATAGAATCTGATGAAAAAAACGTTTCTGTATTCAAATAAATTGTCTCTCCTTTGTGCTGTAAGTGGAAAAAATATATTTTTGCATACGAAGAGGATGAGAAAAAGATTTAGCAGGAAAGAGGTGCAGTCGCCTCGTAAGCTCAAGAGCTTTCTTAGAATGTAAATACTCTGGTATAAATACCACGATTTACATTAGTAAATACTCATCCTCTTCCTTTTTTATCAGCTATGTAAAATGAATGGAATTCTAATAGCGGTACTGATTGTCACTGGCTTGTTGATTTACAAAATTATCTCTTCGAGTCGTAAACAGGAAGGATACAAAAGGTGGAAAGCCGGAAACCGCAGTAATACGGAAGATATTACCGATACAGAAGCTACCCGTAAAGGATGGTTCAGCCGGTACTTTGGTGCTTCTGCTCCGATAACCATTCCGTGGTTCGACGAGGAGGCGGTGGCGAAGTGTGCCAATCTGTTGGGAGTGAAAGAAGAGGTTCTGAAGGAGATATTGAAAGATATTTCCGGGCATTACCGGGAATTCTGGATTGGTAAACGAAAAGGAGGCTATCGTATGATTTCAGCACCGGACAAAGAGTTGAAAGCCATTCAGGACACTATCAATCATCGTGTTCTGTCCTTTGTGAATATTCATCCCGCAGCTACCGGTTTTCGGTGCAAGATGTCCATTTCCGATAATGTCCGGCCACACTTGGGCAAGCCCTATGTACTGAAAACTGATATTCATGATTTCTTTGGCTCTGTACGCAGTCCGCGGATACGGAAAATGTTTGAGGACATGGGATATCCGCCCAAGATTGCAAGAGTGCTTGCGGCTTTATGTTGTGTACACAGATGTTTGCCTCAGGGAGCATCTACCAGTCCGGCACTGAGTAATATCATCTCTTATGAGATGGATAAAAAACTGGCGGCACTGGCTACTGAATATAATCTGGTTTATACCCGCTACGCGGATGATCTCACCTTTTCAGGAGATGTCTTTCCGGCGCAACAGATATTGCCTCTGATTAAACAGATCATTCGGGAGGAAAAGTTTGAAATCAATCATAAGAAAACCCGTTTCCTGAGTGGGCATAAGAGAAAGATTATCACAGGCGTTTCCATCAGTTCCGGTGTGAAGCTGACCATTCCTAAAGCAAAGAAAAGGGAGATACGCAAGAATGTCCATTTCATTCTTACGAAAGGGCTTGGGGAGCATCAACGCCGAATAGGTTCTCATGATCCTGCTTACCTGAAGCGTCTGATCGGGACTCTTTGCTATTGGCGGTCAATAGAACCGGATAATGTGTATGTGTCCGATTCTATCGCAGCCTTGAAGCACTTAGAGAGAAGTTATTGATTGTTGCGTTTCTGAGTTGTCGGTTCTATATCGTAGTATCCCTCTTCTGTTTTTATAATCTTGAATTTTCCCTCTTTTATCCATTTGTTCCAATCATCGAATAGTCCGGTGATATACTGGAACAGGTCTTCCGCAATGTTGATTTCCGCACCCGATTTCAGGTTCAATACTAATTGGTCGTTTTCAACGGAAAGGAATTTTTTAGCTCTGTCTACCGCAATTAAATAAACCGTTTGATTGTATGCACGGTCTTCGTTCAATCCTGTGTGGTAGTTGTAGGGGCCGATTGCATCGTCAGACATCGGACGCTTGGTTTTCAAGAAAGTGGTGTCGGTGATGGAAGCCCGTAACTTGCGGGCCTCTTCCCATGCTTTCTTATGTTCCGAAGCAATCTCTTCGTTTTTGATGTCCTCTTGAATTTGCCTGTACATGGCTTTGAACTCAGGCCCTTCACCTGAAATCGCAAAATTACCACTTTCGATGCGAGCGTTCACCAAGGGATTACATACTACCTTGTTGTTGCATACAAAACCGATATGCTTGCCAATCGACTGTTCGGTAGCGTCTGCCCATATCTTAATGGACTGGTCGTTCACTCTACCCACAATCTGATAGGCCATTTTACCTGTTCGCTCACTCATAAAAGAGTCAAGCCTTATAGCAACAAAATCTTTGGTTGTAACGATGGGCTCTGCCGAAAGGCTGTCTTGTGCGCCGCTTGTGATGTAGTACCAGCCGTTAGGGCGGTATGGTTCAAAACTCCTTCCCAATGAAGTTAACGTTAAAGACGTAATTACTAATAAAACAGTGAACGTTTTCATGGTCTGACTTTTTATATGTAGTTATTCAATCTTTATTTTAGTCCGACAACTACCTCATGGATTGATGAATGAGTCGGAATATCCGGTATCAAACATAAGATGCTCATTGTCATCTTCTAAATAATAGCTTAGAGCTGGTTCACCTAAATAATAATCATCTATATAGTTGTTGTACCTCTTTTGCAAAGATAACAACTAATCAACGTAATAACTATATAGACAGGGCAAAATAAACTTGTTTATCAGGCATTTTTTTATTGTGATACAGAAATGCTGTTACTTTTTTCTGTTTCCCTTAATAATCCGCATTAACTTATTCTTTATGAGTTGTTTTCTCAACGGAGACAAGCGGTCGATGTACAATTTTCCTTGTGTGTGCTCAAATTCATGCTGAATGATTCGTGCGGTATAGCCGTAGTAAGTCCTGTTTTGCTCTTTGAACTCATTATCCTGATACCTGATTGTCACCGACCAGGGGCGTGTAACTTCTTCGTAAAGGTCGGGAATACTCAGGCAACCTTCCCCTGCAGTCCATACTTTCTCGCTATAAGCTATTATTTTTGCATTGATGAATGTTTCCTCCATTCCGCAATCCTCTTCCACAAAGAAGTGTTCTCTTTCCTTAGCGGACATATATGTATAGGTATCTCTGCTGTTTACTATGAACAGCTTGATGGGAAGATTGATTTGTGGTGCGGCTAATCCGCATCCGTCCGCATCTCTCAGCGTCTGCCACATGGTTTCTATAACTTCCTGGATATTGGGATAATTCTGTTCTATGTCTTCACATTCTTTTCTTAATACGGAGTTGCCGTAGACGGTTATCGGTTTAATCATATTCTTTTTTGTGGCAAAGGTAGGTTATAACTACCATTGTTCATCATAAATTTAGACGTATTTTCTATGTGTATACATAAGTTCTTTGCTGCGAAATTATATATATGCAAAAGGTGTTTTGAAAGCTTTAAGATGTACTCTTGACCAGATATTCTACATTTTCTGACCAGTTTATAGTCGTTTTTGCCAATAAAAGTACAGAAATAGATATATATTGCTTTTATTTTCAACATCTCTCAATTAATTAACCATTAAATTTGCAATATAACCATTAAATTTTATACGCTTATGAAGACAAGATTGCTTATCTTATTATTATTCCTATATGTAGGAGGAAATCTAGTAGCTCAAAATGCTACAATTACGGGTGTTGTCACAGATAGTGAGACTAAGGACTTCTTAATTGGCGCAACTGTCATGCTAAAAGGTTCGAATAAGGGAACAATAACAGATGCCAATGGGCAGTATACCTTATTTATACCTAAAGGCAAGCAGACAATCCAATTCTCTTTCATTGGATATCAGACGCAAGATTTTGATGTAGATCTTAAATCTAATGAAGTGAAGACACTGAACCTCGTTATGCGTCCGGATAATCATATGTTGAAAGAAGTCGTGATCAGCGCTCAAGCCAAAGGGCAGACAGCAGCGATTAAAAGTCAGTTAAATGCAACTGGTATTATGAATGCTGTATCTGAAGAAAAGTTGCATGAACTTCCGGATGTAAATGTTGCTGATGCTATTGGCCGTCTTCCTGGTTTAATGATCCAGCGTGATGGAGGAGAGGGCCAAAAAATCATCATACGTGGTTTGGATCCTAAGTATAACTCGGTAGCTATTAACGGTATGAATGCGCCATCAACAAGTAGCACCGATCGGAGTACTGACTTGAATATGATTTCACCGGACATGATTGCTGGGGCTGAAGTATTGAAAGCCAGTACGGCCGACAAGGATGCCGATGGATTGGGAGGAACAGTAAACCTAATAATGAAAGATGCCCCGAGAGACTTCAAACTTAATGTAACCGGAGAAACAGGTTACCATTCACAAATTAATGGAATGGGGCGGTATAAAGGTGGTATCATGGCGAGCAATCGATTTTTTAGTGAAAGATTAGGTGTCATATTTACCGCAAGCGCTGACCAGACAGACCGGAGCAATGATACATTTAATGCAGCTTATAAAGTAAATGGTAATACGCCTACTCCTGGGTTTGATTACACGAAACCATGGATTACAGGGGTTAGTCTGGAATCAAATTTAGAAAAGCGTCAACGTTTTAACGTAAACCTGAATATGGATTTCGACTTGGGAAAAGGGTCTAAACTCAAAATGTCTAATCTCTTTAGTAGAATGAACAGAGATCGTGATATTCGTCAAAAACGTTATGATTTAGAAGGAACCCGATTGAGATTTCAACAAACTGACCGTAATTCACATAATACCAATATTACCAATATGTTGCAAGGCGAGTTCAATGTTTTGGGAGCAACCTTGAATCTCGGAGTGGGACGTAGTAGTTCGCGCACAAGAACCCCATACGATCACCAAATGCAATTCCGGCTGAATGCCCCCTTTACAGCTGATATCGATGCATTATCTTATCAACCTCCCTATTTGATAGCTAATTCTAAATTCGTCAAAGAAGATGATCTTACACAGTACTATCTGTATGAAGCTATTTTTAATACAGAGTTTGCCAAAGAAACAGAATACAGTGCATGGCTAGATTTAAAGAAACCTTTTAGTTTCGGCGAAAAGGTCAATGGATACATTAAAATCGGTGGAAAGTTCCGTCAAAAAGAGAGAAGCCTTGAAACTGCTCGTAGGTATAGACGTATGGATTTGTCTGAAGGAGCTGATCCGGTATTCGAGAATATGCCTGATTTAACTCCATCATCTTTCAAAAATTCCTATATAGGTATCACTGATTTCTTAGATTCTGATTATAAGCCTCACGATTTTTTAAACAATAAGTATAAGGACTTATGCATTAATTTTGCACTAGATCATAATGCCATGAGAAACTTTTATAATATAAACCAAGATATATATGGCAAGATCCTTACTACAAAAATTCTGAAAGACTATGATGGGAATGAGAATCTTTGGGCAGGATATATTATGGGTGAAATAAATTTTGGCAAGTACGTTACATTTATACCAGGCGTACGCTATGATTTTTCTCACCTGAAGTACAATGCATACAGTGGCTCTAATGTTCCTGACAATGAAGAAAAAGAACATGAGTTTGAATATGAAAAGAGTAGTGATTCCGACAAATATGGATATTGGCTACCACAAATCCATTTGCGTGTAAAGCCAACAAACTGGATGGACATCAGGCTGGCATACACTGAAACACTGTCAAGACCTGATTATAATCTGCTTGCTCCACGAACAATCATAAAACCGAATGTGAATGAAGTAACATGGAGTCGTACTAATTTGAAGCCTGCTTTATCTCGAAATTATGATGTTATATTGACGTTCTATCAACCGGATTATGGACTGTTTACTATTAGTGGATTTTATAAGGATATTAAAAACTTTACTTATACTCGCTCTGCCTATATGTTGAATGGTACAGTGACGGATCCTGCTAATTTTGACTTACCTATGAGTTTGTCAGGTGGTAGCATTACCTATCCTTTAAATAGTCCATATAATGCAACGTTGAAGGGGTTGGAATTTGATTTGCAACTGCAGTTCCGCAAAATGAGGAACTTCATGAAAGGTGTGGTATTCAGTGCTAATCTTACTCTTATGGACTCTAAAATGAACTACTTTGAAACATTGAAGTCAAGAATTAAAAATCCGGATTTTACTCCCGGAGGTACTGAGAAGCCATTCCTTCCGACCAACTCTGACATTATATATACAGACCGGTTGTTAAAGCAACCTTCCCTACTATTCAACGTTTCTTTGGGATATGATTACAAAAAATTCTCAGGCAGAATATCTTGCAACTATCAAGACGGAGTATTGATTGCAGAACAGCACCGCCAAGATGCAGCTGATGTGGAATCTACGCGTCCATTCGTGAAATGGGATATGCAGTTGAAATATAGTTTGACCAGACAATTCTCTCTGTATGCTACTTTGTCCAACTTTACACAATCTTCCGATCGTAAACGTCGTGATATAACGAACTATCCGTCCAGAGTTGAATACTATGGTTCGGCTGCATACATCGGCTTTAAATATGATATCTTTAAATAAACATTATTCCACTAAAACACTAAAGTTATGAAACTATATAAAATATATTCTAGAGCTATAGGATTACTTTTCGCATTGTCACTCTTGTGTGTGGGCTGCGAGAATGAAGATATACTCGATATTAATGATCTGGAAATCTCTCCAAGTAATCCTGAGAGTGTAGTTATTGTAGAACCGGACGATGGTATTACGTCGGTCAACGCTTTAACCAAAGCTATTAATGAAAATGGAGATGCAACATATATATTGCGTCGTGATGGAGTTTACTATATGGAAGGCAAGAATGTCTTCAAACATAATGTTGTAATTAAGGCCGAAAATGGTTCTGGCAAAATGCCTATCATACAACCTATTTGTGACGCGCAAGGAGCCTTAAATGCTGATATGATCCGTTTGGAAGGTAGCGCCACTTTTGAGAATATCTATATCATAGGTAAAGATGCGGCAACTGGTAATCTCATGCAGCGTTTATTTCGTATTGACGAATCAAATGTGAGGCTGAAATTTGACAATTGTTTTATTGACCATTGCAGGAACTTCTGTATTCGTACTGACAATGTCAATAATAAAATTTATCTGAATAACTCTACCATTCGTAATTTAGCTCTCACAAGTGATCCAGCCAATGGCAGATTGATAGATTCACGTGGAAACGAGCAAGATAGTATTGTCATCAATAATTGCTATGTTTATAATAACACTGCCCATATTGTACGATTTGATAATGTAGTCACAAACTATTTTGGAATTAAGCACAGTACATTCTATAATGTTGGGCACCATATACAAATAAACTATGCTATCAAAGTTGAAATTGAGAACAATATTTTTGCTAATGTAGGGTGGAAATCAAGTGCCGCGAGTGATGTGTTTTGGCAAATTTCAATACCAAAGAAAGATGAACGTGCTCAGGATATTAGTATGAGTGTTTGCAATAACAACTTATTTTTCTCTGAGGAATTTGAAAGACTGTTTGCCAAATACCCGCAGAATTTGAAGCGTACTACACTCTCTGACGATGGCTATCAACTGATAGAGGAAGGCAAACTGACTTTTAAAGATAATTTCTCGGAAGTACTGACTTTTGATTATCCGCCTGTTTTGCCAATGGAATATATTGACAAGTTTTTTGAGAATATGGGAAGTAATATGTCCAAATGGGCAGATCTTCCATTTTATGTTGACGAAGACGGAGTAGAAGGTATTGAAGTAGGAAAGACATTCACATTTCATTATTCAACCTCTTCCAAATCAGCAACAGCTTCCACAACCCAAGGACCTATTGGAGCATCGTTTTAAAACTAAAAGAAAATGAAGAATATACTATTTATATTTTTAGCAGTGTTATACTCTGCTTGCATATCGGCTCAAGAAGGAGATAGTAAGAAGGTTAAAGACAGGGTCCATCCCTATCTGATAATGACAACAGAAGATGAATCTGTCATCCGTTCTGCTATACAAACAGATGGAGTGTGGAAGGAATATCATGCCATCATGATAGAAGAGGCCGATAATATTCTTGGCAAGCCTAATTGCCAAAGAGTTATTCTTGGCAGAAGATTGCTTGAAGTGTCGCGTGAATGTTTGCGCAGGACGTTACTTTTAGGATATGCCTACAGAATGACTGGTGAAGTGAAATATGCCAAACGGGCAGAAAGTGAATTAGATAATGCCGCAGACTTTGTTGATTGGAATCCATCTCACTTTCTGGATGTAGCTGAAATGACTACAGCTATGGCTATCGGATATGACTGGCTTTACAATTTTATCAGTGATCAGACTAAGCTTAAAATAGAGAAAGCTATAGAAACCAAAGGTTTGAATCCATCATTAGACAGCCAATATAATAGCTGGCTCTATCGAAATAATAATTGGAATCAGGTATGTAATGGGGGAATAACACTTGGTGCCTTGGCTATTTATGATAAAATTCCAACCCTTGCTGATGAGTTGATTAACCGAGCTGTTCAGTCTGTTAAACTACCTATGTCCGTGTATGCACCTGATGGTGCGTATGCCGAAGGCTATTCCTATTGGGGATATGGGACGACTTACAATCTCCTCTTAATTGATGCTTTGGAAAATGTTATGGGAACTGATTATAATCTTTCTCAGGAACCAGGTTTCTTGAATACTGGAAAGTTTATCCAGAACATGTTACTTTCTGATGGCAAATCCTTCAACTATGGAGATTGTTCATCATCTGGTCGCGTAAGTCCTGCTATGTTTTGGTTTGCTAATAGGACTGCCGATAAAGATATTCTTTGGAGTGAGAAATACCAGTTTAGCCTGTCTTCTAAAAAGAGTATTAGGTCCTATCGATATGCTGTACTGGCTCTGATATGGGGCGCTTCTACTTCTATGGATAATCTGCCTAAACCTACTCAAAGAATGTGGGTATCGAGTAAAACAACCACTCCTGTTGCCCTTATGCGGACTACTTGGGATTATCAACAGGGATTATCCATTGCGCTCAAAGGAGGGACAGCACAATCAGGACACACACATTTGGATGCCGGTTCTTTTATCTTTATCAGTAAGGATACTCGCTGGAGTACGGATTTAGGTCCTCAGGATTACAACTCATTAGAATCCAAAGGCATTGATTTGTGGAATAAGAGTCAGGAATCTGATCGTTGGAAAGTGTTTAGATACAATAACCTGGCTCATAATACACTTTCTTTTGACAATAAATATCAAAATGTGAATGGTTATGCAACGATTACAGACTTTTCGGATAATGAAAACTACATGTATGCTATTGCAGACCTTACCAAGATATACGAAGGTCAAGCAAAGGAAGTAAAAAGAGGAGTAGCTATCGTTGATTCTCACTACGCCGCTGTTAGGGATGAAGTAAAGACATTGGGACAGCCCACTGTTATTCGCTGGAATATGGTGACGGAAGCTCAACCTGCTATTATAGGAGAACATACAATACAGCTATCCCAGAATGGAGAAAAACTGTTATTGGAGGTGGAATCTCCGGCAAAGGTCAGAATGAAAACTTGGAGTGCGACATCACCCAACAGTTGGGATGCCAAAAATCCGGGTGTGACATTCGTTGGGTTTGAAGCTGAACTGCGGCCCAATGCAACAGAAGTATTGCAAGTTAAACTCATACCGGAAGGTAATTTCGATTCCAACAAAGAAATAATGCCGTTAACTGATTGGAAAAATAACTAATAATAAAAATTTTATATGAAGAAAAAGACATTGATTTTGGCAGTCCTAGTAATAGGACTACTCTTACCATCATGCAGTAATAATAGTAATGATATGATGAGTTCTGTGATAGAAAAAGGATTAAAACGTAGCATTGAACAGTCTGAATTTATGGCTGCCAGTCTGATGGATCAGCCTGACAGGCTTCCAAAAACTACAGAGAAAGATGGAACTCTTGTTACGTCAGATACGCATTGGTGGTGTAGTGGTTTTTTTTCAGGAACTTTATGGATGCTTTATGAAGCTACTGGGAATGAAACGCTGAAAAAATATGCAGAAAACTATACGATGCGTATTGAAAAGGAGCAATATGCTTTAGATACGCATGATTTAGGCTTTATGATGAACTGTAGTTTTGGAAATGGTTACAGAATAACAGGAAATGAAAATTATAAAAAAATCCTGTTACAAAGTGCCCGGTCATTAGCAACACGCTATAACGAAAATATAGGAGTTATTCGTTCGTGGGATAATAAGCCTAAATGGATGTATCCTGTAATTATTGACAATTTAATGAATTTGGAACTATTAGAAAATGCATATAAATTATCACAGGACTCATTGTTTGATAAAATTGCAAACAGCCATGCTACGATAACTATAACAAATCATTTTCGCCCGGATTATAGTTCATGCCATGTTGTAGATTATGATACCATAACTAATAAAGCGCTCAAAATGGATACCCATCAAGGATATTCAAGTACTTCGGCATGGGCACGTGGACAAGCGTGGGCCTTGTACGGCTATACCATGTGCTATCGCTATACACACGATGCCAAATACCTGGAACAGGCTGAAAAGGTCTACAACTTTATCTTCAACAACAAGAATCTTCCGGAAGACTTGGTTCCCTACTGGGATTTCGATGCTCCCAATATCCCGAATGAACCTCGCGATGCTTCGGCAGCTGCCTGCACGGCGTCCGCCCTTTACGAGCTGAGTACTTATCTGCCGGATAAGGGATACAAGGAAACCGCCGACCGGATTATGGAAAGCCTCGCTTCTCCTTCCTACCGTGCCAAGGTGGGTACCAACGGCAACTTCATCCTGATGCACTCTGTGGGCAGTATTCCTCACGGTGCGGAGATTGATGTACCGCTGAATTATGCCGACTATTACTTCCTGGAAGGATTGATGCGTAAAAGAGACTTGGAAAAATGAAAACTCAATTAAATATTTTGTTAGGTGGTTTAGGTTTGTTCGCCTTGCAGGGCTGTAAAGCCCCGCAGGCGGAACAATCCGTCCAGCCGAATGTCATTTACGTTTTTCCCGACCAATACCGTAATCAGGCGATGGAGTTCTGGGGCCAGGAAGGTTTTCGCGAGAAAGTGAACTTTCGGAATGACCCGGTGCATACCCCACGCTTGAATGATTTTGCCCGGGAGTCGGTGGTATTGACATCTGCCATGAGCAACTGCCCGTTGAGCAGTCCCCACCGTGGTTCTCTGTTGACGGGAATGTATCCTAATAAGAGTGGTATTCCATTGAATTGCAATTCGAGCCGTCCCATCAGCTCCCTGCGTGAGGATGCTGTGTGTGTGAGTGATGTTTTCTGCAATGCCGGATATGACTGTGCCTACTTTGGCAAACTGCATGCCGACTTTCCTACCCCCAACGACCCCGAACGTCCCGGACAGTATGTGGAAGACCGTGTACCTGCATGGGATGCCTATACGCCGAAAGAACGTCGTCATGGGTTCAATTACTGGTATTCTTACGGTACCTTTGACGAACACAAGAATCCGCATTACTGGGATACGGAAGGCCGTCGCCACGACCCGCGCGAGTGGTCACCGTTACACGAATCGGGCAAGGTGGTGTCTTATCTGAAGAACGAGGGGAATGTACGCGACCCGAAGAAACCTTTCTTCATTATGGTAGGCATGAATCCTCCCCATAGTCCGTACCGTTCTTTGGACGACTGTATGGAGGAAGATTTCAATCTCTATAAAAACCAGCCTCTGGACAGCTTGCTCGTCCGTCCGAATGCCGACTCCAAGATGCTCAAGGCAGAGAGTGCACGCTACTACTTTGCTTCTGTGACGGGTGTCGACCGTGCTTTCGGTCAGATACTTGATGCCTTGAAGGAACTCGGGCTGGACAAGAATACCATTGTCGTGTTTGCCTCCGACCATGGAGAGACCATGTGTAGCCAGCATACGGAAGACCCGAAGAATTCCCCGTACTCCGAGTCCATGAACGTTCCTTTCTTGGTGCGTTTTCCCGATAAGATTAAGCCTCGCGTGGACGACTTGATGCTTTCCTCGCCGGACATCATGCCTACCTTGTTGGGGCTTGCCGGTCTTGCCGACTCCATTCCGGCCGAGGTGCAGGGGCGCAACTATGCACCGCTTTTCTTCGATGAAAAGGCGGATATTGTACGTCCCACCGGCGCTCTCTACATCCAGAACCTGGACGGTGAGAAGGATGCGGAAGGCATGGTCCGTTCCTACTTCCCTTCGTCGCGCGGCTTTAAATCGGCGCGCTACACGCTGGCGCTCTACATTGACCGCGAAAACCATAAGCTGGTCAAAAGTTTGTTGTTTGACGATGAAAAGGACCCGTATCAGATGAATAACCTTTC